>Ga0209782_1002090_pt1 | contig 10940 bp, 4 predicted proteins | sample WorMetmaBAHAMAS1_FD_187390 | JGI IMG/M metagenome (GOLD analysis project Ga0209782, IMG submission 187390) | Marine gutless worms symbiont microbial communities from Max Planck institute for Marine Microbiology, Germany - Inanidrilus... | ecosystem: Host-associated > Annelida > Digestive system >...
GGTATACAGCATGACTGAAAAGACCAAATTTCTTCGTTCACGATTCCCAGGTAGTGCAGACACACTAGCAAGGGGAGGTGGGATAACAAATCACCATTTAATAGCGTACTCACTCAGCAACATCTCTGCAAAAAATTAACAAAATTGGTTAATGTGCGTTGAAGTTATAGTGTGCTACATCATTGTCGTTTTTTTGAGACACGGCGTAATACATGGTATCTTGGGCCAACATGACCCTGCATCAACTCCAAACAACATCTGCAAAATACATGGTTGTTACCAACAGAGATTGACAGACCGACAGAATGAACATGTAACGCAAGAGCCACTACTGCTGTATAGCTGATGCTGTGATTATTATTATTATCATTATTCTAATGAAGTACTCAGGTGCTAAGTTAATGTACCGGTAAGCATATATACCTCTTGGGTCAAACAGAGCACCTTCAAACTCGAAGCAGGCTGTTGGAATGTCGATGCTGAACTGGTTGACGCATATCGTGACTATTGGCATAATGCGCACTGCCATGCCTGTCCGACTAATCATGTGACCAAAATTCTACAGCATACAGTGATATTAGCAGCATCTAGCTGGTCCAATGATGAAAAGATATTCACTGTGTGGCAGCATTGAAAATTCCATATGATGATCTATACGATGCTCTCCAGAAAGACGTTGCAACAAAAAAAACCGGCACACATGGTCGGCGTTCCAGACAGTCACTAATGGCACCAGTCGGCGAGTCACAACTCACAAGTATATTGCTATACCTTGTGATTTTTGTTGTCACACTATGTTTCAGATCATTGCAAGTATTCTGACATGTACATTTCACACAAGGTTCACACATTTGCAGTGTAGTGGAATATCTGATTGTTACTTTTATGCAAAATTACTGTCAAGTCGCCAGCAAAAAAATTGTGAAAATCAGTTAGTATTCGGAAAAATACAGTAGCACCATTTTCTGTATACTAAAAATGTTCGTAAAATTTTAAACATCAACTAATAAATCACTAACAGTAAGGTTAACAAAATTCAACAAAATCACTAGCATAACAAAGTTAACTAGAAATGCGTGGCAAAGCCTAGCCTAGCATATAGCCCGGTCGGCGCCCCTTAGCGAATACTAATGACACACACTTACTTACTGATCGCCGCCTTGCCTAGCAGCCATGCCACCTACTGAACGTACCTGAAGTCACCCCAGAAAAATTTTCGACGCTGACTGTACAATTTCTTATGTCTTAAACTCCGGGATCACTGAACCAAATCTCACCAAATTTCTACAAGGTGTACAGAGATGATTGCGATTACTCGGCTGAAATCAAAATTGCGATCTTCCAATCCGTTGGAAACTCCAACGTGACGAATGAAGATCGTCGTCAAATTGTGGGCGAATCGCGGCAAAAATTGCATGTTTTAACAGCATAAACTCCGAGATTACTGGACGGAAGTTCACCAAATTAGGACACGATGTATCCTGATTATTGCAATCGAATCTTTTGAAAGCGGACTTATGATCGGCCAATCCATTGTCAAATGCCAAAGCAAAGAGTAAAGGTCATTCCACACGACGTTTACGAACATCTCCCATATTTAACTGGTTGCCATAGTAACATCCCTTGGGCGACCGCCAAACAAACATTTGTAAAATCACCCTCACTAATGCGCCTACCAAACCTGTAAAGTAGGTCAAGGTAGGTCCAGGACATTCTGAGATATTTGGCGTGATATACCGATTTTTGCCATATCGCCACAAAAGGTGCTAAATTGTTAACAGCATAAACTCTGGGATTTCTGGACTGAATGTCACCAAAATTGTATACAATGTAGAGAAATTCATTCTATTGCGATATTGCAATCCGTTTCAGAATGGCAATGTGACAAAGTAGATTGGTTCGTGAAAAATGCCAATTTTTCGGCTTTAATTGGTTGCCATGACAATGTCCCTTGAGAAATTGAAAACAGCTCAATGAGGTGAATAAGCCCTTACACCCGTCTACCAATCCTGAAATTTTGGTGAAGATCGTTCCATTAGTGTCTGAGAAACAGGTGTTAGAATGTCGACCAATAAAAAACACATATACATGTATATGTATATATAAAAATAAAGAAAAAAAACATTGGCAAAATATATAGCCCTTTCAACAAGTTCGCCGAGTGGGCTAAACTACACTAGTGTTACCTGGTCGATACATTTAATTTTCAGTTGCAAGCTATACATGTAGGTGTAGAATCTATCCTGCAACCATAAGGACAGAATGTAATAATTAAAAAAGAATCCATTACCACAACTGTGTGCAAATGATCACGATGCATATATCAGTGCATTAAAAAAAACCTTAGACAGTGCAATTTCCACTATCTATAGAAAGAAATTTTACATATTTGTCATCATAACACAAGTAAAATGGTAAACAGCAAATACCAAACGCATTTTCAATGGAGAAGCATAGTCTCCAGTAATCATTGACAGTGAACTTGCCACACAGAGCAGATAGAACAGAAGCAAGACCCAAATGCACATCGCAGCCACACTGTGGATGGTCAGGTTTGACTTGTGGTGTGCGGTGCGTTTCCCCTTAGTGACCTTAAGCGTACATGAAATCGTTGTCGAGTTATAAGCCGCTGAAGTCAGCAGAATGATGATCTCCAACAAAATCAAGAAGTAAAAGAAGGAGAAGAAAAAGAATGTCACTGGGTATTTTAGAACTTCCTTCATTATGTGACGGGCTAAATAAGAATTCAGAATCTCACTAACAAGCTAAGAGCTTATAACCTGACAATACCCAAACGTATCTGAGTTGATGAGCCGACCCAATCTGGTTATTGAATGGTCCAAAAAGTCAAATACATCCCAAATAATTCACAGCCTAATATACAGCAGCACAAACTCCAGTCTATAACTGTGACTCATAATATATTATGAAGCCACATACTACTGACAAAAAATACATTTTCAGTAGTAGGCACTGCCATAAAAGTTATATTCACTGCCAATAACATTGCAATAAATGTGGGTATTAAAAATTAAAAAAAAACATAAGTTAAACAAACTATAAGTCTATTGCTCAAATACACAGTGATCTATGACTTTATCTGAGCAAAATAGTGACGACCCAGTAACCCATGATTTCAACTCTACTCTCAAATGGTCGTCACCTTAGAACACCTAGTGTAAGTCAACTTTTTATGCAAAATGACTTTTTTATACATTGCAATCAGTTATCCTGCATCAAATGATGTTATTTCTGGTGTTCAATTATTAATATATCTTAATTGATTAATTAAAATACAAGTAATGTAAAGTGAAATTGGTGTTCAGTGTTAGAACACAAGTAATGCAAATCAAATGCAATACTTCAACACTACCATAAGTTGGTAAATTAGTGTAATTTGTATGGATACAGTATAGTATCTTTCCTGTACTATACTTTACCATCAAATGAGTTCAAATAATGCACCAGTTCTGATAATACAAGTATTATAACTGACATTACATGTATTGTATCATTAAAAACGGTTCAAAAGTTGTAAACTTTGCCAGAATACAACTATCATATCTCTAGTTGCACTGGTTGTATGCAAAATGAGAGACCAAGAGACCCGATTTACTGTCCAATGAGAGAATACAACTACTGTAAATCGTCTTGATTGTGTTGTACACTGAAATACCAGCGTCACTTTGTATAGGAATTCAGAATACAGCTTAATACTGTAAAGTTTTGCAAAACTCAGATACATTAGTTGTATTATAAGCCGAAGATGTAGTAGTGGACAAAAAAAATATGCTGCAGGACCTTGACAGAAATGGAAAGACTGAGAACTGAAATAAGTTAATAGTCCAAGGTGGAATGAAATCTGTCTGCAGTATATCCCTCCTAATATGTTCAACAGTACACAGGTAATTAACGGCGCTGCTCACTGTCCACATAATTCTTCGCTGCTGTTCATATAATCACCTGCAGATGCAAGTGCCAGACCAGCTGCTGCAGCGAAATCCTGCAATTTGTCTCCTATCAGTCATCAGTTAGACGTAATGTGATACAGGAACTAGCTTGATGTATGGAATGTGACACTATGGGCTTAGTGAGATTAGCTATATCCTACGTACCTAGTGGATGGGATGAGCAATGCCAAATTTACAAATGTAAGGGAGCCTTGTTTGACAAATAGGAGGCTTAGCCCCAGCTCTTACTTCTTTCCTGTTTACTTTCCACTCTTGAGGGGTGTCCCTCCCTGTATGATTGATAAACTGCTTCTAAGATCTGGGTCTCTAGCTTTGTTGTGAGCCAAACAGTCTGAACTCAGCCTGGTGAAACCTGGTGAATGGCTGTAATTTTTGTCTCCATAAGGGTTATGATGCAATGTATCTCCCTTCCTTAAGCAAACCCGTGGGCGAATATACCACAGTCTGTGACATATGGCCAGTGCGACCGACGTCAGACCTATATACATACGTAAAGTTAACTTCCCATACAGCTGCAGACCACTGCCAGTTCACTGCTCCTTTGGTCAGTACTCATTTTCCGCGATAGTAAAAGACTGAGCTGGCTGGAGTTCTGCATGGTTACATACACCAGGACGATATAGGCCTACCCGCAAGCAATTACCCATCTCAGTACTAACTGGGCTCGACGTACACTGTAAAAATATCCGTGGATTATTCAGCCCGCTCGGCAAACTAGCCGACCGGGCTATATATTCTGCTTGCTTTCATATGCGATTAGTGATGAGTGATGTAGGACGGACGTGCTCCTGTATCCTGATGCCGGTGATGGTGAGGTTTCTGATGGAGTCGGTGACGTCGACGTAGGGAGCTCGCGGCATGGCGTTGTGGACGGCAGGCGCGTCGTACTTGGCGGCGTCGGCCGTGTTGACGATGTAGATGTGCCACGTGCAGCCGGCCACCGAGCACTCGCTGCCGATCACCAGCCAGCTCAGTACCACCGCCAGCACCAGCACACCACTCCGAGTCAACCAGCACACCTGTATACCGTACATCTAGTAACTTTTGTCAAACGTTTTTCAACGGTTTAACAACATTTTGTAGCGTTTTTTATACCAGAAAAGCTTGTACAAATGTAACTCAGCGTAGTATTTTAACGATAACCGGCGTCATCTGCTACGTGCTTTGTTTTTTAAATTGCACATTAAAAACAGATGGACAGTGCAGCGTCATTAGCATAGTAAAATTATGATACAGGCATTACAAACTTACTGAATGCCTTTGTCAAATACCCGCACAATGTTTCTACTCATCGGAATGTAATTAATGTCTAAAAAACGTTTTTAGCCTGCTCGGCAAACTTGGCGGAAGGGCTATATTTTTCCTGATGTTTTTTTCTTTATTATCTTTTATTTTTAAGGCCCTATATATTTTTTAGTGGTTGACTTTCTAACACTCGTTTTTCAGAAGCTAATGGCCCGATCTTCACCAAAATTTCAGGATTAGTAACGAGTGTAAGTGCTTGTTTACCTCATTTAGCTTATTCCGATTTCTCAAGGGACACTGCCATGGCAACCAACGAAAATCAGCGTTTTTCGCGGACCAATCTACTTTGTCGCGTTGCCTTTCCAAAATGGATTGCAATATCGCAATTATGATTTCCAAAAAATAGATAGAATTTCTCTACATTGTGTAAAATTTTGGTGACATTTGGTCCCCAGAAACCCCAGAGTTTACACTGTTAACAATAGCACCTTTTGCAGTGATATGGCTAAAATCGACATATCACGTCAAATATCTCAGAATGACCTGGATCTATCTTGACCTACTTTACACGTTTGGTAGGCATATTAATCGAGATGATTATCCCGATATTCGTTTGGTGGTCGCCCAAGGGACGTTGCTATGGCAACCAGTTAAATTTGGAGGATGTTCGCAGACATCACCAGGAACAACCTTTACTCTTCACTTCGGCGTTCGACAACGGATTGGCAGATTGTAAATCCACTTTCAAAAGATTAAATGGCTATACTCTGGCTACATCGTGTACAAATTTGGTGAGCATCCATCCAATATGCTCAGAGTTTACGCTGTTTAAATGAGCAATTTTTGCCGCGATTCGCCCGCAATTTCACGATAAATCTTCATGCGTCACTCTGGCGTTCTGAAATGGATTGGAAGATCGTAACTTTGATTTCACAGTAGTAATCGGCAATCGATTCTGTACATCACGTAGAAATTTGGTGACATTTGGATCAGTGACCCCAGAGTTTGATATACGAAGTTGTACAGTCGGCGTCGAAAATTTTTCTGGGGTGACTTCAGGTACGTTCAGTAGGGGGTGCAGCTGCTAGGCAAGGTGGCGATCAGTAAGTAAGTGTGTTTCATTAATATTCGCTAGGGGGCGATACTACGGCGCCGAGCGGGCTTTGCCATGCATTTCTAGTATTGGATATATTTTGCTATACAATGTTCATCAAATATTGTCACAAGTTATTTGCAGTAAAAATGAGCCACAACATTTTTGTCTGGATGTGCTTGCAAATTTGCAGTCCTCACAGATTCCCCATAATGGATTTTGGAGGTGTATGGACAAGTTAATTGCCACTTTGTAGTTTTTGTGTCTGATGATAAGGTGTTCAGATTAGAACGTGTGACTCAGTTTCATAACTTGCATTGGGACTGCAATATTGAATTGATAGGCAATAAAACGTCACATACAAGTTTTATTTCCTCAAAATGCTCAAATGGTCTCGTTTATCAATACAAGATTTGCCTTGATTCTACATCACAGTAATTAAACCCATCTCAGAGTAGGCCTATGCATGCACTGTCTGAAATCACAATCTTACCTCTGCATCAGCTGGAATCGTATCAAAAAAGAGCAATAGGAATTATGCATGGTAAAAAATATGGAAATTTAGAATCTTTGAAAAACCATGCCTTAGAATAAACCTCAGTCAGTCCTTTTTCAGAAAAGTAACAGCTGCCTGCATACTCTCCTCCTATACTGAACGTATTAACATGATAGTGAAGTCCTTTTGAAATCACTCGCTGCACAGTTGCGTCAGCAGAGTGTTAACAGCCAATGACTACATTGGCTATAATTTCGACCCCCACAGAATCGACGTCCCTTAACCGGTCGCCAAAAAATTTGTCACAGGTTATAACGTCCACGACTTCTACAGCTGTGCAAAATTTGGTGAAAATCCCACCATGGTGGACTTCTGGTAACACATGTGAAATATAACCCAAAATTTTTACTTATACCCCTTTTTAAGTGACTGACCTAGAGGTCAGACCGCTCGCTAGATTTTCACGTTTGATGGCGCAAATAACGCGGACTCACACAAAGGTGTGCCTTTTTTGGCCTTTGTTGATACTGCAGTCCATATAGGGGTCAGATAAAATAGGCTTTTTCCAGCCAAATGTGCGAAATATTGAAACGTTAATATTATCAAAACTACTGCATCGATCATAACCAAATTTTGCACAGTGATAGACACCACCAAGTACTGTCCGTGGGTGGTCCAAATATGCCCCAAACAGATCCAAGATGGTGGACGAAAAATGAAAAATTGCAATATCTCCGTAACGGATAGACCGATTTTGACGATATTTGGCACAATGGTGTGTCTCGGCCCTCTGGCCCCATCAGCCAGTAAAATTTTGCAATTTCAAAAATCCAAAATGGTAACGGCGGCCATTTTGAGAAATCGAAAAATCGCAATATCTCCGCGATTGATGGACCGATTTCAACTAAATTTGGCATGGTGACGTGCCTTAGTTCTCCAGACCTCCTCGTCAAATAAAATTTTGCCGTTTTAAAAATTCAACATAGTGGCGACTAGCGAATCACCATCTGGAAAACCGATAACTCAGAAACATTTGCACTGATTTCAGCAAAATATTAGGTGGTGATGCATAATAGTTTTCCCTAGTCTAAGTGCTATAACATGTACTAGCTGTAACTGAATAGAACCAAATATAAATGATAAAAACTGCAGTTTATCCACTGTGTTTACATCCAAGCAACAAAAACTGCAAAATTATAAAAAGGTGATAGGCCTATAACTCAGCATCATGTTGACATGTAGGCAACGTGCTGGTGAGTAATATCACCTTTTTATTATTTTTGCAGTTTTTAGCGTGAGATGTAATATATACATCTCGCACACATCTCGCGCTTATGCTATAATGCCAGTGTCCGTCTGTCTGTCCATCTGTCTGTCCGTCTGTCTGTGACGGAAGTGCATTGGCGCATTATAGCTAATTTAGGTTTCAAATTCCGATCCCACTTTACCGCGCATTGCGGCCGCCGTGCTGCTGGCGGGCGCCGTGCTGCTCGCCGTACTGCTTGCGGGCGGATCATCTCGCGCCATGCTAGCCAGTGCTAGACTCTCTTGTTTTTGATGTGTGGCTGTTAACACAGTGGATAAACTGCAGTTTTTATCATTCCCCTACAATATCCAGTACCCTATTCAAGAAGCATTGAGCTAAAGTGGCGGTAAATGGGCACAGAGTAGCCAACTCATGATAACTCATCCAAACTGTAACCCCAACACTAACCTTAACCCTAACTCTTCTTACCCTATACTAACCATACTAACCTACTAATCCTAATTGATACAGTAGAATATGGGCTTACTGACACTTTATTGTTTATTGGCGCTTAATACGGCCATTGGCCCACTGCCCACTATCAAAATAGTATTGATTTGAACAGTGTGTTTTGTGTAGTTTATATTGTACTGAATAGGTCATTTTATGCAATATTACATGTCCTTTTTACCCATTTTAATTACTGTGATTTTAAATGTATGCACGTTTTTGCAGGCTACTAATACATCTTTTTGGCTGCCAAAGTTGTAATAAACGCTTGTGTTGTCTAGTTTTTGTCGTGACACAATCTACCAACATTACAGAAACAAACTAGAAATGTGTGGCAAAGCCTAGCACATAGCCCGCTTGGTGCCGCAGTGTCGCCCCCTAGCAAGTAGTAGCGAAACAAAAACCATACAGCCATCTGGCGAACGTGCAAAGAATGCACATAGTATCAGTTTGCCTTCATTTGCTAACATTATTTGGTTGCCATAGCAACGTCCCTTGACAAATTGGAAAATAAGGTAAAGGTCGATCATCTACACCTAAAGCACTTTCATATGGTGAAAAGATTGCGAAAATCGGTCTAGTATATGCGGAGATATTCAGCTTTTTGGCCGTGTCGTACCTGACGTTCTCAATGAGCTTCATTATCTCCGGAGTTACTCAGCAGAAGTTCACCAAATTTTTACACGATATAGCCATATCATCTCTGCTGTTAACGCGCACATTTAGACAGTGACATTGAAAGTAGTTTTCAAACGATAGTGCAAAGAATGCAAGTGGTATCAGTTGGCGTTCATGACATTTTACCAAAATCAACAGATGACATGGCAACGTCCCTTGAAATATCGCAAAACGAGGTAGAGCTCTATCATCTGCACCCAAAGCACTTTCATATAGTGAAAAGGTTGTAAAAATCGGTCCAGTATATCGTGAGATATTTGACTAAATATGCCAGTTTTTTACTATGTCGTAAAAAAGTACACAAATGAGCCCCGTTTTCTCTGGAGTTACTGGACCAAAGTTCACAGAATTTTTACACGAGGCGTCATTTGCGCCATTAAGGCGCACATTGAAGTAGCGATATCCAATTCCGTTTCGGAATGAGAGAGCGATAAGTGCAGAAAGAGTAGGTAATTTTGCCCCATTTTGCCACTAAATTGGTTGCCATGGCAACATCCCTTGAGGAATCGGAAAAACTGGACCTGATCAAGAAAATTCACGCAAATACCTTCCATTTGGTGAAAAGATCGTGAAAATCGGTCCATTTGATACTGAGATAGCTTTGCTCATAGTAAAAAAAAGAAATTAATGCACGCAAAATATATAGCCCTTCTTGCAAGTTTGCCGAGCGGGCTAAAAAAGACAGATGGACGGACGTCATGCTAGTAGCATAAACGCGATATGTGGCGCTGAAGAGTCTAGTTCACTAACGAGAGCTGAACCATCTGCTCCAGTCGATCACGTGACTGCTAATCCACCGTCAACAACTTGTCGGCAGTGACTGATCATGCGTCAAGATCGACTGCAGATGCTTAGAATCCAATCAATCTTGTGATATGTTGAAAATGTTCTTCACTATATTTAGGCCTGTAGCATTCACTGCAGTCATAGGCTCATAGCCTAGGGGCCTACTCAGTAACGATGATGGTTTGGTTTCATACTCTACTAAACTACTTCATCAGTATTTTATAGTATTTTTGAATATTGCATGTTAGTTTCGCTATTATAATCTACAGCTGGTAATTCTCTATTTTTAATGGTCCCCTACTGGACCGATCTTCACCAAATTTTAGGAATGGTAACAAGAGGGCCTAGCAGTGGCTAGCATAGCGCGAGATGTTGTTGTTTAGATTAACCCTCCCCGCGACCACAATGCGCGGTAAATTTGGACCGGAATTTGAAACCTAAATTAGCACTTCCATCACAGACAAACGGACAGACAGACGGACACTGACATAGTAGCATAAGCGCGAGATGTATATTACATCTCGCGCTAAAATCATATGGGATTAAATCTTGGATAGGCAATGACCGTTTGCAATCGCTCACTTTAGGACCTATAGCCTTAATAATAGCCGTGCGTTACCTACACGTTAATTTAACAGCGGTGATGGTTGGACTACGTACATCGTAGGCCTAATGATCGTACCCGGTATAGGAATTTGGTCATAGCTTACAAGGCTAGAATAGTCACGTAGGCCTAAATCAATCTCACCAGGATCAGTATTAGAGTTAGGAATCGGGTATAGGACTATACTACAGCCCTTTACACTACTTCGTTAGTTCGTCTTGGAGTGATTGACAGATAGGGCCTACTGCCATTGAGTTAATGAAAAAAGCACTGATAGTGCCATAGGCGTAAATCTGTGTGGAATTCTGGGG
>Ga0209782_1002091_pt1 | contig 10938 bp, 4 predicted proteins | sample WorMetmaBAHAMAS1_FD_187390 | JGI IMG/M metagenome (GOLD analysis project Ga0209782, IMG submission 187390) | Marine gutless worms symbiont microbial communities from Max Planck institute for Marine Microbiology, Germany - Inanidrilus... | ecosystem: Host-associated > Annelida > Digestive system >...
GTGGGGGCTGCGGCAAAGCCCCCATCGCCGAACGATTTGGTTGATATCTGAGCCAAAAACAGCAGCTCTGCTTGCAACAATTTTTAAAGATTTTGTTAGCAATAAAAATAAGTTTTTGGATAACAACAAGCAAGGAGCATGATACCATCAAGTTAACAGCGTCACATGCAAAAAAATACACTAATACATTTTGGTTAAAAAAACGTTTGGTATAACAAATTACGGGCAGGGAAAAGAATCAGCATAGCCTTGTGTAGGCCTATCTGTTCCTAACTGGATCTGCCACGACCCTGTTAGATGCCTTTTGAGATGACATTTAGGTGCCATTTTTTTGGGGGGGGGTTGGAGACATCACCCAATGCCCCCTATAAATGTGCCAATGGGGGGTACCCACTACTTCAGTCCTTTGTCATCAGATTTTAGAACATAGGTCAGTCTGGCTGTAGCTGGGGATGCATGGGGTTCTTCACCTCCCAGGCCAGCTATGCCACTGGTGTTAGCCAATTTTTTCAGCTATAGCCATTAGTTGCCAAATAATAATACTATCTGACTTACTGGACAAGAAACATTTGAAAAATGTTGGGCCCATTCGCCACTGCGAGCTGCCGCACGCCCATTCACCAGATGTCGCTACTGACACCGCCTGCGCATCGATCTCCACGACAACGCCAACGACAACGCCAACGACGACAACGACAACGCGTGACAGAAGGGACCGCTATGGCCCCATGGAATGGGCCCAATGATGTGGTGTCACATTCTGGTCATTATCAGAAAGAGTGTACTGATCACAAAAGCAAATTTGATGCCAACAACAGTATTTGTGCTGTATACTAAACAAATGCACTACACAGGCTGTCAAATCAAATTATGCATATAACATCTTACACAATATGCAGATGTGGCATATCACAACATGAAGCTGGTTAATGGAAGCTAGGAGAGTGTAACTGACATATCACACGCCATTTTACTTGCCTAGAAATATACACAGTGATTTAGATCAATTCACAGTAACTCCGTATAATATTATGGATTCTATGACAAAATTGATTAAGTTCGGCTTCTACAGGCTAAAATCCAATTAACGCTTTCATAAAATAAATCTGCTGGGTGTATTTCACTAATGCCTTTAACAACATGCTAATTCTGTTATAGGCACTTGACTGATATTAGTGTTAGTTAACATCAGCCTATTTAGCTTAAGCTAAGTCCCTCAAAAAGTCTGACAAGCTTTTGGTTTACTGACATTTAATATTGCATCTTTACAGTACCGGTAATAATTTATGGCAAAAAGCTGTATTTTTACTAGTTAAGTTTTGAATAAAGTACTCTGAAGTAAAAAAAAAATTATTATAAAAATACATAACAAGTGTGTAAATTGCACAAAATATCTTTCGTATGGTTGTGGTCTGACACTAAAAATTTAATTGCGAATCTGCACAAATCATGACAAACTACAGATTTTTTCAGGAGTGTGTTACCACAACAGTGTAGATTCACAATATGCCGAAGCAGCAGCTGGTAATACTGCAGTGACTGGTTGAGGCATAACAAAATACAACTTGCACCACAAATCTCACAAGACATACATCAGTGTCAAAGAAACAAAGTATCATATTACAAAAACTATGGTCGCACCATATAATACTGTGGGATTTATATACATTCTACACTTAATGCATGACTGATACATAGAAAACCACACACCATTACCATTCAGCTGTGTGGTTTTTATTAACAATTACACTACAATTTCATACCATGGCTAATCTGTTTTACACACAAATTCCAGATGTTGTGCCAGCAACATCAGTATCATAAGTACATTTCAGTAAAATAAAAATGCATTTCCAAATCAGACAAGAAAAAAAAGTAAAACAACATACAAATGTGAATAACTCGGTGAGTTAATGCCAACATGCTCACCTGTTAGAAGGATAACAGTCAAGGGCAAGGCCAGGGGTTTTATACGTAGGCAGGTTTATGCCCATACCTAGTATGGGGGTCTGGGCTGTTCCCAGAAATTTTTAAAATATGTAGATTTTGGTAATTTTGACAGACACCAAGAGCTTAGTGTTAGCTGATTACTGAGTGTACTTGGAGGGGTTTATCGAAAAATTTATCATCAGTTTTGTGCAAACATCACGGTCACGGGTGAAGTAAGGGTGGGGTTCAAATCCACCATGGCCTCACCCCTGATAACAGTAAGTAACACTCAGGGTTTAAAATATGCCAGTACAGTCTGGTATAGTTTACAAGCACTTCCAACAAATTGCTACAGCAAAGTCGTACTATCATATTCAATTTTGTTCATTGTATGCCAGCTACAAAGGTATTTGCTCTTTGCAGTTTCACAGTTAAATTACACAAATGCAACAAGGATTTGTTACAGTAGAAAGTCACACAAAAAACAACCAGACGAATATGCGGGCGACAGCTAACAGCCACGACGTTGGACCAAACTCAGTAGCTACTAATGGTGATTTTGGGCACTTTGTCAGCAGAGCAGCATGCAATGGACGTGTTTGACTGGCAAGGTATGACTTCCTCTTAGTGTTGTGCAGTGTACTTAGGTCTAGATGGAAACGTTATCCAGTTAAAAGTCTCTATAACCGTAATCCCCCAAAACAATAATAACAACAATTACAAGAACGTCGTGCAATATTTATACACCAGCTTTTACTATGTGACTTGGCTAAAAGCCGGCGAATAAGGGTGACAGCAGTGGACAGTGATGGCTATACCAAGACAATACACAACAGTGGTGTCTGTGCACTGTCACACACTGAGTGACTAACAATACAACAAACCGGCACCAGTCAAACCAAACTTGTGCGTGATGAAATTGACGATGTTACTAACGTGAGTACAGGCAAATGGAATAATCACAGAATATCACAAACACACACATAATATACTATGCACAGTGATCACACAAGCATCAAGGCACAAATACACCTACAAGTTGCCATCAAAGACAAGCAGTAAAGTGAGTAAGGTCCGGTTTTTCCACAGAAAATTAATCTCCCGTTAATTTAATCCGGCATTAAATCCGGCAGATAATGATCAATTTACTCAGATGTCGTTTTTCCACCGGCAGTTCGTCAATTAAATCTTCCGTTTAGGATGATTTAATTGACGAACTGCCGGTGGAAAAACGACATCTGAGTAAACTGATCATTATCTGCCGGATTTAATGCCGGATTAAATTAACGGGAGATTAATTTGCTGTGGAAAAACCGGACCTAAATAGAGCATAGCAGTTTGCAACAATTAGCCTCACCACTACGGGAACTCACAGCTCATTAAACAGACCGATCTATCAAAGAATGGAATAAAATTCCCCTTGAAATTTGGTTCACTTCTTTAAACTAGCTGCTTAAGGCATAGTATTTCTCCCATACCTTCCCTTAGCCCCATCAGGCCACCACACCAGTAACATTCGAATCAACTCTACCAAACTCAATGTTAATGTTTCAACAAGTTGCAATAACTTTCAATGTATTCTAGGACAACCAGAACACCAACAAATATTAAATTCAAATTCCCACTGTGAAATCAACATGTCAGCTGCGGTGCAATCTGACAACAGATAATAGGCATCAAGCATGTAACAAACACTTGCATTAAACATAGAAAGATAAAAACTATCATTTACACAACAATTCATATTTACGTGTTCCACTGCATTCAATGGCATAACTTTGCCAGTACATAACGTATTTTCAAATGAGCCATGTTGGTGAAATTAGGCAGAAACTGCTAGTTAAGATTTTCCATACTGCACGAGGTATATGTAGAAACACCGTGTTTATGAGATCACTTAACAAAAGACAGTGCATATAATTGACAGAATACACTCTGGCAATTTATGGCCAGTAATCCACTGTACATTATAAAGAAAATAAATTCTCATCAGCGTAGAATCTGTAGCAGGTATAGCTTATAAAACTGCATCGACCAAGACATTATCCCACTGAACACGACTTGACATTCTGTATTTCAGTGAGAAGTATTACACCAGTCCCCAGCTTTCATGTTAACCATCATTTTCAAAACCAGCTTTCACCATTTTACATGTGATGCTTCGACAAACCAGTAGAAACCTACAGAGTCAACACGCTACAAATGTTGGTTATTGATCTAAATTGCGATAAGTATGCTGTTGTGATACAAGTTATGGCAATGTAATCACAGCAGTTTTAGTCTGCTGAAAAGTTACGGTTAGAAGTTTCTAGTTGCCTATACTCAACATGCTGTAATTTGTTCACCAGCAAATCAATTAATGTGAAAGTGACAATTACATTAAGATAAAAAAACGCTAATTATAAATTACTCTGTAAATTGCCATTAGTCACAACCATCAGTTATTGAGGCAACTGTCTAATTAACAAGTACACAAATATGGCGTACCCAGGTCGTGCTGGAAAACAGGCTGTTAAAATGGATGTCTGTCCGTTACACAAGTGTAGGCAAAATGACAATAACAGATCAGTTCGAAAACCACAACCTAACATATACAGGGGAATGCTAAACTTTCAAACTCATAATGATCTGCCAAAAAAAATTTACCACAATTGCGAAATAAACAAAGGGAACCAGAGCTGGATATCAGTAAGCGAACAGTCAAACAGCCGAGATAATCGCGAGTCAAGCTAGTCACAACTTCTTGGTGTAGAGTGCTGGTGAAGAGTTGGCTGAGATGGTGTACGGTTTAGACGATGTCTGATGATTACTACGACATACCGGCCGAAACACTCGTTCTGCTGGAGCACTTCGTACGCCGATGGCCGACATGTCACCGGACTGGCTCCTGTATGCCAGCGACTCACGACCCGTCGGCGGCTTCTGACTCGATATCTGTACATCCACCACGCAACACAGCCGTGATCAAGCACGGCCGTAATTCCTATCCATTTACTGCAGGGGTGGGGGGTGGCTAATACTCAAGGTACTGAGCTGAGATGTCAAGTGAGTGAGAAATAAAGAAAGGATGAAAGGGGTGACCCACTTTCTCGCCAAGTGAGCAGTATGGGGAAGCATCATAAGCTCCCATGGTGATTTTCACTAAATTTCATGACCAGCGGCATGTTGCAATTCCAAGACCGGTCTCATAAACGTGTACTCCATTTCAACTTGACCGGTCCAAATCGCCACAACGCCAAAAATCACATTCTCACAAGCACATAAATAGGGCCAATTCAAACAGAACATGAAAAGACAAACATGGAAAGACTTTCATATGCCACTTTTGCATACATGTGGCATAAATATAATGCATACAATTAAACATTTCATACTCACATAGCCATCATGCAGTGAAAAAGTACGCATGTCACTGCTGAAAAACCTTCATTGACGCTGACCGTGTTAAATATTCTTTCAAAATGGATGCAGACGACCGAAGTAGAAAAATTGGTTGTGGTGTGGTTGACAACTCTTGCGAGAACTTGCCGTTGTGCCAGTTACAACCGGTCTACTCTTAAATTTGTAACATACCCCACAAAATAGATCTGGTGAGATGTACGTCAATGAAGTTTATCGTATTTAATGCCACAAGACCAATGATGGGTAGATGACATTTATCATGTAGCAAAATTATTGAGGGTGAAGCCCCTCCTGACTCCCTCTAAAGGTTAATATATTTATTTGCAATACAAATTCCACAGCTATCTCTAGCCATCCAGTATAGACAGAAGCAGCAGCAGATCATACGGTTGGTTGGTTGGTTGAAGTTTAATAGTGCTTTCACACAAATATAGTGGTATCATGCCTTCGAGATCACATGCACTCTATCCACTTAGTTAGTTTATTTAGAAATTAACTGTATCGGTAGTTCTTTCAGACACACTCATATATTTTGATCAGAAGCAGATAAAGAAATCATATACATACAAGAAATTTTCAGTGTCGAGATACAGGCAATGTGTAATGCTATTTAATCATAAACTAAGTCATACTGCGTGATACAGGGGTACAATGCATTAAAAATCACATTCAAACATATCAAATTGAAATATATAACTCAAGAGAATATTTTGAATGATTAAATACAAACTGCAGCAATTCACTGACAGGATGATACTGTAAGTTAAGTGCCTAGTGACTCTTTGTAATTACAGGTATATATATACATAAACTTGTCTGTCTGTCTGTCTGTCTGTCTGTCTATCTATCTATCTATCTAAATTATGGAAATATATGTAATTACAGAAAAAACGCACATACTCACATTCGGTAACCATCTCCTGGGATACATCATAGTGACTGGGCGTGAGCTCGATTCCTGTGCCTAGAAAATACATTGCAAGTCACCAATTGATGATAAACTATACTTCTAATACTGTTCAGTGATACTGCTCAGTGAAATCAGCAAACTACATCTTCACTACTGGTAAGAATTCTCTATGACACACAGTTATCTTCTAACAATACAAGAGGAAATTAATAGTCACAAACATGTCGCTAGTGACTGACAAACAAAATATTCCAGCATTAAAAAGACAGCTCCCAGCTGAATGTACCCGATCATTTGCATAGCGCACATATGAGCCGTGGCTACGCTGGCCGTTAGTGGTACTGTTGCTGTGTGGAACAATCGTACTGTTGCTTTGCCGAACATTCGTCCGGTTTGGTGTCGATACTCGGCCGACGATGGGTGCTGATGTATGCCGAGCCTGGGGCCGACCTATTGCTGGCGTCTTGAACAACAACATGCGTAAAACACAATTTATCTCAGTTACTCATTTATAAACCTGTTGCAACAGCACAGAACTATTACTGACTGAAATCATCTATGGTTACCTAATCAACGGTGGCATCAAGATTCGGTGCAATTGGAAAGGGGACGGGGCACAAACTTGTCCTAAATGACAATAAGTCATCACACAAAAATGACACAAAATATATTCATGTAGCCACCACTAAACTACAACTGAGAATGTCAAACACAAATGTTCGGAGAGATAACTGCATGAAGCCGCTATGAGACTTTCTGTACTTCAAAAGTGAATGGAAAAAATAAAACTTGGAAATTGAGGGGGGCACGTGACACAGTGCCCAATAGCTGGTGATGCCAATGGCAATATCAACCTGTTTAACAGCATTTTATCCAGCACAAATCAAACGAAAAGTACCAGAAAAAAACTCACTTACTCACTACCTATGTTTGTGTGAGTATTATAGTAAGTAAATAAATAGAAAGAATAAACAGAGTGGCCTAAGTAACAAAACATTACTACAAGGACTACTGTAATGATGCCAGTCGAAAGTCAGGTGAGGGCATGACAATCGAAAAAGATGAGTTTTTGAGTGACGATGAAAAGTTTGCAGTGATGAGGATCAGATAAAGGACTCTAGCAGACTGTTCTAGACTTGAGCTGTTGCAACTGGAAAGGCACAGCTGCCAACAGTAGACAACATGATGGGTGGCACGACTAAGCGGCTGGTACTTGCCGACCGCAGGCAGGTCAGCGACGGTGAAAAAAAGGCCCAAATAACTATCACTAATTTATTCCATTTACAGCAGCTCATAGCATCTTCCGACAAGTTTTTACACAACCTCTCTGTTTACATACAAGGATTTAAAAATTCAAAACTCAAAATTCAAATGTCAAATTTATGGCATATTAAAGTCAGTAAATTTTGCTACTGTTAAAACATCAAACTTACAGTTTTCCCCATCCCTGCTACACAGTACACATATCATAAAAGTTCACAAATCTAACCTGGAATGACTTTGAAAAAACAGGCAGGTGAAAAACAAAAATACTAATAACTATTTCTGTCTCTTCACGGATCCCACTAATTAATTACCTCAAACAACGCTCTTGATAACCACACAAATAAACAGAAGTTCACAGCAGATTATTTACCGTTCTAATGGTGTTATTGCCGATGATACTATCACTACTATGCTGTCGTACGATGACGCGGGATCGCTGGCGACTTGGTGGTGCAACTGGCGTAAATGCAGCACCGCCATGCGGACCTAGCAGCACACAGCACAGCACACCACAGTTATACACGATGTTTCATAAAAAAGGCGGCAGTACATATGCGAGTTGGTTGCATGGCACAGTGGTAGAACGTCGTTCTCTGGCTGGCAAACTTTCCCTGACCTGCAGTTGATGGGTGACCACTATTCAGGGTTCCCAGTCTTTTGGAAGAAAAAATCCAGGAGTTTTCCAGTCCAATTTTGGTCATAGTTCGCAGCCAAGTATCAAAGTAAGTAAGTAAGTAAGTTTAATAAAATACACTGCAACTACGGAATGTAAAAGCTGAATAGATAAATATAATACAATTAGCCTACATAATAAAAGCAGCAATGCACTAATTAAAAATGAATCATTAAAATGGCAATAACATGATATGATATGATTGATATGATACGAATAAAAGAAAAACAAGAAGCGTTTGAAAAATGTTGGGCCCATTCGTTACATTGTCAGTCACCAGGTGTCGCTAGTCGCACGCCAGCTATAGCTATAGCGCATGCGGCGTGCGATGTCCACAACGACGACAACGACGACGACGATGACGACAACGCGTGACAGAGGGGACCGCTATGGCCCCATGGAATGGACCCAATCAACAAGCAAATACAGACAACAGTAAAGCAACTATTGGTAATGGTTAAGTCCATATTCTACACAGAAACAATAGCGCTTATTGGTACAGGTGTAGACTTTGGGAAAGGTTTGGGAAGATCTAAGCCTTGATGTAATTACTGTGGATCTGGGTGGAGGAAGGAGACTGTGGAGACAAGAGGCAGGATCCATAATATTGCTAAAAAACCAAGAGACAGATTTTCTCTACGAGAAACACATTTGGTCTGCAATTGTTACCAAACAGCTACCAAACATAATTGATACAGCTGTTACAGTGTCAAAACCAGCGGAAATTGACTTATCATATACCAAAAATTCTAGGTCTAACATAAAATTTCAGATATTTTCCAGATTTTCCAGGTGAGTGGGAACCCTGCTATTGTGGGTATACCGTCTGCTACAGGTCATCCAATCAGGCCAACTCAACCTTTCATCCTTTTGGGGTTTTGATAAATGAGCAGTAAGCTGGAATCAGATGTGTGCTACTGTGTATGGGTGGCGCCATCCGGTAAAAGCTACGGAGATAACCGCAGGTTGGACAGAAAGAAATGATAGCCTACAGCCAAGTACGACTTAAAGTTACCTGTGGGTTGACTGCCTGTACACTGTACATGTGCTAGAATAAAATTAGTGACTCTGAGTAGAACTGTTTTCAGTTTTTGATTTATGACTGCTTTAACTGGGGAAGTTTTCATAGTCTATCCAGTACATAGCAAATCTTTAAACACTGAAACAGAGAACAAACTTATTACACTTTTTGGTAACAGAACTGGCCTACAGATAAAATATGTAAAACATTACTCTGATGTGCTGGGAAGCATGGTCTTGATTCGAGATCAACGAGGTCGACATCACTGGTCAGCTGATGCAGAAGTGCAGGCTGAGATGTTAGATCTCGGCTGGCGAATGGTGTTGTGACGCCTGCATAGCCTGCTGGATGCGGAGTCAGCGATGGCACATCATGGTTCAGTGCGCTTGCCTCCGACCGAGATGGCATCGAGTCCGCGTTGTTTTTCGCGGCACCTGCCAGGTGTTCCGACTCGCTTCTCGTAACCGCCCAACCGTTCTCGTATTTATCGGAGTTTTCGTTGTCGACGGCCGACTGTTTCTGTCGTCGTCGCCGAGGCCGCCGCTGCCGTACGTGACCAGCGGCGGCATCGATTCCTGGCTGTTTAGCAACAACGTCATCGACCGGTTCTTGCTGCTCCTCAGTTGCTGAAGCTGGTGACATGGTCATCATCTCGGCTTCTTGATCCTGCTGCAACTGCTCCGCAGCCTTCCTTCGCTGCCTCCTTCGCTCCATTCTCTTCTCATGCATCATCTGTACACGGAACAATCAATAGTATGAAACACGCCCGCTGTCCACTCACACAGACAATCTCACTCTCTACCTCTTTATGGCACTGAATAGCCTATAATGTGCTGATGTGCCGTTAAGAAACTACTCACTCACTCACAGACAATGAGGCCAACTGCACGGGAACCTAGGAGGATAGAATATTTATGAAGTGATGACTGCTCTATTTAACCAAAGTTCCAATTCAATCGTGTAAAGGAAACCATTTTTTGCATATAAATGTAAACACAGCAATGATATGCAGCAATGAAAAATAAAAATAGCAATAAAAGTGCACTACAGAAACACTTTAACATTACTTAACTACAAACTTTCGTTAACAACTTTTGCAAAACAATGTTTTTTATGGATTATTTTCTCTGCGTCATCGTCGGTGACGAACTGTGATGAGGCGTAGTGTAGTCGGCGATTTGTTTACTCACCGATACATTAACATAAATGCAGCTAGCTGTGCAAAGGACTGGCCCAATCATGACTGATGAGAAAAACTCACAGGCTGCACGACGTTGACATTTACAAAATTTTCAAACAGCAACAGAAACCATAAGCTTTGAGAGGAGTGTTTACGTCCATTCAACAGATGCTTGGGGACATGTAGTGAAAATTTACGCAAAGTAGGCAAAAAATATTTAAATGTACTGACATGCAATTTTTTTCTTTTATTAGACAACATTTTGAAACTTTTGACATATTACAGTCCGTTTTTTGGCCCACCCTGTAAATGCACAAACAATGGCAGAAAATAAATGCCAAGCCAAACAGTAGTTGGTGGCGTTGGCTCAGTGGTAGAATGTCGGTCTTTGGCCAACGTATTTTCCCTGTCCTGCGCCCGACCTGCAGCTAACAGGTGACCACTCACGTGGGTAAGCCGTCCGCTGCAGGTCAGCCAACTAGGTCAACTCAACCTTTCATCCTTCCGAGGTCGTTAAATGAGTAGTAAGCTGATATCAGCTTACTACTCATTTAACG
>Ga0209782_1002092_pt1 | contig 10937 bp, 9 predicted proteins | sample WorMetmaBAHAMAS1_FD_187390 | JGI IMG/M metagenome (GOLD analysis project Ga0209782, IMG submission 187390) | Marine gutless worms symbiont microbial communities from Max Planck institute for Marine Microbiology, Germany - Inanidrilus... | ecosystem: Host-associated > Annelida > Digestive system >...
TACGCATTCGTCCCCCCCAGAATTCCACACAGATTTACGCCTATGCGCACGAGACTGCGAGATCGCCCATGTGCAATGGCGCAGCTGAGAGCTATTTGGCACTGTGAGATATTTGATACTACACTGGAAGTAATGAGGGTCCTATCACAAGAGACCACAGGAGAGTTAGATATTAAGCTGTGAATTTAAATATTACTGCGCATTGTGCAGTATAATTGACATATGCATGACTTAGCTGATTTCACATTAAAATGGAGACAAGGTAACTGGTGAATAGCAAACTACTAACGGCGTGATATACTCATTTGGAGGTTTGCTTGTTATAAAGAAAGACCAGCTAGCAGCCCAGCATAACCGAGAATCAGTCAAGGTGTACTTGGGACACATGTCGATCAGTGGGCGCTATAGTGACGACCCTAACACCTGAGCCTAACATTAACTTAAACGTTACTGAGTCATACTAACCCTAACTGATACAGTAGGCCTCTGTAGAATGCACCCAGTGATTAACATACTAGCTGTGAACTTTACTGAAGGACTAACTTCAACCTTTTTAGTCGGTAGTTGTTGAATTTATAAGGTGTTTGAGAAGTAGTGTTTTTATTTTGTACAAACTACAGTCCTGCTTCGTTCGTAATAAAGCTTTGTGTATGTGTGTGTGTGTGCGTGCGTGTGTGTGTGTGTGTGCATGTGTGTGTGCATGTGTGTTTAATTTTTGTAGATGGCTGATGCAGACACTATAGAGGAAGATGATTCTGATGGCTGGGAAGAATGTGACAGTGCTGACATTGAGCAACAGAATGTTATTTGCTTGTTCTGTAATGTCACATTTTCCGATGCTCCGTCCACATTTGTCCACTGTCATGATGCTCATAGTTTTAATATCTGCCACATGAAAAGGCTTCACAGTCTTGACTGCATTGCTTACATCAAGTTTGTGAACTTCATCCGACGAAATGCAAGTTGAATATATCAGCTGTTTTTAAACTTCAATCAGAAGTAGTATTTTTATGATGTACAGATTACAGAATTCATCGCTTTCGTGCAATTTATATTACGGTGCCTGTTGTCGTCGTCATTTTTTTGTGCGCATACCGCATCCACAAACACCATCTTTGGTCCGGGTATACCGGTAGCCTACACACTTAGAAAACGGCAAAATCTTGCATTTCCGGTTTAAAATTACATCTCTTCCATATTAATAACGTCCTTTTACTCTTGATATTAAGTTGCAAAAACGTTGGTTTCCAGCACAGGACCTTTCTGTAAGAATAACCTATATTACTTACTGTGTATCGATAGGTGTTATTTTGTGCAATTAAGATGATGGCCTGTTTGAATAATCTGCAGAATCCTGACCGTGATGTGTTAGCGAGAATGTATTCAGCTGGAAATGCTCCATGGGACAGTGATGACTACATGCTGCCAGTGGTTGCTGATGATCTGCTGTTGCAATTTGGTAAATTATTTAGTATCCTCTGAATTTTCATAGGTCTCTGGCATAAAGTATATTATGCATATATGATTAGCATTTAAAGGATAATTTTGAATGGGTTTGTACCAGAAATTCACTTTGCAGTGTTTTCTTAAGTTATCAGATATATTTGTCATAGCTGTGTCTGTATTATATCTTATTCACTTCTATTTCTTTTAATTTGAACCTGTTATAGCAAACTTGTAGATTATTTATAATATATGGTGTTTATGTTGTGATTTGTTGTACAGATGTAGAAGAAATGAGTGATGCATTACATTGCCTGTTGACTCCAGACAGTAATGACCATGACGCTGTGGGCGATGGTCACAGTCAGAGCAGTGATAGTATAACATTGTCGGTCAGTGAATATGCCAGTTTAACTTCAAAGCTCGCTGCTGCTGAGGAGGCAGCTAGACAAACAGCAGAACAACTTCAGCATGCACTTAGTGACCTTGAAAAAATGAGGTTATTCCTGCCTTTCACTGGTATAAATTGTAGGAGGTTTAATAGTGTACAATACATAACCAGATATGAATATAAATAGGAGAATTGTGTTACTGGTCATCACTTTGTTGTCACTTATTATTTTTTAAAATATTTTTTATATATCTAATTTTAGTTACTCTGTGTTAGATATAAGGATGTACTGGATATCTGGTTCCGGTCTGCCATTATATCTGGCCATTTTTTGTATCCAGTTCCGGCTGCAAGCTGCCAGATAATGAACCAGATATTTTACTTATTTATTACTAAGTCACCATCTTGGCAAATTGCAGTTTGTAAACAGTGAATTTGAGTAAAAAAGGATGAATGAAAATAGATATATAGTAGTGTTTGTCAGTTTTTTTACCATCAGTTTGAATAACAATAATATTGCTATATGCAAGATGTGTGATATCTAACATCTGGCAAAATCCAGTTCCAGTCAGATTCCAAAAAATGCCATCTGGTACATCCCTATCTAGACGTCTTTTTCTGTGCTGTAGTGATGCTGTTCTTTAGGTGCATCTGAAATAAGTTCTTTATGTATTTGTTGTATTGTTGAATGTTGCACTGACAAATTATACTGCAATATGGCTTCAGTGTGCTCAAACTTCGGTGAGTAACTGAGAAGTTGTGTATGAAATACTGACCTGAAGAACTCTAGGTCTAGCTGATGTGTATACTAACAAGTGATAACATCCCAGAAATGACGAACAAGAGAAGCATGGTTGATACAGTTGCTGATCATAACTGATGTGTGACATATTGAATAGCAACATTTCTGATGGCTTTGTGTGACTTCCAGAGTCACATTTTGTGTTATTCATGCTTGAGGTGGGATGAGTTTTGTGTACTGTGGTTATTGAGGCTCACATGCAGAAAACAAACTAACTGGCTTGTTACATGACAGTGCGCCTTGCACATCCATCTGCGGTCTGTATCAGAAGTGTTTACTGACTGGCAAGTTAGCTATCTTTAAGGCGTTTTTAAATGTGTTTTTATGGAATTTCGTTGTTGTGGAGTTTTAATGCAAGTACCTTACTTGAATTTAAATTCTGTTACAGTAAGTGTATAAAGAGATTCTTTGGTTACAACAAGTATGATAGTACCACTGCCGTCCTTATGGAATTGTATCTCCCGACAGCTAATACGGTGTTACTCAATTACAGATGTCTCTGTTTAAAGCCTGTTGGATGTCTCATAGTAACTCTATTGTGTCTTTGATTCGGGAAGTGTATATGTTTAGACCATGGTCTTGATGATGGCGACTGTGTTTGTGTTCTTCTTGTTGGTGTTCTGTGTTCTATTTTACATTTTCTTTCTTCTATGGATCCGTGTGGTCTGATACAAATAAATGATTGATTGATTGATTGATTGATCGATCAATTAATCTGGCTGTTTACTGCAGGTTATGGGCTAAGGAGACACTATTGAATGCTGCTCCACAACCACCTGCTGAGGCGTGCCCATCCGATGTGCTTTACTTCGAGTCGTATGCACATTACAGTATACATGAAGAGATGCTGAAGGCATTTGCCATTGTTGTGTTTACTTTCAAACAGATTTATGGCTATAAGTAGCACATTTTTAACTGTGTCACAGCTGTTTTAAGGCGTGGATTTTCTTATCAAACTGTTATATTTAAAAAGTCACGTTCTAGCACTTCTTTTGAACTTCTTATGATTTTGTATTCCCAATGATGATTTTTACATTTTTCTGTTAGGCTGCTTTGTGCTTGGTGCCATATGTGATCTGGCTTACAAGCTGTTAACTGCTTTAAACATATTGCCACATTGAATGCACTAAAACTTTTCATGCATTACTTAGCTACAGTGTTTTCAATAAGCTGTGACTACCCATTTCGAGCCATTCACCAACATTCTGTGATGTAGATTCAGCTGCAGTTTGGCATTACTCATACACTTATATATATACTTTATCATCATATCAAGTACATTCTGTTATTATTGAGTTAGCTGGAGAAGTTTTTGTCTGATTGATTGTTTGATTGAGTAAAGTTTTAACATCCTACTTAACACAAAATAGGTCATTTTAGAGATACTCTTTTCAGGCAGTCTTTTAGCTGGTACTGAGTTTTTACCTAGAATGTTGCTATTGTTTTTTTGGATGCAGCATACCGTACTTGTCGTGCATTTGTGTAGGACAAGATTCGGACATGTTCGTACCGTGATGCCATTGCAGAGAACTGTGAGCTATTTCGTGACAGAGTTGTGCTTGATGTCGGTTGTGGCACTGGCATCCTCAGCATGTTTGCTGCAGCTGCAGGAGCAAGACTTGTCATAGGCGTTGACCAGTCAGACATCATCTATCAAGCCATGGACATTGTCAGGTACGGAAGCAATGTGCCGTGTTTGTGCTGTTCATTTATATGCTACATGTGTAATTGTGTATCAGTAGTGATACAAACAATCCCTTAGGAAAAATTAATTATCTCAGTTACTGTAACATATTTTTTCACCTAATTTACAGCTTTTACAGAGGAAGTTTCAGGCCACATAGGCAGCAAATTTTGTTACAGTATTTATTCTGGTGTAAAAATTACCACTATTTGAACTTAAAAGTGCATTTTTCCAAGTGAACCAGTAATGAAATCGCAATTCTGGTGTAAAAATAATAGCAAATGTGCCATATGCATATGCCAGTGGATTATCGTGTGGGGTGCTATGCTGGAACACATGCCAAAGTTGACCCATATTCTGCTGAGCTGAATGACCGTTTTGTCAACCACACAGAATGATTTGCTTCACGAGTTTACTAATCAAGCAATTGTATCATTTTTGCAACAAATTTCGATCGTAGCTTGCAACAAGTGGGCAATGATATTGTGAACAGTCTGTTTAAATAATGAGTGAGCTATAGGCACCTGATATTTATCATTAAAACATTTGAGCTGTTGATGAAAAGCTTTGCAAAATTTGATTCGTTATTCGTGAATATTCAATGTGCAATTGTATGTTTACTTAAAAAAGTGAACTTTAAAGTTTAAACTGCTGTATCTGTTGAACCATATAAGTTATTTCAATAAAATTTGCAGGATATGTTGCCTGAATACTCACATACAGAGTTTGATAGTTTGGCTCAAATCAGTACTCCCATGACTTCTTTCCATTCTTTTTTCTAAGTGATTGTTTTTTATTGGCACACCCTGTATGTGATAGAACCATTCTAAGAATGTTTTAGCGCGAGATGTAATATATACATCTCGCGCTTATTAGTTTTAAGTCTGGATGCTGATAAACATTAACCAGTGTTGTTATAATGGTGATTTTTTCACTGTTTACAAATTCACATTAGGTTGTGTTGTGATGCTGTAGAATAGATAATCATTATCATACTAATGATTAATGAGACAACAGACTGTTTAGGTGCATGATGTTTTTCTTCTAGAGAGAATGGACTTGACAACAAAATAACGCTTCTAAGAGGAAAAGTGGAGGAAGTTGATTTGCCAGTTCAGAAGGTCTGTATTTATTGCTGTAATTATTATGCGATTTTTTGTAGACATTTATTGTGCTTTTACTAGCACTGCTCGATATGTAAATGACAGACTTGATACTGCATAGCATGGATATCAAAATGAGGCAGCAGTGTTTAACAGCGACTGGCTTTGTCAATGGCATTAGGTCATTTTCGGTCCCATGCAGACTGTACGTCCGTTAACTGATCACCACCAAAAAATTTGTGCACATGTGATTATGTCAGCGACCCCTATCCCAGTAACAAATTTGGAGGAAATCTGTATATGAGAGGCTTGTGTGTAAATGGGAGAAATATAACCAAAAAATTTTCTTTATGCCCTTTTGGGAACTGATCTACAGGTCAGACTGATTGACAGATATTCACGTGAGCTTGATGGCTCAAATGATGCAGACTCACGCAAGTGTGTGCCTTGTTGGGGTTTGGTTGATCACTAGCCATTTAACGGGTCAAATTACCCGAAAATTCCCAATTTGGGGGGCATGAATAGGCGTTTTAAAGCCAAAATTGCCAATTATTGACACTTTCATACTATCATAACTACTGCACTGATAGCACAATGAGAGAGACCACCAAGTACTCTTCATGGGTGGTCTAAATGTGCCACAAACAAACTCAAGATAGCGAACATCCACCTTGAAAAATAAAAAATGCAATATCTACACAACAGTTCGACCGATTTTGATGAAATTTTTCATGATGATGTGCCTCGGTTCTACAGATTCTGTCCGCCAATTACTTTTTGCAATTTCTAAAATCCAAGATGGCGGTAGCTTAAAAATTGGAAAACTACAATATCTCAAAAACTGTTCGACCAAATCCTAGGTAACAGATGGCCGCCATTTTGAAAATGAAAAATTGCCATGTACCCTTCTAAATATCCTAAATATATAGAATGAAATGCACTAATTTGCAATAAAACAGCAAATATAAATATTAGAAATTGCAGTTTATCGACCATGTTAACAGTGATAAATCAAAAACTGAAAAATCATAAAAAGTGATATTACTCAGCATCACAATGATATTTAGGTGATGTTATAGTGGGAATATTACTTTTTGTGATTCGTCACTATTAACACTGTAGATAAACTGCAGTTTTTTTTATGTTTTATGGTCTAGTCGCAAAATGAAACATATTGCACACAATGAATAGCCATCATTTTTAAGACAGACATTCAACAGTTACGTGAAATTTTAGTACATGTTAACATACAGTTGTATAAGTGGTGAGGCCAACATTTTTGCATTAACTGTTTCAACATCTCACATCTGGTACATTAACATTTCAGCTGAGGCGTGTTTCAGTGAGTGGCATTAGTCGGCTGTGTTGTGCATATCTCAGGTGGACATCATTATCTCTGAGTGGATGGGATATTTCTTGTTATATGAGTCCATGCTTGACTCGGTACTGTGGACACGTGACAGATATCTGGAAGTAGGTGGTCTAATGTTGCCCGACTTCTGTCGTCTGTACGTCGCCGGTCTGTGTGATGTGGAAATGCACCAGCAACGCTGTGCATTCTGGGACGATGTGTATGGTTTCCGAATGTCATGTATGAAATCGGCCGTCATTTCTGAAGCTGAAATATCTGTTGTCGACTCAACAAAAGTTATTACAGAGCCGTGCCTTATAAAGGTTTGACTCCAGCACTGAGATAGTGCTATTCTAAAAGCTGATTTATTCTTTCTTTTCTGTTTGTTCTACTTTTTACATTCATATCTTTTTTATCAATAATGCCGATAATGGCAACAGTAATAGTTTTGAATTTAATGTTATGTATAACATTTATGATTTTATTATACTACATTGTAATTGCATTGGTGATCTACATGACTAATGTGACATATTGCCTATAAAAAGCAGTATCAAGCATTCTGAGATACAAGTTTGGAGGATCTAGTTTAACTTTTACTATTACATGTTTATATACAAATTTATTTACTGTTTTACCCACATGAGACTTTGCTAGCATGGTATTAGCTATGGGCTGGTGTGTTGTGTCTGTCACATGCTGTTATTTTTGAACGACTGATTGGATTTAGCTGTTTTTTGGCATAGACGCTACCCTTGACTTAACCGACACTGTGTTATATGTATATTTGGGTATCTTCAGAAAAATAAAGGTTATTTCCCCTGTGGAACTTTTTTTTCCAAACTCTGGACTTAGAAAAATGCTGCTGCAATATGTCATCCATAGCAAATGTTGCCAACTTATCGACTGATGACTCTCTTACCGTATCACACTGACTGTCTATTTTTGTGTATAACATTGTGGGCATGAGCGGCACAACACAGCGAGTCACATGGGTATGAGACTTGTTAATATTGAATGTATGTGTCATTGTTGTGATTTGTGCAGGAGATGCACTTGCAGTCTTCTACTGTAGCAGATCTCGAATTCCAGAGTGACTTTTCATTAGTTGCCAAGGTTGATGGCCTGATAACAGCTGTCGTCGGATTCTTCGATGTTGAGTTTCGGTCTGTGCCGTGCAAGAAATCGTTTTCAACAAGTCCGTGTAACATTCCTACTCACTGGAAACAAACAGTATTTCTACTCGAGACGCCTGTATCAGTTGTTGCTGGTAAGTTTTCATGTGAATGAGTTGAAAGCCCCAATATCACAGAAGAACCACACTAATTGGGGGTGACTTATAATAATGTGGCTAGTGTTTGCTATGTACCGTCAGTCTAGCTTCACATAACTTAAAATCCCAAAATTTAAAGGAATCACATGACTGACCATGCTCATTTTACAGTGTGGTATGTTATCAGTCGGTTAGCATTGTTAGTACTTGCCATGATCAAATGTGAATTTCTGTGGTTCACAATTTCAAAGATTTAATGGTGTCCATTTCGACTAAATTTTAAGGAAAGCATATTAATTTGGCCATGCTCCCTAACTGAAGACATTGTCCCCATAATCTGCTACTTAACCAAGCACAGTGTGTCTACGGAGTTTGAAATGTTTAACTTTATTCATTTTAAAAATGTGGAGTACCCAAACCAAAAAGGGTCATGTGACCAAACAACAATTTGTTATAATTTGCCAGAGAGATCCCAAAATTTCAACAGTGTCACATGACCCTGAATACACCAACATGTGATATAATTTATTGTGATTTAGCTAGTGGCAGTCATGTTTATTGAGATCATGTGACCCCTTTGAAGTTTCAGAACCTCTGTATACCTTCAAAATTGGTGAAGCAAGTTAATTTGATATTATTATGTTACTATTGGCAAATAGTAGTAATAGTCAAAATAGTCACCCATCCCGGTACTAACCAGGCTCAGTGTAGAACAACTTCGTTCATGCAGCAAACAATATTACCACTACGACAACCCGCCATATACTAGACAGTATTCTTTTTCTAGTCATAGAACCATATGTGTAATTTGCAAACAGGCAAAGTTAGATGTTACAAATTCTGCCATCATTGCTGTTGCAGTGGACGGGCTTTTTGATGCTATCATTAGTGTTAGTTTATGTACAGAACATAGACTGTTGTGAGATTCTAGCTACGAAAAGTTTATTTCTGAATCATCGTGATAGGTCTTAGCATTGAAGTGATAGATCAGTGTCATCACATAATGAGAATATGCCATTGAAATAATACAACATTATCAGTGTTTGATGCATAATAAAAAATATTTAAGTTATAATTTTTTTGCTGTGGACAAAGTTTATCTATTTACTTAGCTTCACTTTGTGCAATATAATCATAATATATTATCAGTTAGCTGTGAGCTGCACTGCTGACTACCAGTCACAGGTAATCTTAAGCATATTAACAAGTGGACTGATAAGTGATTTAACTGATTTTATTTTCTGTGTTGTTTAGGTGAGTCTTTATGTGGACGAATTAATTGTCACAAGAATCAAACAGATCCACGATCCCTGCGCATTGTCTTATCTATTAATGGACACTTGACAGCATCTTATCTCATGTCCTGATTAATGTTAACTTTGCGTTACATTTTTGCGGTGTTATTGGCTGTATTGGGTATCGACCCTTGTGGTTGAGCTGAGATGTCACTGCGAAATTCATTGATGCCATGGTACTGTGCTGTGAAAGGCAGATTTACTGCCCTCTAGTCTATATGTAATTCACTACAGTGGCATACAAATGGCCTTCATTGATGTTTTATGATTGATAGAGATTTTTGTTTACATTCGTACATTTAAGAAAAAATTTAAGAAGCAGTATGGAAATGGTGTGTTGTTGCAAAACACAACAGATTGTCTGTTGATTAGCACTACCGCACTTGCTGACCTGTAATAACCGTGAATCAAGATCACTTAAGTCAGAAAAACTAACAAACAACATCTGAATGCTAGTAATAGCCACACGCCATGCCAAAGTCAATAGGTACTAAAGGCAATTTCTAGCACTGATGGTTGCGTTTGACTGGAAAGGTATAACCTTATGGTTTGCTATTAGTATTCTATAGTTACCTCAAGTCTAGGTTGAACATTTGTCGAGTTCTAAGCCATTAAATTTGGCAGCACCGTAATCCCAATAACAGCAAGAATGAGAACATTGCAGGCATCTAAAGAGCAACTTTAAGCTACGTGACGCTGTTAAAAAATGAAGAATCGAGAAGCCTTTACTTGAGTTTGCATCAACTACTTAGCACAAAGAACTCGACAAACATTACAATATGCAAACGTATGATCGTGAACTTCAAACATGACTTAACACAGGATCAAGATGAAACAGCTTGCCTTATGTGATATGTCTAGGTTAAAGGTTGTTTAATTCACAAATTATTATCCAGACACTCCAGACCAGTTCCTTTCCCTGGTCAACCAAAGTAATTAAAAATATACCGGTACAATAACAGTGCATGCATGTACATGTATGCACTTGACCTTCAAGCTTTTTGTCGGTCTTGTATATTTCCAGGTTTTCTGAATACTGAATCAAAATTAGCATGAACAGTTGGTCTATTTGTAATGTAAAATTTGCAAATTAGTTACAAGGAATAATTGACGTCTGAGTAAGTTTTTCACTGGATTTTTCATTAGGTTTATAAATGCTGGTGGGCCTTTTTAAAACACTGAGACAGATTTCAGCATCTACCAGATGTTATTGTATCGTCACATCACATAAGACGTTTTTCAGAAACATTTTTAAAACAAAATTCTAACGTGCAATGCATTCATTTATAGTGCCTTTGTACTAGCTATTTATTTAACTAATACACAACTAAAATCAACACAATACAACAACATGAGTCCTGTTAGTCGATGACAACAACATAAATAGCTAATGTGGATTGGAAATTTGGGATTGTTTGCAGGTATGGTTATAGCCCGTGTAGCGAGGATGTATGGGTTTTGGCTTGTGTGTCTGTCCGCGTGCGAAGAACTGATAATTTCATCACTACATCATATTTTGCATTCACCTTGTGGGGGGGGGGAGTTTGGACACATTTAGGCATGTCCATTTGTCCGTCCGGGCCCGGGTATTTGTC
>Ga0209782_1002093_pt1 | contig 10934 bp, 6 predicted proteins | sample WorMetmaBAHAMAS1_FD_187390 | JGI IMG/M metagenome (GOLD analysis project Ga0209782, IMG submission 187390) | Marine gutless worms symbiont microbial communities from Max Planck institute for Marine Microbiology, Germany - Inanidrilus... | ecosystem: Host-associated > Annelida > Digestive system >...
CAGGCGGACCCTCTTGTACCTTGCCCGAGAATAATCTCATGCAGAAACCTGACTCGACATGCCGACAGGGGCGGGAGTCGAACCCACGCCCTGCCGAATAGCCAGCCAGGCTTTTACTGCACCGCAGCCCGAGATCGCTAGACCACTAAGCCACGGAGGCAGGTCTACATGCACTGGTCTTCCGCAGTAGAATTCGGGATCACAGGCCATTATGATCAGGGTTGGCTTCAGCATGCGGGCAGCCAAGACACCAATCTATCCCGCCATGTGTCCGTTTCCACTTTTTGTTGCACTATGAGATCACAATCCACTAAAGCATAAGTGTGCTAAGCATGTGGCATTAGAAATGGACATATGAAGCCACTTTCTGCAGATTGGATGCAGTATCAATCATCTTGTTTAAAACACAGTGCATACTTTATCATATATTAGTTACAACTTAAGATCATACAGGACACATCCACAGCATAACAATAATCGGCATTTCAATCCAGAACAATCACTACATACTACAGCCAGCTTTCACAAATACAGACAGTTCACAGAGAGAAAGTGGTTAAAAGATAATGGACAAAAGATATCTGGACTTCAACAGTGTATAAATTACTTCCGTTCCTTAACTGAGATTTTACTTACTTAACTGCTGTCAGATAAACAAAAGACATAAATAGTTTGACTTACTTGACACAGCGGGCTCGGAATGAGACGTCTACATCCTCCACTCCCTCAGTCTTCAACTCCACAGAACCCGAGATTTTCTATAAACAGACAATCAATCGATCAATTGATGAATCCTTAATCGATCAATGGCTGCATTTTGGTTCCCACAATATCTCCGAAGTTTGCAGTGAAGTGGAAGTTTTCACAGACATCGTGTCTTAAAAATCTCCAACAGTGTCACAGCACTAAACTGACTCAGCTACGCTTTACGTCCAACCAAAACAAATTAGGTTGTTTGAATTTATCCCCACTTTGCATTGTACTCAACAAACAAAACTGAACATAATAAAAGCCGACAAACGAAATACCTGGTAATCAATAAAGTGAAAACAAGAAACAAAGGCAGTCATATCGACATGCATACTCAGGCCGCCAGGACAGTTCATAACAGTGTGACCTTGACCTTTTGACCTCAAAATTAATGCATGCTGAGCTCCTGCTATGGCGTATATGTGTACAAGTTTGGTGTTGATAGCTCAATTCATTTTTCTATTAAAGCACGGACAAACACATATATACACACTAAGTCACAAATGACATTAATCACCCTACCCACACATCAGTAGCCTGATCTGGCTGCCTTGTATGATATCTAGCCTGCAAATGATCAACCCCAACATCAACAAAAGGAGTCAAGGCAAATATTGTCTCATTTAACAAGTAACGCCTCCAGTGAACGAACTCACGTCGTAGTTATCTTTGACGAGATCGACAATGTTGGACGAGTCATTAGCGAGCTCTCCGACCGTGCTGCCCTCAATCAGCTCGCTCAGTTTACGGTAAACAGGAATCTGGTCCTTCGTTACTGCAAAGATGATGGTCACCTTGGTCTCGGCAATCTTGTGTGCCAGCTGGCTGATTGACGGATAGTCCTACAACACCCGGTCAACGCACGCACTGGCTAACAAACACGCTCAATTGTTTGGTCGATTGTTTGGTTGGCGTTCGATAGCATGAAATAAACACACAATCGGCTTTCTTTTCTGGAATTATTTCAACCAGACAGATTAGTCATGTAATACGTTTAAGATTCCAGGCAGGATCACCTTCGAGCCATTAGTGCATCATCGCTTACTCAACCAAACGACTGGAGGAAATGTCGAGGGCACCCACATACCACCTGGCTGAGGAGGATCGATGCTGATATACAGTTGGCTAACATCGGTATCCACTCAGCCTGGAGGAAGGCTAACGTCTGCGTGCTCTGACGATGTATCACTGACATGGCAATACCCAACTAGGGGCACACCACTGAAAAGATGACAGGCCAGTACACTAAAAAAAGAATGTTTTAGAATAAGTTAAACTGCAGGCCGTGTACTCTTCCCATCAAGCAGACAACAGTATCAAAGCACCGACCAACTCCATGTACAGAAAATTACTTAGTAAACCGATCTGCTATTGACCTGGCCAGTCTGTCCTATCGTCAGGCATTCAACATGCACGTACGTCAATAAATATGACCAACACGTTGTTTCTGTCACGAAATATTGGACACAAAATATATAAGGCAACAAATGGCCAGACTGCCACCACATGACCATCTTTGTAGTCATCCAAGTTTACTATTCATGCCTTATCAGCCCTTGTGACAGCAAATGCACTCGTCCACTATGGGTATTGGCAGGTAAACAATGCACTAATTAGCAGGTACAATGGGCCGACACATGTCCCTGCCAAAAAAATGGCACTTTCTCACAGAGGGATCTAGGTTCCTTTGGCTCACCCCTGCCTTCCCAAACAGCAATTCGATTGGTTCAGCCATTTTTGCACAGTTCACAAGTGTGCCAAACACTTCTGAGCAATGGATCATAGCTCCCTTCACATGAGGGTGAGATTGTGGCAGTTCACGAAAAAGACTTGAAAGACCTGGTTGAGACTTTCGGTGTACATGCCGTAACTGTCCAGATGACAGCGACCGTCATTTGGTGTCACAATGCCACCTAGCTGTACACAAGTGTTGTACACACATCTGTACATGCAGCGTGCACGATGTTAACAATGAAAATGAAATATAATTAGCAGTCGTGGAAGTTTTGCCTTCAGTGCTCTGACATGGTTTGGCATCAAAAGCAGCCTCTGGATTGAAAACCAACTTATTTATTTGATCCAGCTGATGCCAATCACACCACATCCACTCATGCTTCATTGAAACCCGTATGGTTAATTTACATTTCCAGTCCTGATTTACACAGTATGTCCTGTAAACAGGCCTTATTTAAAGGGTGCTGTTATAGAAGCAGTACACACAGATGCTCCACATAAATAACAGAACACAACTGCTCATAAACGGGGTAATTTTATCTTTCATTTATTCATCTCAATTCCAAAGCTGGGGACTGACAACATAATTGAAAATAATTACATCTACTTCTGTCTTTAGTAATGTACAACCTGGGATCTAACTGAATAATCAGCACGAATACATTCTTTAAGCCTGTACTGTAAACAGTGTTCATTAAGTTTACAGCATCGCAGTTCCCACTATCTGGAACTCTGTCTCACCAGCTCTCCGAATTTGTACCAGCCCCGACACTTTTCGCCACTTTCCAGCAAGCCTTCCAACCCACTTTTCCTCTTGCCACAGCCTTACAGGTTTCTTGAAAATATGTCAGTGCTGAATCATTGAGACAGCTGCGGACAATCGTACAAATCTTGTACGTGATGCGTTGTTGCACAGTTAACCAGTTGAATTAGACCACAGTGAACAACGGATGAGAATATTTTGGAGAAAAATGGCACACGATGTATTTGTGGTCAGCCTACAACAGCGTCACAGCACTGACGAAAACTGAAATCATAGAAGAAAAAGAAGATCGTCCAATCCTTCTTTATCTACCGATGGACTCGTGAAGGAACTGGCACTGTTCCCTTTACACGCCGGAACCGTACCTTGCCATCGCCAGCGTAGTGGAAACCAGCATCGGTCGAGTACAGCAGCATCTTTCGAGATCCATGTCTCCAGCCGATCTCTTGCTGTTGAACAAATATGCACATTTCAACCATCACTGTGCAACTGGCCGTCTTTACTACAAGTTGGGCCAAGTTCGTCACGAAAAACCCTCGACTAAAATTATGCAACCTGATTCGCTTTTGACTTTTGCGGTATATGAGTGGATTACATACTTACTTACTTATTTTTTCAGCTGTTGATCAAGGCACAGACCAGTGGCGTAACAAGGTTGCAGTGGGCCCGCGTGCAAGTATTCCAAAAGGGCCCCCTCTTCCCCAAAAAACTTTTTAAAAAACAGCGTCGGGCAAATTTTGGCCCCCCCACAGCGCTGGGCCCGCGTGCACTGCACGCCTTGCACGCCCTATTGTTACGCCACTGGCACAGACAGTTAACAGCTATTATGATATCATACAGCAAGACAACTGTACAGTTGTCTGTCATCTAGTCCCAGAGACATACTAAGGAATTCATGTTCTTCATAGACAGCATTTTGTTGACAATGTATCTACTGAGCAAAAACGTCGCTCACATGGAACTGATGTTGCAGTTTATAGTCATTGATTGAAAATTTTTATAGTTACAAATTTTTAACGATTAATCGTTAATTTGTGCATCTCTACAAACAGTGACTATACCAAAAGATCATCACTCATTGGACGTTATTGCTTCCTAATTCAGCAACTTATACAGCTGTGTCTCACGCGAATGAACAACGGACATTTACAACAGCTTCCCGATGCCACCAGCACATCCCAGGCAACAAGGTATCACGCGGCAAACAATATGTCCCCCCACCAGCGGCAGTTCAGTGTTGCAATGTTGCAACCACGGAGTGATTGCTTCTGAAGCGACACCAGCAATGGCTTCATTGGTATTTTGGATACCGTACTTTCAGTGGCCGTATGACCTTGCTGACCGGTCGATTAGACTTCCAGCATGGGGCTTCCTAGACTAGTGTTCTATACTAATCATAGCCCTAAAATGCACCATTCTTGGGCTAACATAGCCCTCAAATGCTAACAACAGGGGACAGCATTCAGTGCCTTCCACTGTAGGGCAGGGTCAGAAAACTACACACATTTCTGTATTCACTCACCTTGCATGCAATTGCCTGCATGACGGCATCAAATCCACCTTCGGGAGCATCAAGGTTACCGGAGATCGGAGCGTCTTCAACCTCCACCTGTGATCATTAGCCACCACATCACTCAGTGTTATCAGCCACGAGGCTCCATTAATAACAATCAATCCACGGAAAATGATCCAATATCTTCCACAACTCCTTCCCCCTTCCCAGCAAGCATCATGTAGAGTTGGAACAATTCACCAAAAAATGGACCAGACCAGAAAAAACATCCGCAGGTTTGCCAAGCGGGCTAAATAATAAGGTGAACAATCATACAAACAATCCATATAGCAGCACAATCTACAATGTTTCTAGCCCGGTGCTTGCATGAGGTAGATGCAACGACAATATAAACATACCATCCACAGATGTTTCTTTTTATTTGGTGCAAATTTATTTCATGACATTATTAATGCACAGTAAAAAATAACAGTTCTACGAAGAGCAAAGAAGAAAGTTTCAGGTTTCTAAATTGTACATATGTGCTCCTGGATTACTGCAAAACTGTCAGAAACCAGCACAAATAATTTAAGTTACCTTGCTGAATTTATCAATTACTACTTTTTATTGCAAAATTCTGGAACTGCTCTAGTTAAGATGATGACTGTAATGACCGACATCATACTGCAAATTACCCGGAAGCTGTCCGTGTCTTCCGTCAACATGAGCTGGTTGTGAAAACCGTACGGTGCAGCACACTCATCACACGGAGATATCAGTCTACATGAAAAGACACAAATAAGAACATACAGTTGCGTCATCATCATTGTTTATATTACTCCAAGTAGCTGAATGCAAAAATAAATGGCTTGGAACTGAAATTATCGTCAACCAATGCAATGCCAGAACAAGGCAATTGCAGGTACTAAACTTTGCTCCAGTGCCGTGACCTGCTTAGTTACTATGAGCTCATGCCCCTTTTGCATCTCCCATACCTGGCCATTATGTGAAACAAAAACAAAACCCAAAGTACACAGTGTACTGCATTGTCATTAGGGATGTTAAACAATTATCGATCTTTCGATTGTGGATTTTTTTATTGTTATCGTTTTCCAAAAATCGACTGCCATTACTGAAATTGCACTAGGCAACGACGCCAAGTTTGCAAGACGTAACATCTAGCCATTTCAACATAACACCGATTGTGATTGGTGGATGGACCGACGAAGACGCATATACTATGCAATTTATGCCATAAGTTTGCTTAAAATGATAAATTTTGACAATAATTACATGGATTTGCACTTTGGAATGGGTGCGATAAACAGCATAGAATAGTTAAGATGGCATTGTCACATCTTATTGCTAAAATTCGACTGGAACCCATAATCCGGCACGGCATTGCGATTATTGCACATGCAACAGTACCGATGCAGGTCGAAATAAGCTGGAAAAGTAAATGGCCACATGTCTTTGTTCTCTTGTTGCAACGTACTTTGACCTGATATGGACTTACGACGTACATTCGTCAACAATTGAACCAGGCGGGACGAAACGTCAGACAACAACAACCGTGATCATATGATCGAGTGGTGACCACGAACTTTTAATAAATATTTTGTTAAAAACAAAAAGTTTTTGGATTTAAGAATTTTAATTCATTTTAAAAACAGATGTATAATGGAATATTAGCAAGTTTATATACAGCCTGTCTTTAACACATATATAAATTTGTTCTGCATAACAAGTCGTATACATTCATTTTTTATCGCTTACCGGTACTTGTGTGCAATGTGGCGGTGGTGCACGCTTTAGACCATTATATTTAAAATTTGATAATCAAAAGAATATAATTTTTTTCGTTTCAATAATAGAATATTGGAAAAATTCAATTTTAACATCCCTAATTGTTATCACAGTAGAACAAACCATGGCCACAGAAACACAGACAGGTGACATTCTGCTTTTATCCCAGCCAATTAAGGCTGGTACTCAATTTAGTAATCATGGATGGATGCAAGGCTGAGTTGACATACATTGAGTGATGCTACTCACTTCTCAGGCACAGTGCTCACATATGGCATAGTCTTCTTGTCAACAAATGAACCAAAGCCGAGCCGAAAGTTCTGCGTTATGTTCTTCATTTTGTCAGCTGTTAACACAAAAATTGCACTCATGCGATAAAATTACAGCATGAATATTATTGACAACAATGAAAGTAAACTACAACAAACATTAATTTAAAGGTTATCGACAGTGTCACCTGCAGGCTACATATACAACTTCGTATTAGTATTTAACAGTAAATTTGTATTTTACGGTAAGTATTTTTTGTTGTTTCTGGCAATGGTTAAAAATTACAAATTTACCTCACTCACATAAAAAATTCTATTCCGCCGTGATACGATAAGTGCCTATGATGGGCAGATGGATTAACACATATCGTGAGAGCATATATTAGTTTTATGTCACAATAAATACATAATTCTGCAATTTACAGAACATTGAAGTAAAATACATGAAACGTTAGCAGCTACAAAAAGGATAACGAGACTAAAAAATCACACAGACCAAGCAAGTCGCCGAGCTGTGCAAGTCGCACTTTGTCATCTTTCATGGAATTTGACATGTCCATGACATAATAGAGGTCGACCGGGTAGTTCTCTGCCTGGCGAAACTGTACTGTAAACTTGTACGGAGAGTCTAACGTCAGCCACAGCAACACTACACTCAGGTCCGGTTTTTCCACAGCAAATTAATCTCCCGTTAAATTAAATCGTCCGTTTAGGACGATTAAATTAATGGGAGATTAATTTGCTGTGGAAAAACCGGACCTCAATGCCATTCATTTAATAAGCAATATATTTTGTAAAGTTTATAACGATAGAGATAACCACTGACAACATAATGATGAAATAGAAGTAACATACCTCTCAGACTTTTAGCTCACACACGTGAATAGGGTCAAGGGAGTGACTTATACACAGACAGACCACTATACAGTGGCAATAGTCCACATCTAGCACTAGCGTTGGTGATGTGGACCAAAATGAACTGACAAACTTCAGAGAAAACTATCAGTCATGTCAACTATGACCACCATTAACATGTTACAAGCTGAAGCTCAAAAGCTCGCAGATATAGCAACAAACGGGTGTTACTAAGTAATGCATCAGCCTACCAGCCTCTATGCACACATTCAATCTGCTCAAAATTGTAAAGTACAACCATTTAGTTATGTTGTCCAACCATATTTTTCCACAACATCACATCAGCTTATCCTTGGTCTACTTGTAGATATCCACTTCCAAAATCCTGCATTTTTTCATCCAATTTGTGTTGTTCGAACACGTTCATTCCATCCCGTGCACTGAGAAATATCGAAATTAAGCCAATGTGATCAGCACGCATTTCTTCTCATCCTTTATTCCGTGCAACTTGGTACCAGCTTATTAATCTTCTCCAACAAATGTCAGTTTAACAGACAGCCTACCACGACTGATCAGCGTAACTCACTTGGTCTAAGTCTGATGGAGATGTTCTGAGGTGCAAGTTGGATTGGATCTCGGCCGCGTTCCGAGTTACGAGGCGGCAAGTTCTACACGACAGCCAAAATGCAGGTAACATAAACACAAGGTACAATCAACGTTTACCCAGCAATTCATCTAGCGCAGTTATCGTCGAGAACTTCTAACGCGCTGAATGCACTAGTATCGAGTGAACAAGTAAACGTCTGAACGAGTCTGCACTGATCGTCGGGTCCCGGTTGAAATACGGAAGAGAGTTCCAGACGACCGTGGAGCCGGCAAATGAAAAGACCTGACGGCCATAAGTGCCGATTTGGAAGCATGGTACTGCAAGCAGAATGCATATGCCACCGAATGTCAGCACCAGTGACCGCGACACAGTAATCCGACAGGTACGGTGGTGTTCAGACATCGATGACCTGTCATCGCCAGCTTGAAAAATACCCAGTCGGGGATGTCGAGCCAGTGAAGTTCATCATGCCGTATCTGACCCAAGCCGCGGCCAACCTTCCGTGTGCCGGTGATGACACGTGTAGCTGCGTTCAGCACACGTTGTAAGCCAAAAAGTTGTCATTGAGGACCGGCCCAAACTGCAGTAACTCAGTAAAGATGGCCAGTTTAAAAAAAACAAAAAAAACAACGTAACCTGGGAAAATATTGCGCTGCTGATAAACGGACATGCAGATAGACAGAGCATACCGTGCCAAGACGTGTAACAATAGCCCACATCTATGCTTTGCATGCAATGTGGGCTAATAGCTTAATAAAACTTAAATTCCGCGAAACCGTTTTCCATGTAGCATCCTCGTGAGGATCTCGCCGACACGCCCGACATGCATGACTTGTTGCAGACATCCTCACAAGGATGTCATGATGATACTACGAGGAAAACTGGTTCCATAGAATTCCAGCTTAACACAGCAACAACAGCCGCCAGCCAACTAAATGTGTAACAAAACCTTCCATTTAAACTCAAAAGACATCAACAATAGTTAATATCTGGCTGGAAATAACTTTTTCAGCACTTCTACATCTGCACAAACGAGGTATTTTTGCTGGACTGGTATTACAGTGTTCACTGGTAACATTAGAGGTGGGATTGTCACCTCTGTCAGCTGGCAGCTAACACTGTGTGATAGCATGGCATGTGAGTTCCCATAGCAGTGAGGCTAATAGGTGCAAACTGCTATACTCCTAATTTTACTTTACTTTACGCAGACTGACATTTTAAATAACAGACTAATAAGTAAAGATCAAACTTGGCCTGAATTATAAGGACACAAATTCATGAATAGATGGATGAACGTACTGATATATAGTTGATTTCATCTTGAGGGCTCTCAATGTAGCTGTGGTCACAGCCGCTTGCAACAAGTGATGAAACAATGTCACAGCGCTCTCGGTTCTCAAATTCCTCTATCTACAAGCAGTACAACACGACACACGTCAATACTGCAAACAACTTAAGGTCACTCTGACCTATACAGCAATATTTCTCCTCCTGTGGATGTGAACTTTTGACCTTTGTCTTATAACTTGACCTAGATAGTGTCAAATATCCAGGTCAAAGGTCACTAAGTTCAGAAGTTATTTCCCGACAAAAACAATGACATGCATATAACAGACCAATTTCTCTATCTGAGCCACTACAGTGGTCAGTAAACATGAGCAACAAGATAGCTTACCTGAAAATAAACAAACAGAATCATTCAATTGCAGATTTCTTCTCATAGAAGACATTATTAATTATTAAAGAATAAATATCACTCGAACTTTACAGTACCAAAATGCCAGAATTCTCGTTTTTTTTTTGTCTGGAACACGTTCGTTACAGAAAGTTCAAGAAATATCCCAACATCCGCTGGCCTCGTACACATACATTTTAATGGCAACTTTCTATGCGACTTTCCACCACTTTTCGAAAACATCATCTCTGAATATAACTGGCACAGTTTGTTTTACACATTGAATGCCAATCCTGAAATTTGAATCGAGCAGGAAAATCATTCACTCTTCCTTGACCCACCGTCCGACCTGATGGAACCGACAGGCCTATTGCTCCCCTTATACCGGCTCGCCAAGGCACTAGCAAGTTGGCAGTGGCACAACAGCGCTTTTGGTGAGCATTTTCATAGCAATGTTCCACACTGATCTGCATTAGCCAGCAATTACCTAAAGGACAGTGAATGAGTGAAGTGAGTAGTTTCTTAACAACACATAAGCACATCATAGGCTATTCAGTACCAGAAAGTTGGAGATAAAATCATATAAATGCTTTAAAAAATGTAAGATCAAGGCTATCGAGCTAATATAAAACTGAGATAACAAACATCACATCTTACTATAAAAATGTGATTTTCTGTAGTACAACCAATAATACTTTGTCGACACTGTCAAAAAGCTCCCTAACGAAGCTCACCATGAAGTACTTTTCATGGATTTCTTGGAGGCTGGGACATTCCACTAAAATGTGCTTACTGGCAGATGCTCATCCCAGCAACCATTCAGCAGTGTTAAAATCCTGACGGCAACAGTAACAATGAATCTAAAAGAAGACTAGATTACGAGGCTTCAAACTGACAGAACTCCGATCATAATTTCTCACCTCCTGCTTACACCAGCCACATGGCGGGCCGGCTGCAAGGCACGCACCACACGTCTTCTGCTC
>Ga0209782_1002094_pt1 | contig 10931 bp, 10 predicted proteins | sample WorMetmaBAHAMAS1_FD_187390 | JGI IMG/M metagenome (GOLD analysis project Ga0209782, IMG submission 187390) | Marine gutless worms symbiont microbial communities from Max Planck institute for Marine Microbiology, Germany - Inanidrilus... | ecosystem: Host-associated > Annelida > Digestive system...
CACACACACACACACACACACACACACACACACACACACTGTAGATTGTTCCAGCACAGCCTGAATGCATGTGCATACTCACTGCCTGTGAAAGTGACCGCCAAATCACCTGCTATGCAGAATAGTACCATCACAAGTTGGTGATTTCATCTGACAATGCGCAATTATACAAAGTCGTTTTACAAAAACTTCTTTTATGCAGTTGCTCATTTGCACTAATACATGTCAGGAATAGTGGAGCAGATCTTAGCTGCTGCTCTAAATTTATAGCCAATATAATTAATGTTAATAGGCCTTACAACAGTTGTTCGCCATTCATATCATCTATGTACCAATTTTGGTCCACTTATCTCAATATTTATGAGAGCTGTAACAATTTTTGTAACATTAATTCCTGAATTTTAACATTGCATTGCAGCTTTCTGCAGTATTCACAAACTTTTTTTAAACAAACCCATTACGTTGATGAAATAATATGGTAAAAGTGTTCATCAGTAACTGTTACATCATTGATCATATTTTATATTCAAAATGTCCTCAATAAGCTGACACTATCCTCCAGCCACCTGGAAAGTCTTTGACACCTTTAGCAATGGATTTCTGCAGCAAGGCAGTTCAGATCCACTGCAGTGTGTCCTTCATCTCAGAAATAGTTCTGGGTATAACATGGTTTTCGTGGCTAATGCAAGCCACAAAGATGCAGATTAATCTAATTACGTAAACCATGATTAATTTTCTGTGAAGATGCTAATCTGCATTTTTATTATTCTGTGAGTGTTCGAAATCCAACAGCAACGCTCTAAATCTGACACAGTGAAAACGAGGATAGTCATGAAAAATGTATCCCCAATTCATTAATTTTATCTCCCCAAATTTGATACACATGTGGATATAAATTGCCTATTACTGGGCAAAATTTGGCCCAGAAAGGCGCAGCATACGCCAAGATATTGTTAATAGCTTTTTTGGGGGGAAAGGGGTACTTTTTTTACTCACCCTGTATATAGCAACAAAATTACATTTCTAGGATGCATTAGACACCCACGCCCTCACGAGTTGATCTCTTGTAGAATGTACTGACATGCAATGTAATTGTGAGATGACTTAAAACAAAATGGTGACAGACTTTCTCATTTATCAGGACTTATTGAGTCCACATTCATTTTTTTTATATCTGCAGCCTTTCTGTCCAATGCAATGCTTACATAAATGAACATTCAAAAATACCATAACAAATAACATAAGAGTCAAGTGTGAGTACTGCAATACTATTATATAATGTTGAATGAACAAGTAAACTGCAACATTTCTCGAGGTAAGATTGAACACATCCATAATTAGACACAACAGTGCCTCAAATCTGACATGATTACTACTACACTACTACTATTACTTCCATTTAACAAGATTTTTCCAGGAGAACCTGGGTAGCCACTGTCCCCACCAGTCTTTCATCTGTTGCCGAAAAGAACATCTGGCAATTGGCAGAATAGCATTTTTCAGGACGAATGTCCTTCCTGTCACATCAGTGAATCCGAAGAAGGCACTGAATGGAACAAAGCAGTAACACTAACCATAACGACCATCTTCTTTATCCACGATGGTCTCGGACAGAATGGACATTTACAGCTCTGCATTGGTTCTCCAATGCCACTAGCATACTAACTACTGATTGGTGGCTTGGCGTAATTGTAGCACCATTCGTCGCATGAACGAAATTACTCTACCTTGAGCCAAGTTAGTACTGGGATGAGTGATCATTTTTGGGCAGGTATACCACCTCGGTATGTAACCAAGCCAACTAGGTTAACTCAGCCTTGCATCCCTTCGGCGTGGCTAAATCGAGTACCAACCTTAATTGGCTGGGGTAAAGGCAGGAGTCTCACCTCTGCTGGGTGGCAGGTAACACTGTGTGATCCAATATGGTACATCAGTTCCCGTAGTGGTGAGGAATGTTTGCTAATTGCTATACTCCATTTACTTTACTTTACCACGTACTGTAAAATAAACCAGCATTATCTGTGCTGGTATATGGCATTAACTGTCAAAAAGTACTTAATTGAGTCTCGACTACAGTAAACAGCAGCAACCAGTCAGTAAAGCAATGCTCTGCAGTATCAAAAATACAAGGAATTAGAAATATGGGACAATAATGTGCACTATGCAGTTATACAATCTACAAATAATGCGGAATGTGAAGAACATTTTGAACTACTAATTCAAAGGAAATATCCTATAGCATATCAATAAAATGCTTAGCATGTTACTGCAACACCTGTTGAACAAGGCAACTGTAGACATCAGACTTTGCCCCAGCCTACTTGTCACTAATCAAGGAGGTGAATACACTCACCCGATCCGCCGCAGCACTGCAGAGGTGAACAATGCATATGTCATACTCATGGCTGTATCGAATCCATGCTACCCATGGTAAGACAATTTGAGTTTACTCGATTTGCACTGCCTTTGCCTGACCAATTATTCACAAACTGGAAGTACATAATGTGTAGCAACGCCACCAGAGGAGGACCAAGCCACAGGTCTGCAATCCACAAGACACACAAGCCAAAGGCAACGTGCACAGAAAAGTTGGTGGTCTGGTCTGGACATCTGGTTTTTGAAATATGCTCATGGACACACATTCAGAGACATACAGACACACACATTTATTGCAATACTTTGCATGCCTGTTACGAGCAAAGTAACATTACCAGGTGTGCATTCTGTCATGCCTTATTTACAATAAATTTGAATAAAATGATGATGATGATGTGCACCCAGTGACATCGCACAGCAATATTCAACAGCCAAATCTGTCAGACTCACAACTTCACAGACAAGACAACAGCATGCTAATCATCATTCTAGCAGCCAACATCAATATCATCACAACACAAAAAATAAATACATATTCTACTAATTTCAGTTACTTCATGTTTTAGGCACTATACTACGGCATGTGCTCATGGCTCTCTTAAGATTTTGTGAGCTGACACACATATAACTCAGGTATTAATTTTTGTCAAGCATTACAACTATAGATCAAATTCTGGACATAAGCCATATGCTAGAATGTTACTTTGTGCCATATGCATCCATATGCTATTCGTGACTAAATAACCAAAAAAAGAAAGACAAAGAACCCGAACAGTGGCAAACTACGTAGGTATTGACCAAGACCACCCACGTCATCGCATCGAGATACGGTTTTGCATGGTGGATGGCCTTTGGGTGGTAGTTCTTAGTTTCAAGTTTGATCAAAATCGGCTCAGTAATTACGAAGATTTCAGGGGTCAAAATCTGGGTTCCTGCACTACTTTGGCCAATGGATTATACAGCCCTGTGCTATCGTACAGGCATGATTAAAGCTGCTAAGAATTCAAGTGGTAAATAATGTTATTCTTCCAAATAAGCACACAGTGTCATAGCCTCATGCAGTTTGTCATTTCTAACAGTGTTCTCATTCTTTGCGATTTTTTGTTCACACATCAGTTAATGACCAAATTGACAGCACATGGTCTTTTCTGGAATGCATTACAGGTTGAATTTGTACAACATTCTTGCAACAATTCTGTATGGATCTTTGAAAATTTTAAGGAACATATCAAAACTACGATCATTTAGAGACTGCTGACAAATGAATGGCTGGCAACCCAGGTGAAAGTCATACACAATGGCCGACAACAGTAATCAATGTACCTAGAAATGAAAAAATATGTTGTATTCTGGCAATACCACTAAATACATTAACCGATTCAAACAAAAATTTCAGACAACACAGTTGACACAAAATGCTGCTTCCAAATACACAAAAATATTTTTCAATCAATTAAATTTTACTTGTCAACAGTAAGCTCACAAGTCGTCATTGAAAAGTAGTTTTGTAGTACATGATTTATTATTAATGATAACATGTTAATTAGATGACTAAGAGTAAAAAGTACAAAGCAGAAAGCATGCGCAAGACATATATTACAGCAGATGATGTGTTGGTGGGCTAAAGATAAAGATCTGAGGAAAACATCAGCAGCAGCAGCAGGTAGCAGTTTACAGCATGCCATCCACAGAGTGACTGAAGCAGTTTATGATCCTACACCGATCTCCTTGATCAGTGTCTCTATCCCTCAAAACTTCACACATGCATTCTACCAGAACACACTTGTATCCCGACTATACTGCTGTCTTAATCCATAGTTTGCTCATACATCCACAGAGCTGGAAAGAAATTCCTGCATTCAGAATATATTAATCTATAAAAAAGACATCATACATGGCCCCTGCAGTGCCAATGAGCTGGGCCCCCATGCACACCACCAGACTAGCAGCCACCACATCACCCGAATGACCTCATTAGGCTTTCATGCCATGAAAAATTACAGTTTATGTCCAACTCGACACTAAATAGGTCATTTCGGAGCTGTTCTTCCCAACCACTCTTTTGACTAGTACTTACAAAACAAAACTCAACACAACAGAAGCAACAAAAATACACAGAATACCTAGACTAGCCCAAAAAACACATAAAATGCTAAAACCTAAAAAAGAAAACACAAAAAACCTAAACCTAAAATTAATAACTGCTCACATATCTGTGCATATCACTGTGCACAACTACCGTACACAACATGGCAAAGAACAGTTCTGATAATCTTCGCTCTTAACCTCCCAACAATCACCATAACTCACTCAACCGTGATGACATAGCCCCAACACTAAGACAGATAAGATGCAGAGAAAATTTAGTGAAGATTGGACACATGGTTTTGGAGATGTACAAGCAGACACAGACACACACACACACTGACTGCAATACTTCATAACCCCCCACAATCGATGTCAGAATTACATGCTATGCTATGCTTAAAAGCCTCAGTATGTTGTACTGAGTTTGAAAATAAACCTCCAGGGTGCAGCATATACACTGCAACGGTATAATTTACAAGCAATGCTCATGCTGTGACATGAAGACAGATGTTTGGTGCCATAAATAATGTGGACAGCAGTGCTGCTGACTACAGTTTGCAATAAATAATCTAAAAAACTGGAATAGCCGAGCTCCAGAATTTAAGATACAGTTATGTGAAAACCCTTACTGTAGTGGCCCCACAGTCTGTCTAATATAATGCAGACCCAAATAAGTGTAGCATAACTAACCAACTCTGCTCATGTGCTTTGACTGAAGTCACCTGAGAATGAACAAAATTCCAATTTTGCCATTTTGTGGCATTCAAGGTCACGTGAAGGCCACATTCCAACACATTTAACAAGCTGTACAAAATGATATCTTCTACAGATTTGGCTCTGCCCATGGAAGCAGAATCAAGAGAGAGCAGAGACTCAGTTTTGAGCACCATTCTCAAAATCTCAGGGTTCCCACAGCTTAGACAAAATAAAATTCCCTGACTTTTCCAGATAACTTTAAAGTATTTCCAGGCATCTCACAGAGCTATCAACGACAGTAACTGAAAATGGTGATTACATGAAAACAGTCTGTTAGCATATTTTACTATGACATCTTCACTATGACATCTTTTTCAGGCCTAAGTTTAAGCTAATCCAATGTACATATTACATGCAAAAATCATCAGCAAGTCGCGATAAATATGACGTCATAAAAAATTTCCATGACCACATCTCAAATTCCCTGACTTTTCCCTCACTTTTCCAGGTTTGCAAAATTCCCTGACAATTACCAGATTTGTGGGAACCCTGAATCTTTTTATGGCAAACCTGTTGCCCAATTTCACGAAAATCCACCCGCAACTCTTCAATGAATACATAAAATAACAGATGGAATGACAGAATGAAAAAGTGAAGCATTCCATAGCACTTTGTTCCACAGAGGTAATAAATATATGGTTCAATGTATTTTGACTATCAATATATCACAGCCGCGACAGGTGTCTTGGAAGGCTATCAATGTCGTGAACACAAATATGCTGTTCAAGCAAAGCAAACTATTAAAATAGATGATAAAACACACCATGCAAAGCACAAAGTATTTGCATGGCACACACACAACAGAGACAAACATGCTTCAAAAATAGATGAAATCTAACTACTCAAATGTGCCTTAGCACAATAACATAAGAACAGCACTGCCAATAAGCACAACTACTGAACTGTGTCTTCTTATTTAGATGCTGCGTCTAAATTGAAGTGACAAAGAACACAAATCGTTGTACGAATGCTATCCATTTGATTAGAATCAAATACAGGCATCCTCAGAAATCGTTGTATCAATGGCGTCTCGAGGTCTAGACTAAAAATCTTACTAATCATGTTAACGACTAACCACAAATACTGCAACTCCAACAGAAATCATACAACAACTTCTGAGATACAATATCTTACAACCACCTGCACATCAGTGGTAAAACAGCATACAAGACTGAACTGCGCCGTGCTTATGGTCTGTAGCACAGAAAAGACAGCAAATATGATCTGCTGTTGACGAACTGACGACGCGGTAACTAGACAGCAGTTCGGCAGCGGCTAACATGCACAACCGTTGTGTTTCTTGGCATCGTCCTCATCTCCATCAGCCACATCATACTTCATCCACTTTATCGTGTTGCCGTTGACAACAGAGATGTACTTGTTGGTGACGTCAATGATCTCGTCGACGTGTAACATGACGCGGTTTAGCAGGCTCGTCACGGCAGCCTCGACATTCTCACCTGTTGCGGCACTTGTCTCCAAGTATGGCAAACTGGAAACATGCAATCAACAGTTGCTGCCATCAATTATCAGCACCAGGGTACCCTAATACATCAAGTACCAGAACAAATACAGGTGGTATCGTCCCGACGGCATCGAAATGATATGCCCCTGCCAATGGCCATATTGGTTATTTCTGGTAACTACATAATACAGACAACCATGGCAAATGAAACACAACCTACAACTCACAATTCACGTTTAGCAGTTACCACAGCTGTATCTCGCTTGGTTTTTGAGCCAATTACAATATATGTTTTCTTGTCTTCAGTACTCTAACCCCATTAGCTGGGCAATAGGAAGAGCATCCAGTCTCTAAATATTACATGATGTTTAGGTGGCACAGAGGTCGTGACAGGGAAGGTGTAGGTATTCACAACATTCCATATCTCCTGTCGTCACTCGCCTTTTAAATTGCGGTTTGTCAATTTTTCAACAAGAAGCATTTTAAAAATGTTGGGCCCATTCACCACTGCGAGCCGTCTCACGCCCATTCACCAGGTGTCGCTAGCGGTACTGTCGCGCGCCGCCTGCGCATCGATGTCCACGACAACAAAGACAACGCGTGACAGACGGGACTGCTATGACCCCATGGAATGGCCCAATAAACAAATATTGTATGTGTTACCAGTGCATTCACGTCTGTACAAAACAGAAAATGATGGACAAACAAAAAAAATTGTCAAGTAACAGTAAGAAACTACAACAGTAGGGAGGGACATGATATGTTTTTTAAAAAAACTATAAAACCTAGAATTTTCAATTTTTCTCTTAATGTGAAGTACCAGCACTCAGATGTAACCGAGTGGTTTTGTCAGGACAAAGTGGTTGTACCTAAATTGATATCACTGCAGTGCAGCAGTGCAGTCGAACAAATACAACTTACAAGTTACAACAACGGGATATGATCACAGATATGAGAACATGACAGAATGGGACATGTAAACACACCCGTAGCTGTCGGCCAATTCGGCAGCACGATGACTATCGACAACTCGAGCTTCAGTAAGATCAGACTTGTTACCACAGAGGACAATGTCCGGAGATTCAGAGTACGAGTATGTCTGCAGCTGACTTAACCAGCTCTGTATGTTGATGAATGACTGCTCATTGCACAGGTCAAACATCAGCAGAAATCCCATCGCGTCACGGAAAAACGCATTTGTCAAACTACGAAACCTACACATATAAAGTAGCTGGACTATTCAGTCGAATGTCTGTATGAGATAAATGAAACAGCTGTGCTACAATAAAGCTCATCTGAAGAAAAACAGTTTACAATTCAACCAAACAATGACATATTCCACAACAGATAATAATGGGTGGCTTTATAAAGTGTCTGGCCTGGTGACGTAATGGTTAAAGAACTAACTTGAGACTTGAGATGTCACGAGTTTAACTCCTGGTGATTCCACTGCTAAGCAAGCAGTATAATTTGGTACTAGTCGCAAAGCAGCAATGGGTGACATCACTTCCATTAAGTTTGGTCTCAGTCCGAAGTTTGGTCTCAGCAAAAGACTAATCCAAAAAGTGAAGTCACCCAATGTCCTGTGGGTGAGAGGTAGGCGTAGGTCTGGCATCGCACTTGCCATGCATCACAGACTTAACTAATTTATCCACCTACGGGCTGAAGACCTAAATATAGGAGATGAGGACCCCGCCAACACTCCTCAAGAGGGCATGGGACTTTTTCACCTTTTTTACTTGGTAAATGCACATGCACACTTCTGCCACAGTGTCGTTACCAGTGAGTAGCAGATGCATTAAGTATAACTTTCAAAATGGAATCAAATCATCTCCAGACCATACTCCACACAACCTCCAAATGTTGTACCGGGTCGTGAAAATTGATCAACAACTGTTTGTTAATGTCAACCTTTACCTTGTAAGACTGGAAAATAAGTATAAGCTTTTTGTGCTTAAGTAATACTAATAAATGACAATGGTGTACGTAGATGGTAGCAGCTGGTTGTCATGGTCTGAGGATTGGCCCTGATTTTCTAATCATCATATTAACACATGACATAAACCCTCACAAAAACATAATACTGGCCATCTGTATCTATAGTATTAATGTTAACGTTTTTTTCAATCCATCAACTGCACAGATGTCAATACCTGCAGTGCAGGCATACACTTTGTTCTATTTAGCTCAAACAGCCAGTTAACTACAGTATCCATGATTACTGATACTACAGCAGAACAAATTCATACAACATAACAATTCCATATATGCACAGTAAAACCCAATAAAAAACCAGCAGTTACCTTTCTTGCCCAGCAGTATCCCACAGCTGAAGGTAAATACGATATAATTTGCCTTCTGGATCATTTTTTGTTATCTTCTTGTATGTCTAAAAATAATATTTACCTCGTGCATCACAATAAAATCACAGCTCATGAATGCGTAAGCTCCCAACCATAGACCTGTGAGAAATAGTACAGATTAGCAACTTCACCTGTAGGAGGTACAAAGCAGTGTGTCAAAGAAAGTAAAAATAATTGACTAAAAACACAATTTCTCATGTGACTGAATTTTCACATAAAATATTTCTAGCACATATTTTTTACTAAATGAACAACTTCCGTTATGTGTGCTAATGAATAAGGACAAACTCACTGTGTGACTGTCATCAGTCATCATTCATGGAAAGTCTCACTAATGCAAATCTATCAAATATTGTCTATACGTGTATGCAAACTAATGTTCGATTACTGTTGGATATACTCAAGTGTGGCTGACCAATGCTGATCCACACATTATTGCTGATAAAAGCCAGCCCTTATACAGACCAATATCTGAACACTACCAAATTTTCAGCCAGATTCTGTAAAATGGGAATTACAGAGACTGCAGAGCTCACATAGGAATGAACAATGTCAAATTGCCAATGTAATTCTCTCAGTGCTGCTAGTGTTGAGTTAATATATTACAGGTCAAACCACTGTTGCCTTTAAGCAATATATTTCATAGGCATTAAGGACAAATACAGTACAGAATGAAAGACAGAATAATACCACATGCTTCTCTCGAAAATCAATGCCAATAGTGGATATAAACTTCCGGTTAAATGTCCCATCAGTGTATTGCTGCAAAAAGCTAGATTTTCCAACACCAGAATCACCTGGTAACACATACAATAACTGTGACACAAAAAATATCACCATACTGCAATCCGCAGGGGATTCTACTAAATTTATAGGCAAAACACAACTAGAATCAGCTCTAGGCTGGATTGCACAGCCCGCCACCACCGAGTGGGGGGACAAAAAGCCCCAAACAGACACCCGAGCCCATCCAAAAAAGTGTCTGTCCGGCCCATTACACAGACGGCTGGACGGGTGTGGTGACACAAATTGGTCCACATGGTGGCCAGCAGCCCAGGCAGTGTTTAAAAGTGAGTCAAACGAAGTCCGTTAAATGGGCCAAAAGCCCCGGACAAACATCCGGACGGACAGACAAACAAACAGACATTCATGATTTCACTCAAAATGCACCATAAAGAGGTCCAAAGGCCCAGTGGACAAAGTTCACCAAATTCTAGGAACAAATTTCCATTTGCCAGACCCCTAACTGTGCAAAATTTTGTAACAATCCGACAACAAGTGTCCGAGATATCCACAATCAAAAATTTGTTCCCCAAAAAAGTGGGCCAAAGTTCACCAAAATTCTTTAGGGGCTGCTATTCACCAAAACCCCTAACCATGCAAAATTTTGTGGCAATCGATAAAAAAATGTCTGAGATAACCGCGATCAAAAATTTGTGCTCCCCAAAAAGTGTCTGTCCTCATATGGACTGCTGGACAGGGGTGGTGACAAAAATTGGTCCATATGGTGGCCAGCATGCCTAAGCAGTGTTTGAAAGTGATTGTGAGTCAAACGAAGTCCGTTAAATTGGCCAAAAGCCCCAGACAGACATACGGATGGACAGACAAACAAACAGACAGACATTCATGATTTGACTCAAAATGCACCCTAAAGAGGTCCATAGGCCCAGTGGACATGAAATCAATGATTTTTAGAGGCTGGACAGACAGACAGACAGACACACCAAAAACAATACAGCATCCACTTCTGTGGGCTGTAAAAAGTATGTCCAGATGCTGATACTCTAATTTTGCTTAATTTACCACTGACCAATGGGGTTGTTGTGGTTCCACAATTATCGTAGTCGGTAGATTTTGGTCAGTTTTTATAAAAAAAGTTGCAC
>Ga0209782_1002095_pt1 | contig 10929 bp, 7 predicted proteins | sample WorMetmaBAHAMAS1_FD_187390 | JGI IMG/M metagenome (GOLD analysis project Ga0209782, IMG submission 187390) | Marine gutless worms symbiont microbial communities from Max Planck institute for Marine Microbiology, Germany - Inanidrilus... | ecosystem: Host-associated > Annelida > Digestive system >...
GCGTGATCCTACGTTTAGCCATTTTGATACAATACCGGAGTGTGACAGACACACACACACACACAGACAGACAGACAGACAGACACATGACGACGGCATATACCGCGCTTAGCAAGGCGTCGCGCGGTAAAAATTAATGCCATAGTATCGTTATATAATGACTGCTAATTTTTTACTTGATGTACTCATTAGAATATTATTCATGTCTTAAACACACAGGCATTGTTTGCTTGTGCACCACCTTCAGTCAGTATAGTTAGAATGACATCTCATACGAGCATTAGCATAATTTGACAGTTTTTGATGCCGAGATCATTTGTCGGTCACTGTTTCTCTGCTGGTCAATTTTAGGAGACTCATGTACTTTCTCAACAACACGCAGTTTTCCGGTGCCTCGGGACCGGTGCAGTTCGCCGGTGCCGACCGCACGGGCATCATCCGTATTAACCAGTTCACTGGTAACACGAGTCACGTAGTTGGGCAGTTCTCAGCTGATATTCACCGCAATGCCAGTGAACGTATGTCACTGCTGGATCGTACAATTCACTGGATGACAGACGATGGATTACCGCCATCAGATGGCACTCCAGGTATGTTCCACAAGCGGCTCATTCTGCTGCTTGGTGATCTTTGTGATATTATGTGGCAGTGTTGGCTGACAATTTTTTCTGATAGCGGCCCACATAAGAAATCGGTCATAACGTTTGGTCCACAGAGCCATTGAAAGTCAGTGGCAAGACCGAAAAGGCCGAGACTGAGGCCTGAATTGCTGAGAGTGGAGATGAGATTTTTGGAAAGGGAGCAAGAACACCGTTGCGCATCAGCTAGGAGCTTGAGATTCCTGTCATGGTTTGAATCCCAGACAGCAAAGGATTCACTTTGTCATTCACGACACTCACTTACCCGTGTCAGTTGTACCTCATTTTTGTATGACAGATGCCATGCCGTGCACCAGATATTTACCCGAGGGCCACATCAATCCATGGATACCTATTACACAACACCGTCTCATCGACTTCGTCAACTAATTTTTATTCCAAACAGACTGTTGTTTTTGAAATATTGTTACAGCAAATTTGTTCATGCATGTTAGTTGGCTGGATTATTATGGAGTTATTGTGAAATGTTGTCTGTGCTTGCAGAACCGCAGCAGTGCAGCATCGAAGCATTTCGTCAGCTGCTGAATGTTGAATGTGATACGGCAATAGTAGCCGCCAACCTCATCGGCGTTTGTGGCTTTGTCGTCATAATGTTCATCTGTATTGTCATTATTAAGAGAAGGTATGGATTTCATTTTTATGACCCATTTGACATTTAAATCATTCTAGTTAAAATGAATCCCTTTATTCTTTTTATCTGGTACATGTGTTTTGGTGCCCTTTCCTCGGGAATCTGGTGGCAGATGAACTAAGGATGGTGACAGTAAATGTTTGTCACTGGTTTGGGTCACTTCTTTTTGTTTCATGCAGTGCTTTGATACTGTTAATTGGATGACAGAAAGGGCATCTAGCCTGTTGAAAAAAACCCATTGCACATAAGCTTAACCCCTGGAGTTCTGTTCTGGAACAGGTGGAAGAAGAGAACTGAGCAACTGAAGAAAACAAACAGTCTTTAAAATAAGAGACAGTGATGATGGTTTTGGTGATCAAAATAAACCTTGCCAGTGCCTGCATTTGTAATCATTTAGCTTAGTTTTCAGCTTATAATAAATTACGGTGATCTGTATAAGTTATTTTGTGAACATTTTGTCATTTAGAACATTGACTGAAATATACTAGTCATATTTTAAGATATTTTTCATCTACAGCCTGTGTTTACTGATTAAGATACGATACCGATAAGGTATATTGTTTCACTATACCATTGATAAATTGCAATTGGAAAGATCTTTGGGTGTTCTGCAACACCTTAAATATGATATTAGTCAGTTATGTATATTGTTATAATACTTAGATTAATGTCTGTTGTAACTGCTCAGTGGCCCACTTTTTTGCTTACATACTGTAGGCATTCTGTTTGTAGGCAAAAAATGAGTTATTAGGTGATTTGTTGTGGTACCATAGCTACGATGCAAAGATGAGGCGATTTAAAGAGAAGAATGGTATGCTGGCGGATGCTTGGCCTGCACTTGACAAGTGGGAGTTGCAACGTGACCAGGTCGTACTGAATCGGCGACTTGGTGAAGGAGCGTTCGGCACGGTGTACGGTGGTGAGGCTTTGATAGATGACTGCTGGGTTGCTGTTGCTGTCAAGACACTCAAAGTTGGATCAAATGTTGAGGCAAAGGTGACTTTGGAGTTGCACTTAGTTGTGTTTATTGTGTATTAAGTTACTTTTAATGAATAATAATAGTTCATTGTTTCATGATATGATGTTAACCAACAGTCAGCCAAAATAAACCTATTTTGTGGTAAGTCTTGGTTGTACTACATAAATTAATAGTTTACATACACTTTTAGGTGAAAAATGCAGAATTTCTTATATAATTTTTATATGTCACGTTCAGAAAGCATTTTTAAGACGATGCATATCATAAGATAAACAACGCACACTTGGTTTACATTGTATATTTTATTACGATACAATATGATAAGATATCTGGCGTTATAATGCACTTAAAAGTCGACATGAAAGTCAGCTTAATCCATCACGTTGTTGCGTAAACAGAACAGAATAATAGAAGGAAACTAAAACAAAAAATATCAGAGGCTGAACAGTGATAATGTGGTGCAGATTTGAAGGTCAGATTGTTAGAGAACTTGTGAGTAAGTTAGAGGAGCTTGCATTCAATGCATTCAGTTATCTAGAGCCAGTGAAAAAAACGAAGGAAGGGAGTGATGTGAGAGGATTTGGGAACTTTGGCAATGGCACATGCAAGAGAGTTTATGTAACATGGTTGTTTGGTTTAGTTAGTGCGAGATGTAATATATACATCTCGCGCTTATGCTACGATGTCAGTGTCCATCTGTCTGTCCGTCTGTCTGTGATGGAAGTGCATTGGCACATTATAGCTAATTTATGTTTCAAATTCCGATCCCAATTTACCGCGCATTGCGGTCGCAGTGCATGCGGGCGCGAGGGAAGGGATCACTACCGGGAAGAGTGGAGGGATCATCTCGCGCTATGCTAGCCACTGCTAGGCGCTCTTGTTTGAGTGGGTGGTTGGCCACATCTGTGACTCGTAAGATAGGGCATCTAAACTCTGGCCTGTAAAAAACACTTCCTCACAGTAATTAATTTCTAAGGTATTTTCTCTTATAACCTTAACTATAAAACGATAACATGTTTAGACAGATGATTCACCGTTTCAGCCAGTGAAGCTGTTGGCTCTTTGAGCCACAGTGTCGTAAACATAATTATTTGACTTTTTATGGTTCTTAATGAGCCCATTAAGCTTCTTGTGTCTGTAACTAATATAATAAAATGTGATGTGTTATGAATGATTTAAGTTGTTGTATCGATGGTGTTATGCTGACGCGCACGCTTTGCAGTTGGATTTCTTGAGTGAGGCGGAGTTGATGAAGCGGTTTGACCACAAGAACATCGTGAAACTGCTCGGTGTTTGTACTCGCGGTGAACCAGTCTACGCCGTCATGGAATTCATGCTGCATGGTCCGTCTCTCTGCATATTATTACTGATACGTGTAATTTGGATCTTGACAGATTTTCTACAAGTTATTTCATTTAGTTGACATTGTTTTCTGCATTAGCGGGTATTTCTGTATAGGCTTAACTTGGCAACATGCCATCCATCTGTTATATCTGTGTCTAGTTGCAACTTTGTAGTCTCTATGCAATTTGTTGTTTTTAGTTCTATGTTAAATCTGATAATAACAGTAAAGGCTTTAATTTGAAAATTGGACTATCCTGACCTTGGATTGATTAATTTATATGCAAGCAGTTTGTTGCTGCGGACTGTTTTACATTATATATTTCTGCTGTTGTTTTTCGTCGTTTAATTGTTGGCCCTTGTCGTTTGAAGGTGACTTGAAAACCTTCCTGCTGTCAAGACGTCAGATGGTTGGTCAGAACATGAAAGAAGCTGAAGACGTTAGTTCCGCCGGGTTGACACAGATGGCACTGGACGTTGCACATGGACTTCAGTATCTCTCAGAGCTCAAATATGTCCATCGGTATGTTATTTCATGTTAGGTGTCATGTGGCTGTTAGCAGCAGCCTGTTATAGAGATGAACTGAAATCCAGACGCACCAAGTTTGATACCCTCTGTCTGCCATATGACTGGTTGATTGCATTCAACAGGCATCCAGCTCCAAGAAAAGTCATACTTTACATGTAAGTAAGTCTTTAATTGAAAATTGCGGTCATAAGACCATATAGCACACAAGTAAAACAGTGTTATAAACACATAAAAAGACAAACAGTTTACGGCCACTTACAAACAAACTGCAACATCAGAACAAAAACTGTCCCAAGTTTACAATATCAGCACATGATAGTTAATCGATTATTACCGTCTAGGCCCTGTACTCTCAATTATCTAAACTTTCGAGGCAGGGATTGCAGAGTTGTAAAGAGCATTTTTTTAGATGATTGATATCGTCAAGGTGCTATGCCTGCCCATCATGTATCAACGTCTGACTTTGTAGGCCCCTAATGCTGTGCCATTACAGTAACGGCATTGCTGTCACTGCAGCGAGAATAGAAGTGACCTGTTTACTGCGCTGTATTTTGCAGTGATCTGGCATGTCGCAACTGCCTTGTTCACTCGGGCAAGTCTGTGAAGATCGGTGACTTTGGTATGACGCGACCTATGTATGACAACGACTATTACCGGTTCAATAAGCGAGGTAAGATTCATTTTGCTTTTGAGCATTTGCTACATTGCAGTTAATTATCATCATTATGTAGAAAACTTGGCTGAACTTTCTTGGGCATCATAAAGGGTATAAGGGCATCTGACCTGTAAAAACCACTTAAATAATGCTAGACGTTCACTGCTTGGGGACTTGGACTTGCCTTTAATAAGTATGGAAAATAGTTAATTGCATCTGTTGGACAAATGTGAGAGAGAATTTTTGTTACTATGATGGTGCTGCAGGAATGTTTCCAGTACGTTGGATGGCACCAGAGAGTCTGTCAGATGGCATATTTCGGACATCGTCAGATGTTTGGAGCTACGGTATACTTCTGTATGAGATAATGACATTTGGGAGCTTCCCATACCAAGGATTATCAAATCGACAAGTTTTGGCTTTTGTGAAAAGTGGTCAACATATACTTCTGCCGCGGGCGTGTCCGTCCATACTGTAAGGCTCTCTCATTCATGATGTTACATTCTACTGGAATATTAATATATTTTTGCAACACTTATATCTTAAACCTAGAAGCAGGTTAGAGATAGAATGGATAGCCATAAAGTCTTGAAAAGACGTGAGAAATAGTTATTTTATCACACATATGCACATTGTTTTAAAGGCCATTTCCTAGACGAAACTGCATTTGGTAGTTTTCTCATTTATTTGCTTCCTGCAGTTGTTCCAAAAGAACTGTGATAAATGGTGAAGATATTTCTACACTGTCTTGATGGGCTTGCTGTCACCAACCAACAGTGTCAAAGCACTGAAGGTAACTTAGACGTCGAGTGCCACCAGGAAGAATAATCCGTCCTTTCTTGATTCATCAACTGATTCTTTTATGTCATATTCCCAGAGCCATTACTCGTACTTCAACAACAAATAATGATTTGTAGTAAATCTGGAAGATAATAAATTAAGGTAGTGGTGTCAGGGATCTGGCTTAAATAGAGAAATGCCGCTGTCGTCAGGAGTCTGATGATGGACAGAGAAGTGATAAGGCCAGGCCACGGGTTGGAGTTGGTTCTTTGAGCTTTGTTTGTTGTCAGCCACTGTTGGTTGAAACAGCGTCTGGCCCATCCATAATGTACCACTTATCCCCAGAGGTGATCGTCCATGGCAAATGGAGTAAGAAACTAAAGAGGTAACTTGCTAACGCTGGTTCACCAAGATAAAGGCCATTAAGACAAAGATGACGATTAATACATGGTAACCAGGCTGAGAGAAATTGCCTCTTTGCAGTTACTGTTGTGATCCTGAATCTCGTGTGTGATGGAAAATGACTTTCGGGAAGACAAATGGCTCCGAGCCATCGAGTCTGATCTCAGATCATTAATATCGGTCCTTCACGTACATGGAAAAAACTGGCATTCAGTTGTAGACATGGTGCCATTCAAGGAGAGTATGCCTTGAATACAATGAGAGAGAGAAACTGACTGCTAGCAGTGTCAGTAAGTGAGTAAATGAGTGATTTTTCTGATTACGGTAGTCTTCTGCCGACAGCTGATAGCTATATTGACATGTAACTATAACCATTTGTGTGCTTATCAGCTGATTTTGAATACGTGTTGTGTAGGGCTGAAGTGGTTCTCAGCTGTTGGCAGTTTGATGCCAGTCATCGGCCAGCCATCGACCACATCATCAACATTCTTGTCCAGTATCCAACACTGATCAAGCCATGTCTTGACTCGCCGAGTGCTGCTCTGGTCCTAGAAGGAACCGCGTCTCTGGAAATGTCTCTGGCACCGAGGCCGCGTCCTATACGTGGGTCAAATCCACGTCGCTCAACGGGCGACGTGTGGACGAGGCGAGGGCTGAGCCTGTCTCTGTCGCACGACGACGACAGTAAAATGAGCAACGAATCTCCCGACCCTGCAATGGTTTCACTCATGGACCCGTTCGGGCTTCTGTCAGGCCCAGCTACGACACAGCCGCCAGTCCCGGTTGTGCCGCGCTACTGCAAGACGACCGCAACTCCGCATAATCGCGTGTCGTTCGACTCGCGCATACGAACTTCGATGTTTGGACGGAGCTCGTCGACGGACGACCGTCGTGGACCAAGTGCATTGGTGGTGTCGCTAGGTCACGACCCTGACGATCGTGGACTGGATACCAGTTATGCGTTAGGGACTAAAAGTGCTCCTGTCGTCACCTCCACTGTGCCGATTGATGATTTGCACTGTACAGCGGAGCCGTCACTCCAGTCTCCCGTTGGTAAGCTGCAGCATCTCAATGATGACTGTTTGGCTCCAACGTCGTCACTTGAGTCGCGTGCCGACAGCGACTACTGCAGTCAACATTCCAAAGAGTTTGTTAGCAGCCACAGCAATGCACCGTTCGTCTAACGTCGGTCAAAATCTTGCCGTATTATTCTGACTGTGATTGTTCTCTGTGACATAATGTGAACAGTACATCTGCATCTTGTTTAAGTATTAAATTATGTCTATATATGCAGTGCTTTTCCTGTATGCAAGACAATGCAACTATGCCATTTAAAATTATGTTACTTAAGTCATATCATGGCATTATTTATATTAATTATCTGTCAGTCTTCTGTGGGCAGTTTGTGATAATTTTTTGTTTAATACATTAAAAACAAAAACTAAATATTGTGTTCAATCAAATTTATTGTACAATTTTAGTCTCTAGCACATTTTTACCAATAGTGTGATGCTGAGAGAATTACAACTATAAAATGTAAAAAAAACTGTTGATGCATTTTAAAGACACTGGTTCACAATACTGATGTGTGCCACTGTAAATAAATAAAGCACTGTATGTAGATATCATTCATGCATTTTGCCACTTCTGCATTTATCAATTGCGTGTGTTCATTGGTGCATAACGTTGCAGCTTTGGCAGCTTATGATGTGATGTTCTCGTAATGTCGTGTTCAGTCGCGAGATCTCGTTGTTCTTGTTATTTGTCGTCTGGCTTGCAACTCGGCTATGCGGCAGCGCACTGTTTTGCTGTTGCACTGGACTTCTTGTCAGAGTCAGTAATTTGTTGGAACACTGCACTCATAGGTGGCATAGCCTGTACACGATGTAGTCAGTGGAGTAGGTACATCACCCATTGAGCCACAGCATACAGCCAGTCCTCCAGTTTACGTGTGGGATGAGTTAAAGCGGTTTATTTTAAACAAGCTTTTAGCGAGACTGTTTAGTGACCGAAGTCACACTATTTATGTACATATAGATTTGTGTCTGCTAGGAAATTGCTTTGCATTATCCATCTTTGCATTTCCCGTCAGTGGCAGAAGTATTTCTGCGAGGGGATGTTAATTCTCACAGAGTCGGTCTGTTTTCACTGGTACTTTTAGCACCATTATTTATCGACCCTTAGTTACGGAATGCAGGCTGGTGCAAAAAAACTTTAGGACATTGTCAACAGCGAGTCAAGAAGATGTCGTGTGTTTCACAAGGTCATGTGCCACATTTAATGTGTGGTGAAACCTTTCACTGTGAGTCAAAAAAAAACCCAGGACACTTAGACTTTTGCCCATATCTTAGCCAACTGTTAACCGATATTCAAAATTCTTTTACAGATGGACTCGCTGGTGGATTTGCAATAGTCATAATTAAACATTCCATCACACCATAAATGTGTAGCTACACTACCTTTGTGTTTGTAAAATTGCCATGTTCAAGGACTGAGTGTAGCAAACTGCAGCGTAATATGAAGCCACTCAAAATAGTCATAGAAAAATACTTGTTAGTTTGATATTTGTTAATACCGAAGTCAAACATAGCAACATAACAAGAGCAAAAACAATTTCTGTCCATCATTGGTCAGTTATCTGGCCAGTTATTTATCTTTAAGCAGGACATTGCAAGATGAACAGGGCACATGAGACAATAAATCTTTTTTGCCTCTAATACGTAGTGTTCACTGATTTTAAATTTTTTTTTCACTACCACACTTTGTGATAAGTGCATACTGATGTGATGGCTGAATAACCCTACCACACCTTAAATGCACAGCTACATTACTTTGTGATTTATGATTAATCATAATACATGTTTCAGATTGTCTGTTTTCATACCTTACTATTTCACAAGGTAGTGTTTCTATGCCTGTGGTGGGATATTTAACAAAAACTATTGCAAATTTTCTAATTAATCTATCAGTACGCGAAGTTTGAACAAATCGGTTAGCATTTAGCGAAGTTACAGACAAAAGTCCAATGTTCTGGTTTTTTGACTCGTAGTGTACTTCTGGGTCTTATTGTGAAAGAATATTTAAATTTTTGCATTTAAACATTCTTTTCTCTGACCACGTATCTGTTGAACTTATGGGCAGGAGTGTTGTTACAGCTATTTTGACGTGCAGTGGCCAGTTTTCCAGTAATTTTGTGCCACCTGGACCGTGTGCTAGAGTCTAGAGTTGGTCAGTCTTCACGAGTGTCGTGTATCGTAGTGCCACAGTGCTCTGTGTTGATGTAGACAGCTTCATTTTTTTCGATGATGGTGTCTGTTTTTCTGATAAGCCGGTGATTTGTGATCGTTTTTGCAAAGTTATAATTTATCATTTCTGCAAGTCATTTATCGTCTATGTGTATCTCTATCATGCTGTATTCGTATACAGTTGTTGTCACTATGATTCAACGGGTAAATTAGTATGGAAGCCTGTGCATTTCATGACTACATGGTACCGTAAAGCTGTTCCCAATGCATAGGCATATTACTAGCTGGTTGTAATGTTAAGCTGATATGAGCATAATGATTTGGCAGTATTGTCAGTCGGTCAGTTTTGTTCGTGTATATAATATGCATGTCAGTTATTTGACCAGTTAATTCTAGCCGTGATCTCTCTGTTTATCTGTCTGATGGCTGTGTGTCTGCCTCAGGTCTATTGCTGTTTTGGATTAGCTTCAAACTATGTAAACTTTTTCAATATGTATCTCAGCCTGCGTCTTCCACAGTCCGTTCCAAACATTTTCTGTTGGAAGTTTCATTATGCAGTGCAGTGGATTTTCAGGAGGCTCTGACTTATGAAATCATATTAGCTATGTTGGTGGGTGACTAACTTCCCCTCCTGTGATGTACAGTGTAAAAAATATCTGTATGTCCACGGATATTTTGTGGCAAGTTTTCTGTATTTTAACGGAACCAGTTTTGTATACATTTGTATCCATAAATCAGTGGAATAGCAAAGAGGCTTCATTATTCTGCGGATTTATGGATATAAATGTATACGGAACATGTTCCATTAAAATATAGAAAACTCGCCCACAAGATATCCGTGGAAATAGATATTTTTTACTGTGTAGACAGCATATGAGCAGTGATAATTGTGCAAAGGGTCAGATACCATATATCAGCAACTGTTGTATGCTGTGTTGTTTACATTTACGACAGTTGTGCACAATAATACTCAAGAGACGTGTGTGTGACCTGTACTTTAAAGTTAAGTGTTGGTTTAGGTTCACATTTAGTTTTTGTGTATGTTTGTTTAGATTTAGATTTTTGTGTGTTTCTCTGCTTTAGCTTGGGCCATTTTGTTCCTGTGTTGATTTAGTTTCTTCAGTACTTAACCGAGAGATTGGCTAGGAAGAATGATATTTGTTGAGTGGGACATAAAACCTTAGCTCTGTCAATCAATCAGTCAGTGGACTGGTGGGTGTGGTATCTTGTTTAACTCCATTAGAACGTATAAACTGAGTGAACCTTATGCTTGTCTGGATGTGTCACAAACGATTAATGCCTGTGACTGAAGTTTTAAAATTATACATCTAGGCTTTAGAAACTACTAAACTAAGCTGGTGTACATACTCACCAGCTTTTTTATTTGACCTATTTCTTGACATACTTTTTGTCTCACGCTGTGAAACTGAGAAACAAAATCAAAACTAGGAGAAATAACTATAGAAAAAATACAGCAACGTAGACTAGTAAAAATACTAAAACTGTAACAAACAGAGTAATAATGCACAGGGCCGTTTTTTGCCTTAGGCCAACTAGGCCCAGGCCTAGGGGTCTAGGCCCAGGCCTAGGGGTGCAATGGTTTTAGGGGCACATATCTTTGGAGCGTTTTTTCACAGAGTCAACTGACCATGAAGTAAAAATATCAATTATTAATTATACTTCAATTATTTGCTGCTTAGCTTAGTTG
>Ga0209782_1002096_pt1 | contig 10927 bp, 3 predicted proteins | sample WorMetmaBAHAMAS1_FD_187390 | JGI IMG/M metagenome (GOLD analysis project Ga0209782, IMG submission 187390) | Marine gutless worms symbiont microbial communities from Max Planck institute for Marine Microbiology, Germany - Inanidrilus... | ecosystem: Host-associated > Annelida > Digestive system >...
TAATAATAATAATAGTCTTTAATATAGCCAAGTCACAACGCTCGACCAACAACATCTGTCACGCAGGACAGCCACACACAGTCTAGGCCTAGGCTGCCACGCAGGGCAGCCAATGGTGCTTGACCAGCGCTGGGCAGCCGCCGACTCAGTCCCGGGCCAATCGACCTAGACACTGAGCCCGCCTGAATAGCTGCTGAAGTCTATGCACCCATAAACTGATGATATCAGCTTACTACTCATAGGTCTAGTTTTCTTATCTGTTTTAAAAATTTGTACTAAAATCAGGAATTTTTTTGACAAATTGTTAGCCACTCATGTCAAACATATTTATGCATAATCACCCTCAGTGGAGTACATAAGATTTTTTCAGTGGAATGCAACCATAACAGCATGTTGTTTACAGCAGTAGACTGTCATTGTCGTACATGGGGCTGAGAATTTCACCGTTTATCTTTGTTGAAAGCTAAATAGCCCAGAATTAGTTTTCTTTATGACTGTTTATTAGTCTACTTCATTGACAATTGACCTATATATTTGGCATGTTAGTTAACTATGACTTTCAGGAGTTCAAAGGTCAACATACTAGGTCAACGTTCACGACAAGCATTAATATTTGGTAGTATTTTGGTTAGGATGCTACAAGGAGCAGTTCTGTGTGCTGTGGTGGTTGATGTGACCACAAGTGTGGGCGTTTTTGTAGAATTTTCAAGCGATATTGAGTGTCGTGTGATCTGTATGACTGCTGAGCTTGCTGCTAGCACTGAGCAGACTGTATATGATGCACGCACTCGCTGCTTGCACTCATTTTATTTTTCATGACAAACATAATGGTTTTGACGTCAGATATGTGAAGAAGCCCAAGGTTAATCATGCTGATTGGTGATGGTGGTGCTGATGGTGGAGTATTACATGTTTGATTGCCACAGTCATCTGTTTCAAACTTATATTTTTAAACTTATATGCCACCATATTTCAATTTCATGAATTCAAGTTATTATTTGCACATTTGACACCATGCAACTTGTACTTGGTTTTTTATTTTATGGTAGTTTCCTTTAGTTTTATTTTTAAAGTTTTTTAATAGCCTAAAACAAAGAAAATGTGTTAGCTGATACATTGGTTTTTCCCCAGTTTTCCAGAAAACAGTTGCCATCTCTTTAGTGCTAGTTACTTTTGGCTCTGTATAAACATGTTTATCCAGTATTTTCTTTGACGGTTATGGTAAAATATTTTATACTATTGCCTTATATCCTAAGTGCTGTTTTTCTTTTTTTTTCTGTACAAGCAGTAGGCCTACTCGGACAATATTATGGTTTCTCACTGATAATTAGTCCAGTAACATATTGGCTCAGTACTAGTTGATTTATTTACTTGAGACATTTATTTGAACAATGTGAGAAGAAAATGCTTAGACTAGTCTCACCCAGCTGCAGAACTGTCGTTTAGTTTGTATATGTGTCATGGCTGTCTTCACAAAGTGAATGTGGTTTGTAATACACAAAATTGCACCTTGTGTTCTGTTTTCAGTCAGCACTCACAGTAACAGGCTCACAGCCACTTAAACTGAAATTATAATTTAATCTAAAAATGGTTTGTTATACTTTCTTAGATTTGTTGCGGATTAAAACTGTTAGCAATTGCTACAGGCAATCTTCCTGGCTCAGTTAATTGAGAGAAACTCTGTACTACTTTTGCAATTTGTTTTTATTGAATTTTGAAATATTATTTTGATTTATATTGCATGGTGGATGTGCTAGTGAAAAAATGGAAATACGGTTTAGTCAGTTGAAGAATGACTTACTGCATCAACAGAATACACTGTTTGACATCTTTGACTACATTCAGGAGCTGCGAGATGGTACTCAACGACATTTTATTCTCAAAAAGTTTTTCTGGAAGGTCTGAAGTTCGTACTACTATATGCTCTTCTAATACTCTCATTATCATAGAAGTAGGGGTGTAAATAAAATTTTCAATTTTCTGTATAAGTGTTCTATGGCTTCTATCCAATTTTCAGTTTAAAGTTGGAGTTAATCATTCTGATCCACGACATTTGACCCATATATAGGGGTTAACATCATTTTGCAGTGGCAGGAATGCCTCAAGTCGCTTTATTGTTAGAGACTAATATTCTCCAGTATCTTTAGAATGTATCAAATAGTCAATGTTGGTCCAGTTGTCGTAGAGTCGTAATGATGTGTCTAAAACTGCATTTTCTGCTCTCAGGTCTATAGCTATAGCTGGCTTCAGGACTGCTGCTTCATAGAAATGTAGAGGAAGAAGATATAGCTAGAATGGTAATGAAGGGAAGAGGGAAGGTATGCACAGGGAAAGGGGAAGAGAAAAGAAAAAATAGAGAGATAGGAAGAATTTCCCACATAATTTGAACCGGGATTATAGTCTTGATCCAGACCAAGGCAATTTATTATGTATTTTGTTTAGTGTATACTCGAGAACAGGTTTGTAACCTCACATTTTGTATGGTTTTGTGTTTTTTTATTATCTTCTAAGGTTCTTTCTTATGAGATGCAGACCATCCTCACCAATTGGAGTAACTCTGGAGAAATATCATTTAAACAAAAGATTTGTATACATGTAGCCTAATTAGATGCAATGTTGTTGTTGTGTGCTGTTCTGTGTTAGTCAGCCGACCTGTTTACGTTTCATGTTAATCAACTCACGCTCTACCTACCTGCATCAAAGCTGTCGACCGATGATGAACTTTACACACGTGCCGACCAACTTGAGTATGATCCAGATTTATGCCAACATACTTTCAGAAGTGAACCTAAAAAGGTCAAGAGAAAGCATTGTCTGCTTGACTTAAGAGTCGACAGAAAAACTGCATTTTTGTGCTGTTGTATCTCCCTGATGATGGTGCCAAAGTTTTTTAATTACATTTTTATCATTTTATTTTTCGAAACTAGTTCATGAGTTTCACAGCTGTAAAACTGTAAGTGTAAAGTGAGATAATTTCATAGGTATGTCCCAGTAATGTTATAAAAATATGAGTAAGTGCATTGAGTGTGTCTTGTAATTTTGTAGATATGTCAGGATGGTGCACTCAGTGTCTAATGATGTACACTTTCACATTTTAATGTTGAAGTAGAATTTAAAAAAAAAAACAAACAAAGAATTGTAGATGATTAGATGTTGCATCAAAATGCAATAGTGTAAGAAGTGCCTTTATTTTTGACTAAATGCTAGAACTTGTGTACTTTCTGTAGACTACAGTGTTTTTACCCTCATTATGGCAATAAAAGGGCATTCAGCCCACAGACAGTATTAAAATCTTAAAAGATTCTGTTTAGTAGTAATTTCGGAAAACTAGAATGGTTAAGCAAAAACAGTAGTAGGTACTTGTATTGTAGGCAGCATAGTGTCCAGTGAAGTGTAAAGCTGCAGAGGCTCAAAGACAGCCTGATTTCCATTTGTGTAGCCGAGACAACACCTGCCGAGAGACCACAGCTACTTCATGGGTGACCCCTTGACCTTCAGTCTAATCACGCTTACCAACAGACGGATGGATGCTCAGGCTCGGTTGATCTGAGTGGCTGGCACACAGCTAATTAAAGTTCATCTGTTTCACAACTCCTTCCTACCGTTGGCTTGCATTCATATGGGACTTGAACTGCATCTTGTGTGCTGATCAAGTTTTACTTTCAGTTTAGTTTCACTAATGTTTTGTTTGGTCCTGGTCCTGTGCATATAGTAAGTTAACATTTATGCATTGTATTTCTCCTTTCATACATCTACACTTCTATGGTATCCAGCCTGTAAAATTACCTGTGCAATTTTTCTTCCACGTTTTTCATTCTGTTCGAGAACAAACAGAGGAAGAAAACTGGTTGGCAATGACAGTTTCATATCGTATCACGTCGCACTTATTTCAGTGCTGAGCACTGATAGACGCTGGTGCATAGGTTGGTGTTGCTGATCATTGAGACACTGACGCTGATGTTACGTGAGTCGGAGATCTTCACCTGCCGCATGACATGTCTCAAGTCGGACAACGGCTCCATTGTCAGAGAACTCATCACGCTGCTTGTCGAACGACCAGTCAGCATTGACCCACTCTCTCACAGTGAACAGGTGCTTGGCCACGCTGCCAAAGCTCAGATTCCTAGGACACTTACCCCCAGTGTTCGAACTTTTTTAGAAATATGCCAAAAATGGAGTGAACTGACACATTTGTGTTCATTTTGAAAATAACTTTTTAATTTTTTAATGGCTGGATTATGCATTTTGAATCTGGTTAGGGGCAATGTAGTACATACCAGACCACTTATACCTTGCTGGCTTGCATGCCTTCTGCACAAAATGCTGGCTATTCCCAGCGATTAAGGAATAGCATAACTAATTATTTTGGTGTTATTTTGCTGAAATTATCTGCTAAATTTCTTTGCTGATTGGTGTGACATAATCGACTATATGAAGTTCAGTTACGTTGTGTCCTTTGACATGTGGGCTGTTGTATTTTTTTTACACTCCACCCGGTAGGGTCCTGGGTGAGTTTATTAAGTGTAATAATGTCCCCATAATGTAATTGGTGTGAAGAACGTTTTATTTTTTTTTTTACGATGATGACTTATGAATGATGTGTCGCAATGAGGAGCTGAGTGTTGGCAGTCTTCTCTATGCAGTGAAAGTTTTTCTATGGTGATGACTGGTGGCGATTGTTGATACAGAGACTGGCAGAAGAGCTGACTGTGCGATGTCTAGGTCTGCTCTATGAGCTGCTGGTGGCTGCACAGCAGAGCAGCTGGTCTGATGAACGAGGCAGCTTCTTCACAGTCCGCTGGATTGTCGACATCATTGAACAGCTTGATCATCACCACTTGGTCAGTCTACACCACCAGTGACTTCTTCTTCTTACTCCTCCATCTTCTTCTTGTTTTTCTTTCTAGTCTTTACTTGTCAAGACGTCCCTCTTAACATCCTGGCACACTGCAGTTATACTGAGTATTTTTTAATAACAATAACATTTACTTGCTGCGTCACGTAGTGAAAGTGCCTGACAATCTTTTTTCCTCTTCTTGTTCTCATCTTGGAAATTATCATTCTGCTGACCTGGAGTTGGAGCTAAGGACACTATAGAACACTAATAGGAAGTCACACACCGCCAATCAAATGCAGCTATTGACGAGCTGCTCCAGTGAACAGAAGTGACCAAAAATTGCTTTTTTGGGCATGCATAGACTTAAGTGTTCGGTATCTGAGAAACCACGCAACATATAGTGGTGCTGCTATTACGTGCACTCAAGTCTTGTTTACCGGTACTATGTTTATACCACCTTTTGTTTTCTATTTAACTTAGTTAATTACTAGCAGTATATACATGTAATCTTAATGCAGCATGTACGATGTTACAGCAATCACACTATTCATATCGTTTATTTAATATGTGTTATATTTTGGCCAAATTTTGTTTCTCTCCTGTCACTTGGTAAGTCAAAGGTTCACTTAACCCTCCTAACCTGGTGTAGCTATGCCAATGGTTGATGTGTGTGATAGAGATGAATGCACTGATCTAGTCATTTGTAGGAGAACTACGTGGATGACATCGTAAGGCAGGCACTCGTGCTCATCTCAACCAAGAACGATCCATGCTCATCACTGGTGGAGCTGCTGCAGCAGTCGGACCTGGAACCGGAGGAAGTGATTGTCATCTTTCATCAGTTCTTCATCCTTGACACACTAACCTACCACAGCGACTCCATCCTCACTCTGCTCCAGGACAGCTACTTCGAGGAGTTCAAGTTAGTGGCTGCTTTTGACTTTCACATGTTGAACACTTGTCTGAAAATTTTGAGTAACTGGAAATGTCAGGAAATATCTTGTAAGGAATAAAAATTTGATTGGGCTTTGCTGCATAACAACTCTGAGCAATTGTTCACATCCTTTTGCTGCTGTTTCCAGCATGTACTATTTGGTACTGTACAGCTAAGGATGTCCGAGTGTTACAGACTTCCTACAGGATCAAGGTTTAGGAACAGGAGATGACTGCAAATACATAAGAACTAGCATATTGGTATTGTGTAGTTGGGCCCATTCCATGGGGCCATAGCGGTCCCCTCTGTCACGCGTTGTCGTTGTCGGCGTTGTCGTCATCGGCGTTTTCGTGGACATCGATGCACAGGCAGTGCGCGACAGTACCACTAGCGACATCTGCTGAATGGGCGTGAGGCTGCTCGCAGTGGTGAATGGGTCCAACTTTTTTCAAAATCTTCTTGTTTTATATGCTGTCTGTCCGCTCTGGGGCAGTCACTAGCAGCAATGATCTCATTATAACGAAGATTATTATTATTGTTGTTATTACAACATAATGTACTGATTATAGTGCCACTCTTGTGAAAATGTTGCAGTGGCAATGCGCAATTACGTATTGTTAGCAGTTGACTTAGATTTGGCATGTGTCGGTAAGTCGAGCTATTACAGCTAATTGAAATGAGTGCTTATGTTGTATTTCACCAGGTTCTACGTACAGATACCGGTTGTAGAGAAGAAGCTGTCTCACCACTATTTGCTGAGTTCATGGACTCTCAAGTTGATTGAGTCGGTGATTGAACGAATCCACAACGTCCGAGCTAGATTCCCTCGGTCTTTGTCAGTCCGAGCAACTGTCCCACATGCATGACTCCAGTTAACTCACTGGCATGGCTATAGAATCCACCCCAGTCTTACCAGGAAATTTTCAAATATACCACAAAACATGGTTTTTAAAAAATATCTTTCGGTATGGTTTAAAAAGTATGTGAGCATGTTTAAACCTGCTTTTAGAACATTCTTGCCATCTGGAACACTCTCCCTAAGACGGTACTTAAGTCCCTGACTAGAGGTGTTAAGTTTAGGCCCACAAAGTTAGGACTTACTTTTTTGATCTAGTCCACAATATCAGACAGTAATGAGATGGCCTGTGCTGCCACTGTCATGACCTTATGGTAGGATAGAAATGCATACACTTTTACTATAATATTATTGCAGATTGTTTCATACTTTGCTTTGCTCAGACAGGTCCCCTTGGCTGTGCCTGTAGTGAAACTGTCAGAATCCTGACTTGATGAGAGCATTGGACCTGTCTTAATGCAGTGGCAGTTATAGCCTATTTGTTAGTGTTTAGCAACGCTGTGCTGTCACTTGCTTACTTGCACACTTGTATCACTAGGTTACATTTTGTACAGTGCGAAGTCTATCATGCAGGGCCAGGCTGCACCCCCGTTCTTTGGCTTTGCTATACCAAATGCAAATGTAGCAACCCACTAGTGTACCTATTATCATGTTCCTTGCTGCAGATGTTCATGAATCCGTTATCCATTTAAGGGTCAATCGCTGCTGGGCATCAAAAATTTGACAAAGCAATTTTTGTTTTCTGAGTTTAAAGAGCTACACGTATTTCACTTGCCCACCAACTAATTAACTCACTTGCATACTTGCTTCAGTAAATACCTGTTTGCAATATTTTCAATTAATAGACCTACATGATGTTGGTTGATATGGCTAAAACTTGTAGGGCTAGTCAGTCACAATTTGTTTATTGTTTGTGGTTGCGAAAATCTGTATTTTTTCCACATATGAGAAGAATTAAAAACAGAAATGTTTGTGATGCACAGTGCATTTTAAGAACTATGAGACACATGACATGAACAATTTAGGAGGGAGATGCATACTTTTTGCCAAATGTGTGATTGCTGATATTTCTAGTCTTCTGCTGATGACAAAACTGCTGAAATATGTGTGTGTTATTAACTATGACAGAGCATTTGTACCATGTTGATTTTATTTATATCTAGGTCTCACCTTGTATCTTTTACATTTTGTAGTATATCTGTGCGACATTTTTTCCATTTCTGTATGGCATTTGCTGTTTGATGGAAGCTTCTGCACCTTGTGTGCCTTTTGGTAACTGCTGACATGAGTTTGTGTCATTTTACAATTGCATATAACGTTTGCCTTGTTATTTGTATTGTTGGAAACACTTTTAAAATAGCTGTTTTGGCATATCTGTCAATCTTGCATAGGGAATATTTTCTGAAAATTGCATTTTAGTTCATTTTTCTAGTTTTTGCTAACTGTGTGGCATGTAAGTTGCGCTCCCCGCGCTATGCCACGTTGATTTTAAATAAAATAAAAAAATAAATCTTTGTTAGTTGTTTTTACTGTTAGATATTCCTGTCCAAATAAGTATCTGATATAATTTAGAGAGTTTTCCATGATTATCATTGACTATCATTAGCATTAGGCCTATTGCCTTTCTGTGTTATTTGTTTCTTGTTTTCATAGTTTGTTGTATTTATCGTGAAATGATTATGATATTTTTGATGACATTGACTCTGTTTTTGTTGACATACAGCATTGTCATAATAGTTTGTAATGATTGTTGAGATTGTTACCATTTTTGCCATGACATCACCTATGACCTACATGTATACATTTACTTGTTTGTTTTACAAATTAATTATAGTAGCAAAAATGAACATAAATTGACACCGTTTCAATTTTTTGCAGTGGCATATTCCACAATGAATTATATTATTGCACTAACAGCGGCGAGGAACCTTCTGTATCTACTAAAATTTGGTGAGTTCTGGACCAGTAACTCCGGAGTTTATGAGGCTCAGTTGTGTACAAGCGTTGATCATTATTTGGGTTAGTTTAATTATACGTACACACTGCTAATCATGGCATCGATTAGTACTCCATTTCTTTCGCCGTTATTCGGTTATTTACCAGGGGGTGAATTTACCAGGGGGTGACACCACTATGCTGGGTGGGCTACATGCTAGGCTGTGCCATTTCTTCTACTTTTCTATATTGTCTCAATTCTGACATTTCACACATATTTGGCCTGGTGGAAGCTTCAATTGTCAATCTGTTGTAAATTTACTGCTGCGTGTAATGTAAGAATGTTGAAAATCGGTTAACTGTTAACAGAGTTACCAACATCAGTTTAGTATATTCGGTTTATTGAACGCAACAAAGTAGAAATCATATGCCAATGCCAACCTTGTCACGCCGGTATTGAATTGCATTCAAGGCATTGCTGTGATTCTCATAGTTAATGATGATTTTGTGTGTGTTCCATTTTTGTTACGACATTATGCATGCAACAAAATGTACATAAACGTGAGTATAGAGGTCGTAGGCCTACTGTAGTTGATGTTCAGACACATAGCTATATATTATAACGTGAAATATTTATATACAGTGTACAAGATGTCGTGCTGCACATTCTAATCTGCGTATCTGCAGTTGTTTACGTAGCATCTCTGCAGTTTGAATTTGCAGACAGTCTGATGATTTTTGCATGTTTTTCGTAGGATCGTCGTAATTATGTTGTAAAATTATGGTATATCATGTATTAGCTAGGAACTTGCGAAATTTTCGTCACTTTCATCTTCAAACGCTCACGTCTTCTAAGCATTTGCAAAAACTTATGAAAAATTTCTAAAATATGGCCTGTAGGCCTAGGCCTGTATGATTGTGACATATTTATGAACAGGAAGAAAATATCTGCAAAGATTCACTGTTTTAACTCAAAAATGTCGTAAGTTTTGCATAAACGATGCATAAGATTTGTATTCAGATTATTTTGTAGTCACCCGGTGAACTTCTACGACTTAGTTGTGCATCTTTTTGAAACTAAGAAATGCAAAACGAGAAATTTATAATAAGTCACGCATGCACAGCACAGTTAAAAATATTCTTTTAACGTTAAAAATGTTTTGCTAACGTGTACGGAGTTTCCTTGAAATATACGATGGTATTTATTGGTTGTCCGTTCCACCTGTGAAGTGCTGCTGATTTTCATTGTGATAAAGAACGCTAAAACAAAGTAGCTATGCACACACACTTGTCAGTCGTGTTTGCAAATATTTATATTACTTTCCATGCAAGAATGATATTTAACGGAGATTCTAGTTTTCTTGAAGTTGCACAAGTGGTCCGCATACTTTATCTTAATGTGCAACGTTTCATGTGCTCTTTGCCAGCTGCGCGAGTTGTGTCTTTACAGAACATCATCTTGTAGGCTGTTCAGTCTCGTGAAAAGCTGCTTAACCATAAAGTCTGGTAATTAACAGACGCAAAAAAAGTAAATGTAAAACAGAGACTACAGCAAGGGTTTTTCTAGGGAATGTTTTAGAACTGCACAGTCCATGCCTTTTATTTTCCAGACTGACCGAAAATCAACACAATCAGTTCAAAATCAGATGAATGCTGCATGGGAAATTTAAATAAAATGTACATTTAGCTGCACATATACACCTTTATAACTGCACAAATTTATTTAGAACTTGCAATTTTGTGTAGAACTGCACGTTAAAAAACTGGGCTAGAGAGCGGAAATACAAATGAAATTTAATGAACATAGTAGCTGAAGTGTACAAGACTATGCAGGTAGCTGAAGGTTAACATGCAATCTCCTTCCTTGCCCATGATCACGGTCGGAATAACGTCTGATCTGGGCACCATCTAGGAGTGGGCTCTTTCCAAAGTCATCATGATAATTTCTGTAGCGTCGCGCGTGCGATGCTTTTGCACGCTGATTGTTGAAAACACGCTGCACACTTAACAACTAACAAGCGACATAGCGGTCGTCCTAGTGACGACAGCGGACGTGGCCAGCTAGTTCTGTCAACCGTCGACATGATCGTCGCCTGTTGATCACGCTCAGCGTCCAGCTGTGTATACAGCGCGATGGTCAGTTGGGTGTGAGGCACCGTCATGCCGCGTGACGGATCTATCTGTGTGTCCGCGTGACGGACACACAAACAGACCCATAGCTACAACCCGCGCTAGCGTCTGTGTGTGTGTGTGTGTGTGTGTCTGTACCGAAACGGCTGCACGGATCAAGCTGGTTTTTGGCACTCACGTCCACCGTCGCCAAGCACGATATGAACAAGCGACAGCCGTCGATGTCTGCATATTT
>Ga0209782_1002097_pt1 | contig 10925 bp, 6 predicted proteins | sample WorMetmaBAHAMAS1_FD_187390 | JGI IMG/M metagenome (GOLD analysis project Ga0209782, IMG submission 187390) | Marine gutless worms symbiont microbial communities from Max Planck institute for Marine Microbiology, Germany - Inanidrilus... | ecosystem: Host-associated > Annelida > Digestive system >...
ATCGAGATCGGTCAAACCAGCTTGGAGAAATTGGTCCTTCCTGACATTTTTTTTTGTCACGGACAGAAACGTGACTACTTTAGTCACGTCTTGCAGCGGCGAGAGGCGCGACTAAAAAAATTACATCATATAATGTTTTGTAATTTTGCAACTTCACTACTCTGTGAGTTGGCAATCTGCGACTTGTTGTCCAGTTTCTCTACTCTTACTCTATGGTCATGTAAACTACTTATCATTTTGTTACAGCGATTGGCAAAGAGTGTGAGAAATACATGAAACAAGGTTCCCTGGTACCAGACCAGATCATGGAAGATATGATAATTTCGGAAATGAAGAAGATGCAGAAGGATGCTTGGTTGCTCGATGGTAATGTATCTGCTTGTGATATTACGCATCATTTCTTAGAATAGTGTAATTATTGCACTGCGTAGAGTATTGCAGTAGTTTTGTTAATTCATATAACAGTTGATGTGTAATTCAGCACTATGAATTACAACTGTAGTGTACTTTTTGTTGATGTGAAGCTTTTCATTTTTGGTTGAATAAATGTGTAATTATTTCTCCAGTATAGTAGGTTATAAAAATATGTCAGTTATTTTCTTGAAATGGTAACAGGTTTTCCAAGAAACTTGAAACAAGCCGAGGCTCTGCATCATGGCGAGACAATGCCGGAAATTGTCATTGATCTTCAGGTTCCATTTGAGGTCATCATTGACCGCATTTCAAAACGATGGATACATGAACCAAGTGGACGTGTCTACAATCTTGACTTTAACAAACCCAAAGTGGCGGTCAGTTGCAGTCGCTTCTTAGATTTTCACTGCTAACAAACCTTCTACTTATTGAGTAGTAACAGATATATACCAGGTTTCCGTTTGCTACAGAATATTAACAGTTTCTCAGTATTGCACTTGGAGCAGGAATGTTTTTTATCTATGGGTGAGCTTGTCATAATGTATCTTGACATTGAAATTTAGACCTAACTATATAGTTGTTAAGAACTGGGTTCTATCAGCTATACTGCTGAATATGAATGTTTGCAAAAAAAGGCCAAGAAGAACACTAAAAGTTGCACTTAATCTGGCCATTATCCTGTGCAGTTCCATTTACTAACCTTTTCTAAGTTATTTCGGCATTAGACTTACCAGTAAATTTATAATAAAGATTTGTATTATCTTGTTAATTTATACTATCTGATACTATTAGGCTCGCTGACTGTGTGAGAGAGGAAATGTAGACATCCTATGTGGAATCTGAATACCAGTTCTATTGTTATTTCCAATGCTTCTAGGCTTACTAAAGAATGTGAAGATTGACAACAATGTTTGAGAAAATGTGTGCATAACTCGAAAAAAAAACAAGTCAAGTTTTTTGGATTTTGAAGAATTGTTTAAACATATTCACAGTTTTAGAGATCAGTCTGACCGAGCAAAAGCTGACCATACAAATAAACAATCATGCTGTTGTTTGGAAATGGCTCGGGTCATACGTAGGAAGCTGTGAACTACTGAACTTGGCATTTACTGTCTTGATCACTCAGTAAAGTTGTGAACCTATTTTGAAAGACTTAACTTCTGCTAAGCATTTTTTACATGTCTGTTTAAAAGATTGTTAGTGTGCTTTTCTGATCTGAAAAAAACATTTTAAAAACATGTTCTCGAAAACCGATTTACAAATGTGAAGTTAGCAGTGTTTTCTGTAACAACTGAATAAGAGAGGTTTTTTATTACATGTCTCTTGCATGTGGCTGAGAGCTTCACTATTGCGTGCCATCAGATGGCATATCAACTGGTCAGTAAGATGCTGCTGCTGCTGCAGACCACGCCATATGTTGATGTTTCAGCAAGCAGCGTGCATTTTAGGGTGAAGTGGCTTAAAACACTGCAGACTTTATTCGCTTAAAAACATTTGATAACAGTTGTTCTCAGAGCTACGTTTTTATGAACACACACACATCGGCATGGAGATCAGTTTTCTTCTACCCTGAGTAGTCAGTGTGAAGAATGAATGAGGTACTTTGAATGATTTCTCCAATTGACATCTGTAAGTCAGCAGCACGTCCAAATTCTCTTTTATCACATTGAAATCAAATCAACTTTATTTCAGACAGACAATAAACGATAACAGTTAAAAGCATGGACATGTGTCTGACTAGATGTCAAGGCAGACTACCCTGCACTAACAAATGCCCAAAAGGATAAGACGATTGTAATGTCTTTGCCGCAAACCATCTCCATCCATTTCGACAAAAGCTCCCAATTTCTGACAGATGCTGCACCATACGTATGACACCTTACAGTATATATCATTGCATGGGTAAAACTGTACATTGGTGTGTTTACGGATTGCAATTCATTTAATGCTGATGTCATTATTTAGCCCGCTCGGCAAAAGTTGCCGAAATGGCTATATATTTTTGATCTCATTTTGTTGCACTGGCTATTTTGTGCATTTGTAGGGTAAGGATGATGTCACTGGAGAACCACTAACACAGAGAACTGACGATCAGGCAGAAACAGTGCTTGCTAGATTGAATGCATACGAAGCACAAACTCGACCTGTTGGTGATTTCTATAGGTGAACAAACCCATATGTCACTTTCTTTTGTTATGAAATTATTTCTTTAAGTTTAGTTGTTTATTGAGTGGCAGTTTTGAAGATTTAGTCAAATGTATTTAGAAACTGTTGGTTTGGCACGAGAAAAACATTTAACATGTAAAATTATTCAGCTAAAAGTTTAGTCAGTAATTTAGTTGGTTACAGCTCATCTACTAAACAGATCTCTTCTGCTGATTTGGTAAAAGTTATTGGGCTCAGATTAAAAAGTACATATTAGGCCAAGACCACTAAAGTATGAATTTCAATAAGAGTTCTCAGCTAACTCTACGAGAACAAGTGGCTGTGTGGTGTATTTGCATGTACAGAGTTCACCACTGAGTTAATGATTTCATTAGTGATTGTTATAACACCAGTGAATATCCTGGCAATGATATGGCCACTAAAAGATACCTACCACCAGAAAAATGTAAGCAATAAATTATTTCAAGAATCATTATATTAGCTGTCATACAAGAGACAGTGATGAAAATGTTTTTCCAGAGGTACAGGTTGGCAGGTGATTACATATCAATTGAACAGTAATTAATTATTATTAATTTATTTTTTAACACCTTGCCTGTATTGTTAATTAGTAGTTGGAATGAATTTTGCCTTTCACAGTGCTTTGATGCTGTTGGTTGGGTGGCAAGAAGGGCATCGGCCTGTAAAAAAAGTGGTGGAGAGCTGCCAGTGCTGGCGTGGTTATCTGTCTGGGGTGAGGTGCTGATGCCACTGCCACTGGCTGTCTTTTGCTTGAGTAAAATCCAGATTGGTTTAACTTTCTGGTGCTGGCTCACTTGGGTAGTCCCGGACAAAGGGCTATTAAACGGGTGTTGTAGTTGGAGTGCGTTATTGTGTTTACATCAGATGGAAATAAACCAGCTGAAAAAGTCTTGTAAGACAACCGTTATCACGGGTAAACCTGAAAAAAATGGCCATTGAAATGTTGCATGTGTAACTGATTAACATGAATTATTATTATATTATTTGCAGTTGTTATTAACAACGTAAACCAACTTTAAAAAATGTTGCTGAATATTATCTACTGTAGAAACTTGCTTATGTTTTTTGTGATTTTCTAGGCAGAAAAACCTGTACCATGACTTCCACGGTCGTGAGTCAAATGCCATTTGGCCACACGTTCGCAAATTCCTGGTGACTCTGAGGCAGCCGGTGAAAGAGGTGGAGTACAAGTAGATCCCTGCACGTGGATGTCAGGCACCAGTAGTTGTTACACACACACTGGTGTCAGCACGTGGTGCCATTTTTGCACGACATGTCTAGGATCTTGATGTAGCATCCATATGTCTCGGAGTGTAGGAACATTACTGGTAGGCTTGTTGTAGTTGGGACATTGTGCTCGGTGATGTGACGTGCATCGTTGTTCAGTTGCGCACCGGTTGTCTCAACTCCAACATCTAATCACCGATGGTTTTCTGCTGTGAGTGAGCATAATTTAACATCCGTCTCAACATGCTGTAAGTCATTTTGGAGACAATAGAACTCGCATCAGCCACGAACAAGTACGTAAACATACACACAGACTAACACTTGGTAAAATGGTCTTGGTAAAAACAGCAAAAACTGAAACGTACACTAATAGTCAGTTGTAAGAACTGCTTATGTAGAATGTGTATACATTATTGTGAACATCGCAGGTGCCTAGTTCAGCACATGGTAGTTGTGGTACTTCCTGTTCTCCTTCAATCATTGTTGCTGAGACATTGTATGTTGGAGGAGAGGCGTGTATTTAGTTTCCTTGCTTACAGTTGTTTTTAAGTTTCGTCCATTTCTTGTATTTTTTCTCAACGGGGTCCAATTTGCATGAGGCTAGTTTTCATTTTGATATTTTCTGTGCATTGGGTTGGTTATCGCAAGTTTCATTGTCACCATCATTGCAGTTAATTGCCTGATGAAATGACCATTTCTTTGTTGAGTAGGATGTGAAGTGTTGCTCGCTTACTGCAGTTTTGCCATTTAATTGTTACTTCTCACATAGTAGGTTCCAACATAGTATTTTCCACTTTTGTTTTCCCCAGCTAATATAGATGTTGGACCAAATGTGTTTTCTTGTCACTGTAGTGAATGATGTCATTAGATAAAGTATTAGACATGTGACCGTGTTGTCTATAAATTGTTTTATTGTTTTCATAAATGCTAAGTAACATGCATTCGTACTAGCACTGAGACTGTATTCCAAGACTGGTAGTTTTTTGAGATCTGGTGATTGCCAATTTTTTGACGGTCTTCAAACAATGACATCTAAGCAGTAGTAAATGTCACTTAAAAGAGCTTCTTTTGTTATACCTGTCTATGTGTTAATTGTGAAACAGAAAAAAAATGGTTAAACCGATAGCCAGTGAATTTTGCATGTCTACTTGGTAGCAAACATGGAGTGTTATGACAGTATGTGTTATGCACAAGTTTGAAATTATAAATAAAAAGTCATATTTGTAATAGTTTGTTTGATTAAAGTTTACTTTCTAGTGTGTTTGATAAAAAGCTGGCCATATCAAGTATAAATAGTAAAAACTCATTTTATCGACAGTGTTAACAGTGATGGATCAAAAACTACAAAAATCATAAAAATGTGAAATTACTCACCATTACACCACTCAGCATCATATTGACATTTGGTGATGAGATGGCTGGTAATATCACCTTTTTTATGATTTTTGCTGTTTTTTATCCATCACTGTTAACACTGTGAATAAACTGCAGTTTTATAATATTTATATTTGCTGTTTTTTTCCAATTACAGTACATTTTCATTCTACATATTCAGGATATTTAGATGTGGCAATTTTTGATTTTCAAAATGGTAGCCATCTGTCATCTTGTATTTTTGGAAATTGCAAAATTTTATTGGCTGATCCGATGCACATGTACATGCAAAATTTGGTCAAAATCGGTCATTCGCTTTAGTAACATTGCGAATTTTCAAGATGGTGGCCAACCACCATCTTAGATTTCTTTGGACCACCTATGAAGCATACTTGCTTTTCTCTATCATTGCACAAAATTTGTTTGTGATCAATGCAGTTAAATAGTATGAAAGTTTTAACATTTGGCATGTTTGGCTCGAAAACACCTAAAATTGGGGTTCTGAGGTGATTTGGCCTACTAAATGGGTAGCAATATCAATGAAACCCCCAAAAGCCATTATGTGAGCCAACATCATATGAGCCATCATGCGTGAAAATCTGTCAACCGGTCTGACCTTTAGATGAGTTTCCCCAAAAAGGTATAAATTAACCAAAAAATTTGTTATATTTCACCTATTTGCCCAGAAGCCACCATGGATATATTTGCACCAAATTTTGCACAGCAGTAGGGGTCGCGGACATAGTCATCTGTGACATATGTTTGGCGATCGATTAAGTGGTGTCGATTCTGTAGAGGGTCAAAAGTCATCTATTCCCATTAAGTAAGCCAGTCGATGTTAACACAGGCTTAAGCAGCTGTTGGAGGCTACAACTGACTGTACAATATAGGCATATATCTGATGAATGGTTGTTATTGTACTAAACCGCCTTAATTTCCACTTTCCCACCATGCACTTCATGGACTGGATGGTTTGACAAGAATGTATTATGTACTCTTCATAGAGACAGATGTAATTATTATCCCATGTTGTCAGTCACTGAGGCATGGGATAAGGTAATTACATGTGTCTGTGACGTGGCTGTCTGTGTGACTACCTATTCAAAGGAAAATGGCTTGAGCTATCAACACCAAACTTGGTAGATAGATATATAGTGCGTGTCAGATGCACAGCATGCATTGACCCTGAGGTCAAAACGTAATAACCACAACGTTATAAGATGCACTGCTGGTGTGGGATTGCAGATAAATATGACTGCTTAGGTATTCTAGTTGTGTATTTCTGTTAGTTGAATATGTTAAAATAATACGACAAAAGATAATATATTATATTTAATCTGTTAACCCAGTGAAAATAGTAGCATATGCATATCATATGCTGTTGCCTGTGAAATGTTGAAGTGTGCGATAATCCATCTTGGCAAGTAAAGTATGTCCAGTCAGTCATGTGATTACACTGTCACACAGATCAGATTTATTTGGTTACAAATCTCAGAATCTGAGACATCCAAACTTCAGTTGGATCTTCATATTTTTATATTTAATTATTAGCTGTGTCACTCACATTAGAGAGCTAGAACAAAGGGAACACCAGTATACAGTACCACCCATTCAGTGAGGAATCTGGTTGTGACTTGTGAATGAAGAAAGAAAGAAGTCAGGCCACTGGTTAGAATTAGTGTTTTGTGTTTCCTTCGCTGATGTTTTGGTGGTACGAAGGTCATCACGCCCATAATACACCAGTGCCGCTAGGTCCCCAGAAGTTCCTTGGACAGATGGGGAAGAGGAACTGGAACCGGCAGACTTGGAAAAATGTCTGTTAAACAGAAACAGTATCGTGATACAATATGATATGTTATATTTACAGTGCTCTCAAAAGCTGACATAGTCAAACTTAATCTACCCTACTGTACCATAAACTGAAAAATAATGGCAAGAAGCTAAAAACAAAAATATCAGAAGTAACGGAAGCAGTTGGAAAACCGTGGAGTCAGTTCTGAGGAAAGAGAAAAGTCTGGTCGAAATAATTTGTGGAAAAGATAGGTTTATTAGCATGCACTAAGCACCCAGCATATATTATAGTAACTATAACTAACAAACAGACTGTACAGTGTAGAATTAGCAATGACATGCAAATACAAAAAAAACTAAATGCAAAGAAATAAAAATGCTGCAGCTAATGTAGCAAATTGCAGTGCACATACTATACAAGTAGGCTAGCAGACATATTTGACGTTCTCTAACCCTTTGGTAACGAGACGGTTTTGTTCACCACAGCACTTCGGCAGAGAGAGTGGCCATATACTGGCTTATGCAAAGTGGACCATGTCATGTCATACCGCATGTAAAGTTCTAAGAAACTAATGCAGACCCATGAGTCAACTGTGACATTTCAGTTTAAGAAGACGACTGCTGCCAATTATTTTTGTAAGTACATTTACATCGCTGTTAAAATCACAGGTTGCGTTAATCGTTGCTGCAGCCTGCAGTATCGACATGCCCTGTTTGCGTTGTAGTCAGCTGGATGGATAAGTCTGCAAAATGTATATGATGGCAGCCAATATGGAATGTGTTGTTTCTCAAGTTGTCATATGTTGAACTTCTTTATGGCTTCCGCTATGAACTGCAACAACAACAATCTGCTACATAGCTCACTTGCTGCTAAATATTGTCTTACAAAATGCAGTCTGATACCATGACATCAGTACCGGTAGCCTATATACTGTGTAGCGTATATAATACGGTTAAGTCATTTGAGTAGATCTGAGATTGTGGAGTCATATATAGCCTGCTGACGTGGAAGAGATACGAACCTTGAGTTGTCAATGGCAAAAGAAGCCATCACTCACTGTACAGTGAGTGATAGCAGATCATACACACCAGATTTGCACATATGCGCCCACTGAGAATTCACTAACTAATTTAGGTGCATGCATATGAAAAAAATGATCGTTGCCCCTGTAATGAAATGAGAATTGTTATACGTAGCCTACCACGTAACTTAACAAAAAAGAATCTCAAGATTCACTGCATATACATGAGATTGAGATTTTTGTTAAAAGGAGTACGATAGTCGTAGCTGTAATGTAATGTAAAATTGTAACTCAATTTATAGGCTCATATAGCTAGCCTAAGTCTATCCCTATGTATACATAGGCCTACGCGAATGCTCACAGCTTAAAAATTGAACGAAACACAAGTACCGCTCATGGGCGTAGCTACCATAGAGCGATGGAAGTGAGCGCACCCCCCATCAGCGGCCTAGATTATTTTGAAACAGAGCTCCCAACGTGAAATTTACAAACTTATAATGGTAGGGCTAGGTCACTTTTTGATAAGTAACCTATAGTCCTAAGGCTAAATGGACCAACTTTTCATTCCACCCCCTTGGCTCTCTGGCGCTTTGCACCTTCCGTGTCTACCCTCTATCGTTCCCCCTAACCAGAATTCCTGGATCCACCCCTCGGCGTACCCACCCTCTGAAAATCCTAGCTACGGGCATGCAGCTAGTTCTACTTTAGGCGTACAGCGTTCAAAACCTTATCGCATTGAGGCCATAGCACGGACTGACCAGTCCATGTCGGAAGGTTCGTCGCTATCTCCGTCCGACTGCACGTCCTCGATGGTCAGTGGACCGCAAGTTGCTCCAGCCGACAGTAGAGCTGTCTGTGCTTCGCGGCACTGCCTGCTGATGGCCATGTCCAGTGGCGTCTTGTCGTCGTACGTCAGCTGGTTGATGTCCAGCGACGTGCACTCGACCACGGCCGTGATGACGCTCGTGTCTCGACGATTGACCGCTTGGTGCAGCACCGTCTCGCCTCGCTTACCTTCCTGCGTACGTGTGCATCAATCAATCAGTTTATTTGCGACAAAGGACGACTAACACATCACACGAACAGTACAAATATAACTACCAAAAGAAAAAAAAAATGTGAAGTCATACAAGTTACGCAGATACAGTGGGTGAGGTCAACTGCCGCTAATTAGTCTAGAAGCTAAGCTGAACCAAACAGTCTTAACTTGGGAATTCTCTGTGTTAAATGTGTATCTTTTGGTCTAAGCCTTTATAGTCTTCACCTTTAGACTTAGCCAAAGTTGACCTCACCCAGTAGCATACAATGTCACACAGCACTGCTGTCAGCTTCGACCCGCCTCTACTCTACGTTAGATAACAACAAGCTTAGCAGATGCTGAGACAGCGCAACATGCGAGCAGCCGTTGGACGTATACTCCACATTTTTCCATATCTATACTGTATGGTCTTTTTCAGTATTCCTTATCACAGGATAGCCCACGATCCGGGTCGGCTTCGGCATGCAGGTAGGTCCATAGCTAAGACTCAGGAATCATATAGGCACGTGCATCTGCGTCTGTTTGTAATAGCACCATAAAATGTCATTATTAACAAAACTTATTATAGACCTGGGCATTCATATGTTACATACGTTACCATTGAACAAGAGGTTATAACAGTAGGCTACGTAGGCCTACCTAAGTTGAGAAATAATTAAAAGATAACATCGCAACGTAGGGGCCTAGGTCTAGCTACATATTCCTTTGGTGTTCCTTGGCTAAAAAAAAACTTGGTAATTTTGCCAGTGATAGGCCTAGTGTGAGTCGTTCGTTATTCAAGTGCATGATAAAATCGAATAACTTATACGTGCAACACATTTAATTCGTAGCCGTGAATTCTCTTACCGTTACGTTTACGTCGACTTCAAACGAGAATAAAAGAAAGTAAAACATGCATTTGTCGTCCAGTCTGGCAGCGAGATGCAGACATGGCTCACCTGCAAAGTAAACATGTAACTGGGATATTGTAACAAGACATACTTAGACAGCAAACTTCGCCCCTAGTGCGCAGTTCACCAAGAATATGTAGGCCCCTACTCATGGTCATATTTGTTTTTCATCACTGAGTAAAATTTGACTGGAATCAATGTAGTAATGTTAATGCCATCCTCTCGCCGTTTAATACACACGAGGCGCCATAGGGCCCATTATGTAAAACAAGACGTCATCTACAAAACCGGAAGTACATAATAAATCGCAATGCCGTTAGAGGAGGACCGAGCCACGGTCATATTAACATAAGGACAACTGCTTTCTGAGATATGCAAGCGGATCATAGACAAACGGACACCACAATCCTTTGCACCCCTCCCGATAGCACAGTAATAAATATTAAATACACATCTCAGTATCCAGAGAACAGGAGAAGTCTAGAATCGCAAGTAACGCAAGTTAGTTCAACTTCTGTCCGTCCGTCCGTTGGTAACGACCGTGGATTATTGAAAAATGACTAACTTGATCGATAAGCCGTTTGGGGTTGGCGCGACGGGTGGCAAGCTTAACGACACGCCGACTTCTCGCGACGATCCTCGCCGGTAAAGCTTGCATTCCACGGCGCGAGGTCCTCGCGAGGATGTTGGCGTCGATGTCAGCGCCGTGGAATGCGAGCTTTACTGAACCCGTGAGTAGGTTACGTCCACCTGCGAAGCGGCCTGTTCTCAAATTACTTCGAGCAGTCTCGTTTAACTTAACAAGAAGCATTTGAAAAATGTTGGGCCCATTCGCCACTGCGAGCCGCCGCACGCCAATTCACCAGGTGTCGCTACTGTCGCCACTGTCGCACGCCGCCTGCGCATCGATGTCCACGACAACGCCAACGACGACGACAACGACAACGGGTGACAGAGGGGACCGCTATGGCCCCATAGAAT
>Ga0209782_1002098_pt1 | contig 10922 bp, 7 predicted proteins | sample WorMetmaBAHAMAS1_FD_187390 | JGI IMG/M metagenome (GOLD analysis project Ga0209782, IMG submission 187390) | Marine gutless worms symbiont microbial communities from Max Planck institute for Marine Microbiology, Germany - Inanidrilus... | ecosystem: Host-associated > Annelida > Digestive system >...
TCATAGCTATAATCTCAGATCTCGTCGACATTCTCTCTCACTAACAGTAAAGACTGACTGTAACAATTTCCTAAACAGACTACTTTTTAAAGACATTTATTAGTCTAGCTCTTATTCATTGTCGCGGTTGCGTTCTGACAACTGTCTTATTAAAGAAATGATGATGATGATGAAGTATGGACTCTTGCTGGGTCAAACAGTAGAAATTTTATAGATTTCTTTTGGTATATGCAGTATACTGAAAGAGATAGGCCTAATGTATATCAGTACAGACCGACTGGCGCATACGAGGACTTGTTATTTTTAGTCGCGCCTCACAGAGTCGCGCCTCTCACACGCTGTGAGGGGCCTGGAATTTTTGGTCTACTTGATATCATTAATATGAAGTCTGTATACTGTACAGGGGCGGAACTACGAGTAGAGATTGGGGTAGCCATATAGGCCCATTTGGCGAGGGCCTGGCGACTGTGCCCCCAGCGGGATCCAGGGGCAGAGCCCCTGATCAGGGAGTTAGGGGAGCAAAGCCCCCCTGAAGCTGAACACTTTTTTGTGCTGTCATATGCCTGAAATGGCGCAAAGCTGCTATGTTTATGGGCTGTCTTAATGGCCATTAATAGCAGCTGTAATACCAACATGTATGCATTCATTTGTTATGCCATGCAAACTTTTTTTATCCATGGTTTTGGGGGGCATGGCCCCTTGGCACCCTTTCCATCCACCCGATACTGTAAACTACCTCAAATATGACAACAGGTTCACTTCGGGTGCTAGTACTACTAAAGTCTAGCAAATTACTTACATTAACAAGTTAATAACTTGGATATTAACATACAAAATTTCAGTTATAATTATTGCATATAATTTACCTCATTTCTAGTTTATTTAACATTTTACTTTTTTTAATTTTTACTCTAGGGGGATGCTACTCCACAAAACCCCTAAGCAACCCAAATTTTGTCAAAATCAGTTAAAGAATGTCTGAAATATCCACAATCAAAAATTTGTGCTCCCCCCAAAAAAATGGGCCTTGGACATGTTTTTTTGTCACGGACAGAAACGTGACTACTTGAGTCGTGCTCCGCTAGCAGCAAGAGGCGCGACTAAAAATACAAATAATAGGGTGCTCAGAAAATACTGAAATAATACTTCAGTATATTCTCATCTAAGCAGAGATTATGAAGTGTAGTTGAACATATTTTCATCTAATAATCATAATTTCCAATCAGTCATTTTACAGGTAGCTGGAGTAGATCATGACTCATCATGGTGACATTTATTTATGATCTACCCTGTGTCTGCCAGTAAGACTAATTAAACAAATAGCCGTTTCTAAACATATTATCACTTAAAATTCACTAAGTAATTATTTTGGAATTTGCTGCCATCGGCATTTTACTTAAACTGTTGTTGAATTATTTGTATTACTCCAAATTTCAACATCACTCAATTCGTTCAGACCTAATATTTGATCTTCAAAGAGTGAGTTTCAAATCTAAGTCTACCATAACTTGCAAAAAGTGTAAAACACAACCAAAAAATACAACACCACAAAGTAATTATAATGATACAAATATTATATACAAACAATAATGAGCAACATTGTTCAGTACGGAAATATAATTGTAATGACAACCACCATCAAACATGGCCAACATACAACATGAGGGGAAATGGAATTAGAAAAGTTTGTGCCAGACACCTCAACCACTAAGTTTACATCTGTCCACCTAATTGATCCTATCAGTCAATCACTTGACTGATATTAAACAAGAAGCATTTGAAAAATGTTGGGCCCATTCGCCACAACGAGCCGCCTCACGCCAATTCACCAGATGTCGCTAGCGGTACTGTCGCGTGCCGCCTGCGCATCGATGTCCACGACAACGATGACAACGACAACGCGTGACAGAGGGGACCACTATGGCTCCATGGAATGGGCCCAATAAAGCAAAACAGTACTTCAGCAGTAATACAATGCCAAAACAAACAAATAAGGTATTACAGTATCGGTATATGGCCAGAAAATACACCACTCTACAGAGGTGTGTGCACTATGCAGTGAACCTGGAATCATCATCTGCATTAGCCTCATGCTTGGCAATAAAATATCGGCTGCAGTGCTGATTAAAAAAAACAACAAACTACATCTGCAATGAGGTCACTGACAAACATTAAACAGTTTCACAAGTATCTATTATAGGAAAAATAAATATTATTCCTAAGCTTTTCAAAGAATTGAAATAAGCACGATATAGTTTCAGAGTTCAAATATCATTTTATATACTGTACACAACCCACATTGCTAAATCAAATAAATAGCAACTAATGTTTACAAACATACTTGCTTAAGAAGTATACAACAGCTGCAGTCTACATACAAACACACATTCTCAGACAACATATCGATGTACCGACATAATACAACTACACCGGAATCCAAAAAAACACCCATTATTTCTGGAATCACTCAAAAATCAATCAATTTTAATAACTTTTGGTAAACAAAATTTTGAAAAAATTTGACACAAGTGATTAGTGTTTCCAGCACACCTGAAAAATGTAACTGCACAAATGAAACTATGTGAAATGCAGAACTCATTCAGCCAATCAAACTCCTATCGTTTCCCTCCCAAAAACTGGATGGCTTTGAAAACAGCCGGGTGTTGTGTTAAATAACAACTTGAATTTCAGACACGCATTATTACAGCAAATGTTAAATGTTACCATCGTCTGCAATGACACTCATACATCAGAACATCCATCATGCCATGCTGACATCCAGCCCACCTCTTAATAAATGGCTGACGTGGCCGGCATTGATGTTGTACCGTTTGATAGCAACCGGTATGCACACCAGGCAATTTTGTGAGTTTCTAGGAGAGCTACAGTAAATAATTTCTCTATTGCGAAAAAAATGAACTCAATTTCATGCACTGAAAACTTCTCCAGTTGCAGCTACTAACGCTGTAAGATGAGTTACTGCTGAAAATTGCTTTTTGGAATTTTTCAAGGTCCAGTAGCTACTTTTTTTACAGATAAGGTGAACAAGCTTGTGATCTTCTTGTATGAAATTATCTCAGAATTATGTCTATCAAAAATTATTAAATTAGTTCATTTTTTACAGTTATTCAGACATTATAGGAAAGTGTTTTTTGGACAACAGTGTACTTTCAGTTGCTGTGGACTGGCCTTGGTTGCGCCAGGTCTACAAGAACCACTAAAGTTAATTATGCCAGGGGTAGCCAATGCATGGTAGGATAATCAGTGACATCTGTGACTGTCTGTGTGCACATTGTCCGCACTCTAAAAGGAAAATTGCTAGAGCTATCAACACCAAACTTGGTTCATACTCTATGACAGGACTTTGGCACGCATTGACCCTGGGGTCAAAAGGTCAAGGTCATGCAGTTATAAAATGTGCTGCCAGCATGGATTAGGTTTCTCGTTAAAAAAACGTTTGGACAGCCCATATGCACTCCTGTCGCCAAGCTAACAGCGTCACAGCACTTAAGGTGACAGGAAAAACATAACACAGGATCATAATAATATGTACATCGCAAGCTTACAACATGCAAACATGCCTCTGCACACTATATACACTGCATCCCAAACAAGAAACCTAGCAGTGGCTAGCATGGCGCGAGATGATCCGCCCACAAGCAGCACGGCCGCCATGCTGCTTGCAGCACGGTGGCCGCAATGCGCGATAAAGTGGGATCGGAATTTGAAACCTAAATTAGCTATAACGCCAATGCACTTCCATCACAGACAGATGGACAGACAGATGGACAGTGACATTACATCTCGCGCTAAAAATGTCACAGGTTTGGCATGGTATAACTTTTACATATATGAACAATGAACAGCAGGTTTTGATAAATTTCAGCAAAAATGTTAATGAAAAAGTAGGGAATCAAAAGATGCCTAATTTTCCACCTCACCTATGAGTGATTCTGCACTATCTGTCGAAATGCTAAAATGCAAAAACTGCACATTTTCTCTCACATGCTGTATTCATTGCCAGATTCAACCGAATGCTAGCTACTCAGTTTTGTTACTTAACTTCTCCTATTAATGCTGCCGGATGGCTCCCTAAATCATATTGTTATTAAGCTCTGGACTGCTGGTTGGTTGATTAGGGTTTAACGGCACTTTCACACAAAAAAGCACGATACTGCGCCTTAAAGAAAACCGTTACTGGGCTATAGATATATCTTACATGACTACTTTTACAGAAAAAGATAATACTTACTTACTTAAAGATAATACATACTTAGGTACGTAAGTTAACTGTGCTGTGATAATACTAACATTAAGCAGTGCTGAACAGACATGCAAAAGAAAATATACATAGATTGCAAAAACAAAAATCCAGTACAACAGTGATTAAATTTGTTGTTTCCAAGTTTCAGGCAACTAAAAGCAAGCAATAATGGTTCCTAACAACTCCACATATATGAAATCATATCTAACATCTAAAAGTCTTGAAATGCCTATCTGTTACATTTACAAAGTCAGCTAAGGAGTGTCAAGAATATCACCAAACCATTACCAATGAAAATTACACGGAATCGCACTGTAACTGGATCAGTGATACATGTCACTTCATTAAGGCATGAACAACAGCCTTTGCATTCAGGTTCTTAAGATCAGTATACGTCTGGCCAGTACCGACAAACACTATTGGCTGACCTGTGATGTACGTCATGGAAACTGCTGCTCCAACCTTCACACACACACACAGAACATACTCATTAACTAACATCTACAATAATTACTAACTGATTTATTGAATAATTTATTTCAAATGCTCCATTTACATAATGTGGCACCTACAATACTACATTATGGGACATCCACCCATTTCACAAGTTCAACCAACAAATCATCTGTTGATGCTTGAAACTGTCATGTGACAGACACCTGTTCAATGACCTCTTTTCCAGGGCAACCTGGGTAAACCACCACCAGGAAAGATAAACCATTCTGGATTTCTATGAAGCAACAGATGATGACGGTGTCAGTCAGCGGCAATAGCTGGACAATACGCAAATCATCTGCACTATGCTCCAGACTGACATCAATACCTCATCATTCAGTTTTTTACAGCCGGACGGTCTGCCTGACGACAGATCAACAGTGTCAAAGCACTGAAGGCACTTCATACATACATACAAATTTATATAGCGCCAAAATTGTAACAAGAGGGCCTAGCAGTGGCTAGCATAGCACGAGATGTGGGAAGCTCTAGCACAAACCGTTCTTCAGATATAATGCATTTTCTACCGAGATTACTAAAGAAAACTCTTCAACACGAAGACGAACGATTACAAAAATGTCAACATCGTTGAACTTGATATAAACAAAACTGTCACGTGTTTCCAGTCCACACTCTCAGTAAGTAAAATAAGTAATATCGCTACAATTACCAATTTTTCCATATCCCCCTCTTCCACCAGAAATCCCGGCATCATCCCATCCGATGATCCGGGTGAGGTGTTATCAGTAAGTAGCAAAGACATCCATCTATCCAAGCATGCAAAGATATCCGGGATTCATTGCACCCTGTGACCACAATGCAGAAAGGTCACAGACAGACGGACACTGACATTGTAGCATAAGCGCAAGATGTATATATTACATCTCGCGCTAAAAACGAGTCTGAGGAGCTGGAACAGGGCGACTAGACAACAAAAGCAGATTGAAATAGGTGAGACTTCAGTTGATGTTTGACGGATGGTAATTTGTCAAGAGGGCGAATATGTGCAGGCAGTGAGTTCGAAGTTGATGATTCGGAAACAGTGAATGCTTGAGAGGATGGCCTGTTAGAGGTATCCTTTAATCTTTACTCAGTGGCAGATACGCAGCTGGTGTGTCACGGTGCCACTGATGTTACTGAAGATGTGAGGGGACTGGAGTTCACAATTATTTGACTTCTGAGAATTGCTGGAAGACGCCAATTAACTCATTTCATTGTGTCTAGCTGACCTATTAAGGGGATATTCGATTAAAGAATCTGGATTCGGATATATAGTAAATCTAGATTGGGATTCACATGGCAAATTGAATACAACAGTTACGTAATATGACGTCACTGTTGTTTGTTTATGTTGTTTTCGGTCCTATTTTGCACATTTTAATTATTCACTACCAAGATGCTGTTTGATTGCAGCAGTTGTTGCTATAAATGTCTTTCTTAAATAATTTATAATCGTTAGCACACATCGCCAATGTCATGTCGCAAGTGAAACGGGATTCAAGCAGGATTCACCGAATCAGATTCGTTAATAAAATGCAGTTTTTTTTACTGCATCCACATTCGGATTCACTATGTATCCGAATCCAGAATCTTTAACTGAATATACCCTAAAGTGACATGAAACAGACTGCCTATCTGCAGTGCGGCTGTATGCGGCAGTGTGTGACATATGCCCCCTCCCATCCCTTCCCCTCCAGCATGACTTCTCTTCATCCTGCGCCACTAATATGAATAAACACAGACAATCTTTGTCATCTGGCAGCTGGTCGCGTCACCCCGCTAAGACAGCTTCCCAATTAATGCCGTGTGCACACTGCCTGGCTAATCTCAAGTTACGTTAATCAAGTTTTGAGTTGGTGAAATCCAAGTCAAGTACTAAATTGAAAACTGAAGCTTCTCGAATATTCGAACTCCGTTTTAACATCACTAGTTGCTTCATTCTTCAACTGTACAAAAAATACTATGCAGGGTATGAGAAATGCACTGGAATTTTGAGTCAAGTCTACTGCTCCTATCGACAGGTGACGAGCAGTATCATAGTTGTCACGGTTAACTGCCTACTTTGTCATCAATGGTATCAAACTTGGTCAGCACTATGCCATCGATGAGGTGAGGATTTGGATCAGAAGCCGAATGATCTGCGAGAGCCTGGTTGAACTTGACGAGCTGATCGACAGCCTCGTTGCCGACGAGTGCTTCTCCAACAAACAACACCAGGTCGGGCTGATTCACCTGTGAGCCACCACAAGCATACTGTACGTACTTCATTACTACACCGAACCTAGAAAAAAACACAGCACTCAAATACTCACACATCCAAAACTATTGCACTGCCAAAGATGACCTATAACAATAGCAGTCATCACTTAGAAAATGCAGTCTGCCAAAAATACAGGTACTTGCATTGCTGTCTAACATCATTCATGAAAGCTATCAACTCACACATTATAATCATCTGACAGACTAACTGTCTTTGACACGGATGGCACCAGCAATGTTGAGAAATGCTTGCCTTCAGCATCAATGCTCCTTTAGTAGCTGAAATTTACCAATATACAGAGAGACAAGTGATCAAATTAAACTACTTGCTTCACTCAGCTTTGTTGTATGTTTCTGATTTGCTTGTGACATTTATGGCACTATATCCACTTGTAATGGTTAACTGACCACTCACTTATAATACTAACTACACTATACTATACTAACAGCACATGCAGCATTAACGATGAAACCCGATTTGGAATTATTTAACACAAACTAATAAAGCTTTAATATAACCAATGACTCCTTGCATGGATACATGCATTATGTGTTCCATAATGTGAACAAAAATACAGAAATATATAACTGTACGTATTAACACATGCCTTGATGAGTTTGGCAAGCGATCGCATCAGTGGTACATTATCCTGCATACGTCCAGCGGTATCCACAAGAACTACATCAAATTTCTGGTCACGGGCATGCGAAATTGATTCACTTGCGATACCCGCGGCATCTTTGCCGTATCCTTTTTCGTAGAGCTGGACTGCCTGGCGACCATCCGGCAGCTGAGGGTGAAGTGCGTTCAGTTTGCGGCAGTGGGTGCGAAGCTGTTCGACTGCACCAGCACGGAATGTATCACAGGCCGCAATCAGAACACGCAGTCCATTCTCGATCAGCCAGAAGCAGATCTTGGCCAGGTTGGTGGACTTTCCAACACCGTTGACACCGCAAAAAACCGCAACGTACGGCACACTTCTGAGACGTGCGTCCAACGCATCGCGCAGAATATCAACTCGTCGACGCGGAGTTAAGATCTGCGTACAGGATTCCACCAATGCCGTTTTCACTGTGGATGTGACTGTGTCGAAAGTGCCAAGCACTCGACCTTCCAGTTTGGTTGCAACTGACTCACACAGTTTCTCTGCGATATCAGCAGCAACATTCTTTGCAATCAAATGCTCACGCATCTTGTCAAGCACAGGCTGAACATCGGTCTGTGTTAGGGTCTTTGAACTGACTAGACTTCGAAGACTGCTCAGAAAACCGAAACCTCTGCCTCCCTTCTTGACATCTCCGGCCGGATAACTATCAGCGACAACTTCCTCATCTCCCTCCTGACTATCGTCATCATCTTCCGACTCAATATCCTTAAGTTCACCGACCATCTGACCACGAAGTGACTCACCATACGCCACGTCCACTTCACTCTCCACACCGTCACCCTCCTTGCGACTATAGTCAAGCGCTTCTGTATCACGAGACTTTCCACCCAGTTCCCACTGCCGTTTTGCTTTAACATTTTTCTTCGAATCACCAGGACTGTGCTTCAATTCTTCTGGTTTCAGTGTTTTCTTGCTTCTTGCGGGATGACCTCTTTCTTGCAGTTTGCGTATATTAGCCTGAATCGTTTTCTCATCCAAACCATCAGCTACCCCATTAGTTACAACTGCAGATGCCCCATTCATGCTTATCATACCATTCTGGTCATTTGTCAAACAAATATCTGCTGTTTCCTCAATTTCTTTCTCCTCTTTTCCCACTTTTTTCCCCTTGTTTTTCTTCTTGCCCGCCTTCTTCAAATCCTCTGAATCCTTTCTTTCAATCATTGATCCAACTTTTGTCTTTGATTTATTAGAATCTTGGTATGTACGCATTGTTGGTGGTGCTTTTGTTTTAGACAACTCTTCTGCTTTACTTAGCATTCGCTGGTAAATACTTGTAAAACCACTAAAATCACACGAAAAGTTTCCCAGCTGCAAATCATCCTGCAAATCAATACACACAGTAACATGTTTACATTATCGCAGTAACATACAACACTGCATTTCAGCATACATGTGCAAACAACATACCAGTACTAAAACTCCCTACTGACAGAATTACGTGCATGGCAAGAAGCCAATTTTTAGCAAACATTGAGTTTCGTGCTGACTACAATCATCTCAACTCAAGCAAACTCATTTCCAGATAATATTAACAGTACAGCAAAATATATCCATCTTGCCACTAGCTGCCACCACTGTCGGCTATCTCCACCGGGAGGGACCCCGGCCTGAGCCAAAATAGTTTGCTTATTTTCCATGAATTTTCATGGAAAATACAGTCTGTTGCTAGCCGATTTACTGCTATCAATGTTGACTTATGTTATCAGTAAATCGCCGATTTACCGCTATCACTAATCTTTATGTAAAAGTATATAATATATATACTAATATATTTGTTCCACTTTCTATGCGAACACAACTTGTGCAGAAACAAGGCAATCATTCATAGATAGATGACTTCATCCCTAGCAAACAACTCACATTGACTACTTGCTGGTCTTTACCACTGGTCAAAATTAGTTTGGCTGTTATGCTTATCGTGTTCTATCGCAACACTATACAATAAGGCCACTACATGGAAACATGATATCATCCACAAAAAGGATAGCAATGCCACCAGAAAAGAACCAGGAAACAGCAATAGGCAACATGCATAACTGATGAACTTAGTTTCTAACTTTTGTTTTTGGACATCTACTACGAAAATGTCAACATCACATTTCATTTACTACAGCATGCAGTAGTGATTCGGTAATCGGTTGTTGTGTTTTGTTGGTTTGGAAGTAGTTTGTGGTCAGCAGTCAGGTTGTTTTCTTCTTTAGTATTCTTATTTTTTCTGGGTAGGGGGCATCCCCAGATCCCACCCGTTGCTTAACACTTTTCATTACAATGGAAATTTTTTTCACAAGCACACCCTATTGCACGTTTAATGTAACAGCAAATAAATTATGCAAATGTATCATTGCACAAGTGGTGTCGGCCCATTAGGATGCCGGGCTCAGTGGAAATCCCAGTCATAAGTAATGTAGGCTAAGAAGCGGACCAGCATATGTGGAAATACAATGGGAAGTAGTGCAATGATTATAGCCAAGGTGTCACCCTGCTTTACAGCAGCCGTACAGCTGCATTTTTCAAGTTATGCAAGCAGATAGTGAGTTTGGCACTTGACTACAAATTCCCAACTTAAGCCAACTGATTTCTGCATAATTTTAACAGCACTGAAAGCCATACTATTAATACAACCTACATGGAACCTTTGGAGGCATTTTGGCCCCGAATTTGGCTCCCAATTCTTGATGTTTTAAGTAATCCAATATCAGACGGATTTTCATTCACTTGCCTTGTACTTATTGCGAAACTCGAGCTGTATGTCACTCAGAAACTTGTCAATGTAGCTAAGTTGCAGAAATTTCTGATAGGCTACGACAAAGACGAGCTCGAATTCATTGTCCAGCTTGTACTTCAACGTGAGGGCTTCGTGGGTGAACGACTCGAGGCCACCGCGTTCCTGCAGTATCACACTCTTGATCAGGGCATTGACTGGCGATGTAAACGACTGACTAGTGCCCTGAAAACACCACAACACCAAGCCGCTCTTGCTGAAAATAGTAAAAAGATCCAACATATTGTACAACTACGACATAAATTTCGTCACACTAAAAATTTCTCGGAGCTTCCGAGCCAAAGACTATTTAACACCAAGTAGCGAGCACGGCCACCGTACTGGCGAGCCAGGCTGAGGCCATTGTCGATCTCGGACGAACATGGCCGCAACATAGGATAGATATACACTAAATAGCAACGAACATAGTAAACTGACAGCAAGATGACGGCTTACTTACTTACTTCAACAA
>Ga0209782_1002099_pt1 | contig 10922 bp, 5 predicted proteins | sample WorMetmaBAHAMAS1_FD_187390 | JGI IMG/M metagenome (GOLD analysis project Ga0209782, IMG submission 187390) | Marine gutless worms symbiont microbial communities from Max Planck institute for Marine Microbiology, Germany - Inanidrilus... | ecosystem: Host-associated > Annelida > Digestive system >...
CCAGTACTGTTATGCATTGCATTTGCCGATGGCTAACTGCCTCTTTGCTTGGATGTAGTTCTAGATACTGCTTCTATTGTATTAGCATGAGGACTGTTAGTAATAATGTTCGTGCTGATGAATCGCAGCCGAGGCGGAGGCCAGTGCCACTGACACGAACACAGAGGATTTTCGCAAGCAGTTGATTGAGAAGATTCTGATGGTGCTCAACTCTGGCTCGGATGAGGAATGTGCTATATGTCTGGATGCACTCAAGTCTCCGGTCATCACTCACTGTGCACATCTGTTCTGTCGACCTTGCATTGTTCAGGTCATCAATGCCGACAAGGTAATGTTCACGTTTACACTGATCTGTTTTGACATGATGTTCAGCTATGGAATGTTAGTTTATTAGAGTGGTAATACACTAGTAGATTATTTTACTGCTGATTACCCAGGAGTTGTCTTTTACTGACTGTTCTGACTACAGCGACTACCAGATCTGTTTTGATCGGATTGTTTTACATGGTTTTAACCACAGGATAATCGCCTATTTTTCGTTGCATGGCCTGGTAGAAGTTTCGTTGATTATGTCCAGCATGCTGTGCACTTAAACAGGATTGTTACAATGGACATTAGCATACACTAGCCAGAATGCAGTTGCATGTGGGAAATTATGTTAACTGTAAAATAACTAAATAGAGGACTGTGCATGGTTACAGGCATGACTGTGTCATAATATGCAATATGGAATAGTGCTCAGATTTTTGGGTAAAACCCGGGTACCAAGATGGGTATTTAAATGGTTGCTTTGCACCGATTATGGAATGATGTTGTGACAGCTTGTTACTATAAAATGCCATGTTATTTTTGGACATCTGTGACATGATTCAGAGCCGCCCAAGTGTATTAAGCTTAAGCAATTATGAACGGCATTTGTATAAGTCACTCGTATGTGCAGCTGGCTACTCCCGGCTCACATTAAAGACATCTGTTAACCCCTCAGTGCATGGTGCGTCTTGCAGGGCAACGCACATTGTCCGATGTGTCGCGGACCCATTGCAGAGAATACGCTGGTCGAAGTTCCGCCAGACTACGAGTCTCAGCAGAATGAGGCAGACGAGGACACGGATCAGCCGTGGTATTCCACCAGCAAGGTCTTTCTCTCTCACTGTAGTCATTCTTGTCATTTTCAACGTGAACTTATCTGCAGGATTAAAAACATTGTTAAAATCTTTATACACTGATTGACCGTGTCTGAGTAGGAATAATTGTTCTTATTTTGTGAATAGTTTAATACTTCATTTAATATTTCATTACTAATCAGCGTAAATATGGAACAATTTTGGGAGCATTTTACTTTATAAATTTACAGTTTAATGAGAATATGTCTGTATATTGTGATGTAGCACTGTAAGTTGTAACTATTTGCTTATTTTCTGTCTTAACTTGTATCTATCTGCAATATCAGTCAGTCTGTGACTGTATCAGTATTGCTAATGTATCATAGCTAAGTACTGTGTACTACACATATTGGGATTACTGAAAGCATGTTACTCTATGAATAAAAGCGTTAAAGGATTCTGCATGCTGCTATATAGCTTATCTTTCTCTTGACCTTGGCTAGCCTGGGATTGTAGGTCAAAGGTCAAGGTCAAACAGTGAACATTGTTTACGCTCTATCGTTTGAACCAGTGGTGTGGAGCAGGTCGACATTAGGACTCGGCTTGCCGAGTTCAGCCAATGGTAATTGCGAATGACCATTACCAGTCCATTGGAATTGTCTGTTTGTCAGTAATCAGGGGGCGTTCAACGTGTCGCGCGTAAGCGGTCGATCAGCTTTAATTATAAATGTGGCATTTTTGTAGTTCATTTATTTATTTGCTCAAAACACAGCACATTTAGCAAATGATAAAAAGCAGTTGATGAACTGAACCAACAAGGTTCAGAAGAGCACTTACTTTACACAATGTGACCCTAAAACAGTAATTGCAGAACAAAAAAAATACTGGCAGTAACAGTGTACTTGAACACAAACATAACTATACAGGAATGGTCAATTGTGCAGTAAAGATAAGATATGTGCTGTGTCTGTATATAGGTGGATGCACTGATGAAATCTCTGCTTCAGCAACGAGCCGAAGAGCCTACAATCAAGAGTGTCGTTGTCTCTCAGTTCACATCATTTCTAACGCTGCTGGAGACACCGTTAAGGTCTTGCATTGTCTAAACTTTTTATATTTTATATCAGTCTTTTATCACATCACGACTCGTGTCACAGCTGCCAAGTTTCCTTGTCAGTATATCTTGTTAGTACGAAAGATACTAAATGATGGCGCATGTTTTGATGATGTTGCTTTGTGTGGTGTTGTTAGAAACAATGGCTTTCATTTTGTGCGTCTTGATGGCACAATGTCGAGCAAGCAGCGTACAGCTGCCATTGAAGCATTCTCCGACACTGATTCTAACTCTCCGTCTATCTTCCTGCTGTCACTGAAAGCCGGTGGAGTCGGCATCAATCTGACTGCTGCTTGTCGCATGTTTCTGATGGATCCAGTGAGCAATCACGTGCACTGTCGTCATTCGTAGTGTTTTAATTAACCCATTGCAGTTATTATTTTAGCTCAGTGCATTTACAAATGCAAATATTATACAAAATGCTTGTAATGGATCTACTGAAAAATTATCTTGCATTGTTAATTTTTGGTGAGAAAAATAATGAACAGTGCAAAGTGATTAGTGCAATTGCAGATAATCATTCCTGAGGACCAAATTACTATGTTTGCAGCCACTTTGATGAGCTTGGCATGAGAGATGTTCAGTTGTCGTAACGGTTCTGTAGTACTACATGTACTGTGTTAACATGAAGCCTTGCATTGGAATTAATGTCGTTGTGCTCAGGCTTGGAATCCAGCAACAGAAGATCAGTGCTCCGACCGCTGTCACCGCCTTGGTCAAACTAGAGATGTTGTTATAACGAAGGTTTGGTTCGTCTAATAATAATAATAATAACAATACAGCAGTTGTATAGCACCGTGACGTCCTTAGAGGATACAGAGGCGCTTGTTGTGCCGGCTAGGAGTGTGGGAACAGGTGAGTTTTGAGATGGCATTTGAGTCCGCTGGGTATGACAAGATCTGATGTTAGCGGACAGGAGTTCCAAGTCTGTGGTGCTGCGACCGAGAATGCTTGTCGTTAGAATGTTTGTCTAACACAAATTCGTAAATGGTGAATTCATTCCACAGGGAGTTCAGATCATTCCTTTCACAAGACCCACCCAGGCAGCCAGCAAGTAATTTATTTTATTCCACATGGAAAGAAAATTGGAAGAATTCCAATTTTATAACGTCAGCATAGCAAAGCAAAGCCTAGCATTCAAAACACTGGGGCTTTCTGCTCATTGTCTAATATATGATAAATACTCCACAAGGTAAGGGTACTCCACGAGATCAGGGTAATGTGACACTTTTTTAAATGGGGCCCTTAAATATTTTTGCAGCGGCTAAGGTAGGCATTTACAAGTTTGCCATCCTTACTTCTGTGATCGTTGGTGTGCCATTTGTTGATGACTTATTATTATTGATACAGTAATGATTGGTGGCTTAGCATAGCGGTAGCATCGTTCGTCACATGAACGATGTTACTCTGCATTAATCCTGGGATGGGTTACCGTCTTTGGGTGGGCATGCCTCCTTGGTAACCAAGCCAATTATGTCAACTCAGCCTTGCATGCCCCCTGAAGTCGCTAAATCGAGTACCAACTTTCATTTGCTGGGGTAAAGATGGAAAGTCACCTCTGCTGGATGGTTGGTAACACTATTTTGAGATCACGTATGGCTTGTGAGTTGCCGTAGCGGTGAGGTTGGTTGTATAACTGCTATATGCGTTTACCTATACCTTACCTTAGCAGGAATACAGATGCATTAGTGTATTCAATTTTTAATATATAATTGACTTTCTACGAATATTGTGACAATTATAAAAATTATTTGCTATGTCCACTACATATTTAGTGATAAAAATCCATTCTGCACTGTTTGCGAATGTGATGAAAATTAGGAAAGATAACTTGAACTCGTCATTTGAAGATTTTAATGGAAATATGCCTGTAGTGTATATTTTAGCTTATGTTGTTTATCGTCTTTTAATAAAAACTTTCATAAATGCATAAGATGAATACATGTTATAGTAGACAGTTGGACATGCACAGTTTTTAATGCATCTATGTGCTGATTCAAGTACAAATACACGTATGATCTTGTGACAGTTTGTGGTGGAAAACTCGGTGGAAGAGCGGATGCAGGAGCTGCAGGAACGAAAGCGCCAGCTTGCCGCCGGAGTGCTTGGAGGGCCAAAGCAGAGTATTGAGGAGAAGCGCAAAACCCGCATCGAAGACATCAAGAGACTGATTGACTTGTAGTTTGTTGAATGACTTTGTTTGGATGCCACTTGTTGCCTTGCTGACTACTAGTCCATAATCATAGTCAGCCGTTGACCCCGGTGCAGTTCAATTGAGATGCACTGAGACTTATACAAATTTTGGTTCATTTGCAGTCGGATAGTTAACCAGTTTATAGATAAGATGTCGCTGTTATGAGGATTACAGCTAACAAATTCTTTACAGTAATATTACTAATTTTTTGGTATTGTTACATATAATGGCTGAATTTTACTGGATTTTGTGAGAACAAAATCACAAAAGAAATGTTGCACTGTTTTGGTAGCTCTATTTTAATGGGTCATGGCATTTGGTATTTTGCAAACATTTTCTTACAATGAAAAGAATACACTGTCCTTTTAAAAATGCTAAAAGTGATCTTACTTATACTATTTGGAACATTTGATGTCTGTAAGGTTATTGTTTCAGTTTTTGTGATTAATCTGTGCAATGTGTTCAGCAGTTATTTTTGCCGAGTAATACGCACTGTGTCTCAAAAAAAGGATCCCCAACATTTTTAGCTGTAAGTGGAGCAAGCATCATCTGATTTTCATAATTTTTGGCAAAAGCATTACTGAGGGATTGGACAATCAGAAGCTGGTGTATTTTCCTACCTTACCTGAATGGTGTTTCTGCACTACATGGTGAAATGCAAATGATGGAAAATGCATCTTTCAATTAAAAACTGTATATTGGCTTGACAGAAAACATGCAAAACATTGAAATTATCACCAGGTCACATTCAAAGTAGCCAACTGTGTGCACCAAACAAAATCAAAAATATCAAGAAACGCAACAGAGTATTCATCGACCTGTTATGCTCAGAATCAGCACTTTACGAAGTCAGTCATGGTTTCGGTCGGCAACTCGGCATATCAACAATGGAAGTCTCTCTTTGACAAGCATGGAATGAAAGTCGGTAGACAGTATTACTGGAAAGGCATTGCAGCAGAAATTATTTTAGGAAAGCAGCACATCATTGCACTGTGCATTCAACACAGTCCAAAAACTCCGTTTCGTTGCTCCTGAGTTATGGCAACCAACAATCCAGTGCTGCATCATGAGCATAAGTTGTGAGTCAACAAGGTTGAAAAACGAGCAGCTATTGGCAGAAATCTTGGAAAGCAGTAATACTGCATTTGAGTGAAAATATGTTGCCCGTTGCTGTGTTTTACCAGGTAGTGAAGAAACACTGTTTAGGTGCGGTGGGAAAATAAACCAACTTTTGATTGTTCAATCGCTCAGTAATGGTCGTGCCAAAAATTGTGGAAATCAGATAATGTTTTGCTCGAGTTACAGCTAATACTGTCGGGGTTCCTTTTTTAAGATGCACGTATATCCAACTGTGATGGAACTACCACTCCACCAGTTAATTGTTATTTCAGTGAAATGATGATGTTGTATGCAGTTTTTCTTTCTGGCACTTTATCCTTTAATGCAAGCTAGTCATCTAATGCAGTTGTCAAAAACACTTTATGGTAACAGTAAATGTTCTGAATTAAAGATGGTATACACCAACATTTAGCATTCAGTCCATTGTTATTTGTGATCGTCATGTTAGCCATATCTGGAGAATTCAGGGTTGCCTAAGCATGGCAGCTGTTGTATCATGTATGACTTGGTTGTGATAGCTGAAACTGAAGATAATCTACATGTAATTACAAGGCTGAATAAGTGGAATGATAATTTCAAGAATAGACGATTAAGAGTAAATATGAATAAAACCAAGGTAATGCAAGTGGAGTACGTCAGAAACTAATGCAGGCCATAACATGGCCATGTGGTATCTGTGGTAGAGGTGTTAATAGTAATTCAATACAGTGTAATAGTTGTCGTGAGTACACAGGAAGTGCAATGGTATAAAGGGTAGTAAGTCTAAAGTGATTAGTTATTTACATATTTTTTGTAGAGGTTGCTTGAATCCAATTACCAGCTCAGGTTGCACTAGTATAGATATTAGTGCCAGTGCAAATCTGTAGTGGATAAGTTTTGCTATTTGGGTGTGGATGGAAATGGTGATGCAGGTATGGAGACCAGGATTCGAATTGAATGGAATAAATTTAGGCAGTTGGTACTACTGCTTACTTAAACTAACCTGCAAGATTCAGCTGCTCAAAACAATTGTTGAGAAAAGTGCTAGTGAAGGATGTGAGCATAATATATTTTCACTGACAAAGATTAACAGTGTCCACACAGAGGAATCAACAGAATGTCTCGAGTATATACACCTGCCATGACAATGGTTTCAGAAAAACTGCTTTGCATGTGATCAATGTTCAGTTAGTTTGCTGATGACATCAATCAGCAAATCACAATTGGTGTAGACCAGCTTGGTATTGTCAGTATAGGCTAAGTAAAAATTAATAACAACAACAGTCGACAACAGCTGCTGCTCACCAAACTAATATGTTGCATGTTCATCTTTCATCAGGACAGTGCCCACATGTGTGGCTGGTTTATCGACCACAATTGCATTGTATGCAATTCATTTAAGCATTACCTGTATGCGTGCACAAGTTGCACACAGTTACGATGTTCAGTGATAAAATATACATGCTGTCATTAACAACCGTGTAGTATTCAATATTTTCAGTTGTAACAGTTGATAAACTCTTAAATTACAATGTATGTGTTGGTTTCTCAGTGGCACATCAAGTCCACTGTCTACTGGTATCTGTAAGAGCGAGGTGGGTACGATGATCTTCTGTATGGATCATTCGAGTAGTACGGGTTTGGTGATGAATATCTGCTGGTGCTGTAGCTTTCCACTGGACTGAAATGATATCCCTGAGCTGGTGGATAGCTTGGCCTGGCACTAGGTGGTCCATAACCTACTCGCCCATATCCCTGCTCGTATCCTCTCTGTCGATTCTGCTCATAGGCTGCAGCTTGACCTCGAGTACTGGACTGCCAAGATAGTGGAGGTGCACCGTACCTTGGGTCATTGTGTGGTCGTCTTGACATTAGAGGTGGTACTTGGCTGTATGCACCAATGCCAGATCTGATGTGTCGAATGGCAGAACTTGGGTTTGTTGGGCGGTGCCCCGAATCACGTGTAAACCCTAGTTGTGGTCGATAACTGTCACCTGAAGACCGCTGATTAAAGTCCTTTGGCTTTAGGGTCTTTTCTGGTATCTTTGCTCCCTTCAACATCTTTGCTAGAAAGACAAACTGTGGATCATATTGTGGATCTTGATACAGCACAGAAATGGCACCATTATTTGTGAAATCTTCGCACTCTGGGAGGGGAGAATGGTACATGTTTTCTGGTCTGACTGCATGTGGATCACACCACACACTGCCACGAATTCCAAACATCAGTTTGGAATTTAATTCTGAAGCTTCTGTTGCTGGGCTGCCTTCATAAAGTGCTGTCAGAAAGTCACTGCTTTCTGACTTTCTTCCAACAAAAAGTCGATCATTACCTAAACTATTCCGATGCTGTTCTCGATCGGTCAGATTTGGGTAAACTTCCTCCAGAGTCTCAAGCAGTCGTTTTTCATCAACAAATGGAAGTAATGCCACGCCTTGCCAAGCATATCTCTTACCATTGAGATCGACTTTGAAATCTACCGGATAGAAGTCTATAATTGGTGAATCGGAGTCGTCCATCAGTGTTTGCCAGGATGGAGGTAGGAACTGCTTGCTGGCAGCTGGAAACACACTCATCAGTTGCTCCAGGGGGCGAAATGGCTTGGTAACTTTGTCAAATGAAGTGTTGAGGTCACCAATGTTGACAAAGTCTGAAGCAAATGGTGCATAGTGATATGGGAAATACCAATCCCATGAAGCACACCCCTGATAATAGTATTTTAGAACCCAGCACATGCCAAGCACATAAGCATTGGCCACACAGTATCTAAACGAGGTGTCATTGGAGCTAACGCCAAACTTACTTTGATAATATCTGTCTTTAAAACCATCTTCCCACAGTTTTACTTCATCCTCTGGTTCTCCCTTCTCTTCAGCCTGAACGTCAGCTAACTTTCTCTTTGTTCCACGTTCTGTCTGTTCTGTTCCTGCAGAAAGCTGTGACCTAAGTGCAGCTGCTGCATCATAGTTTGATTGGCCTGATGTGGATGAAGACCGTTGCATGGCACTTTTTCGCATTTCCATAATTGTACTGTGCGGACTGCTAACTGGCGACACGAAGCCACCTGGCCTTGACGGTTCATACTGACCGCTTAATCTCCATGCTGGCATGTCATTACCAGCAGATCGCCGCTGACGCATCTTCCTCTGTTCATCACGCCTTTTCATTTCCAGATCATTCTCACGACGCTTCTTGAATATCTCGTCTTCAACCTCTCCAAGCCCTGTTAAGATCAGCTGAACACGGGCCAAATTAATTGAACCACTGTCAGTCAAGTAACCACCAGTTTTGTACACGGCACGTTTGTACAGCTTTATAAGACGATCGATAGCACCTTCACGTATCTCAAGGGATGGTAAATGAGGCAAGAAATCATTGCCAACAAAGAAACACATCATCACCCAGTCATCGATAGCTCGCTCAAGGTCCTGGGGGAATGGTAGTCCTGTCATTGTCAATTCCTGATATAAATACTCTCGCAGGACAGTCAGTCGGATAAATATAAACTCCTGTTCAGATGAAAACGGCTGCTCGAGCTCATCAAATTCACCACATTTTTCTTTGGCAGCTCCTGTGCATTCTTTCATTTCGTGACCAAGCTGAAATTTAAAAAAACAAGTGTGCTCATCAATTTTATTACTTTAAATCGCTACAATCTTAATACAACTAATGTGTGACGAATGAAACTTTTTTTCATACGCAAAAGTTAACGTCACGTTTACACGACCTTAAGGCATTTCTATACAGATAAAGCTTATTTAACTGAAATGAGTGACTCAGCTCACTGTATTAACTTTTTTACCTTTACATTTGCAAAAGGTCAGAAATTTTTATAATTAGAAATAGTTAACTGTAATGGTTACCGGTTAACACTGCACTCACCTGTCCACATATTTCACATGGTCTCGGTTTATTTGGTACAAATTCTTCGCGGATGATAGTAAACTTAGGCTCATGGGTAGCAAGGCCAAGCATAATCAGATCAGCATCTGCCCCACATAAGCAGTGGTGTGTGTTTGGATCATGGTCTGGCTGAGCCCGCTGTCGTCTGATATAGTCCATTATCTTGTGTTCACCTTCACCAGGAACATTTGCATCTGACAGAATCACTGTTATCCCGGCCCATGCAGGATCAGTGTTCAGCCGATGGTAGATATAGTAGCGGAGACAATCAGCAAGCCGGAACATAAATTCAGTGCCCGGTGTAATGCAGTTGCTATCAAAGTGGGCATGGTCTGGTTTGTCAGGTGGCACCTCAAGACCTCGACTTCTCATCTCATCCTTGATCTTTTCCACCTCCTCACGCTTCTCCATGCTTTCTTTGGAAGCACGAAACCGACGCGATCGTTGCTGATTCATTTTTGCACGTGGTGCAACGCCATCGATGGCCATGTACAGAAGCCGACGTGGCCGAACAATTGCAACCAAGCGATCAATGTAGGCAAAAATATCAACCATCATTTCATCTTCGTTAGATGGTGCTGGTTTATCTTCAGGATGGCAGCATGGATGGATTATGCCATTCATATCAAGATATAAGTTGTCAAATTCTACGTCATTTGGATTAGGTAATGAGGCATCAACTGGTACCGTTACTCCATCAATGACTTTTGATTTCTCTTCAACACAATGAACCACAATCGACGGATACTTGCGGCTCAGCCATCGAAAAAATGCAGGCACTCCCATGCCTTTGTTATTATGCTACTGTATACCAGCAATAAACACCTTCAGAACAACTTCATTGACTGTGGTAGATCTGAGCAGCTCTAAAATAAAACAGCAAAAACAATATGCCAGTCTAAATCACGGATTTAAGCATGTGTTGAGCTAACTTAACTTAAAAAAACAGAATAATGTATGATAAATAGTATGTTAAACTGCACATCTTCGAGTGTACATCATAACATATTGCTGATGGTTGATGGCTAATGTTAACACTGGCCATTTACTGAGCCATATTTGATTTAAAGGATGCTTAAGTTACTTAAGCAAATAAAATTAATTCTAACCGTTGAGAATTTCCTTTACATTTACTATGGACCGCATTGCATTATTCGGACTTTACAAAAATCCGCATCGCATCTTTACGTACTTACTCAAATAATTCTACTCAACATTCATTAATTCATTTACAACTCGCCTGAAAATAAGTCATTCGAAAAATAATTCTAGCACGAAATAATTCGCTAGGAAAATAATTAATTTTGGAAAATAATTTAAAAAAAATTCTGGAAATAAAAACAATTTGGGCTGTATGAACATCCACGGCCGCGAAACGAAATTATGTCATGACGTCATTGCATCAATGTATATAAATAGCGGCCGCTAAAGTGCTATTAACGTAGTTGAATCACGTTAATTCCCATGAAGATGTCCGACCGCAAGGATTAGTGAAGTTTGCATCAGTGG
>Ga0209782_1002100_pt1 | contig 10921 bp, 9 predicted proteins | sample WorMetmaBAHAMAS1_FD_187390 | JGI IMG/M metagenome (GOLD analysis project Ga0209782, IMG submission 187390) | Marine gutless worms symbiont microbial communities from Max Planck institute for Marine Microbiology, Germany - Inanidrilus... | ecosystem: Host-associated > Annelida > Digestive system >...
ATGGCCCCTTTCTCTAGGGATTTGGCGCCACGTTTCCAGGTCAACGACGCCACGATGCGACGCTCTGATTGGTGGAAAGGGGGTCACGTTGGCGTCGAGACGAGCGACACAAAGAGATCTGGGTCCTTCTCGATCCAGAGCTTGGACTCATCAGACGTGTATAATAAAGCCTACTTCAGAAAAAAACTGTCGTGTCGACTTCGTTGCGATAACACTTAACTGTACCTCAAATAGTCTGCCACTTAAACCGGTAGCAATAGTCAGATTGCAGTCCTGAGTACAAAATTGGTGCCCATATATTACACTGTTCTGACGAGACTCGTGACCTTGGAGTTATCATTGATAAAAAGCTAAATTTTAACAGTCACATTTCAGGTGCTGCTCATAAAGCTCTTAATTGCTCGAGCCTCCTTAATATTAAGAACTTTTAGAACCAGAGATCCCGTTGTTTTAACACAAGCATTCATAACTTATGTTCGGCCACTTTTGAAGTATTGTACGTCTGTTTGGTCACCTTACACTGTAAGCGATATAAACAAGAGGGCCTAGCAGTGGCTAGCATATAGCGCGAGATGTTGTTGTTTAGATTACTCCTCCCCACAACCACAATGCGTGATAAATTTGGATCGGAATTTGAAACCTAAATTAGCTATAATGCGCCAATGCACTTCAATCACAGACAGACAAACAGACGGACATACAGACAGACACTGACATCGTAGCATAAGCGCGAGATGTATATATTACATCTTGCGCTAATAAAATTGAATCTTGCCAGCGTTGGTTCACTAAGCGTATTAAAGGTATGTCTGGTATGCAATATTCTGAGCGACTTGCATGTCTAAATTTGGAGTCTTTGCAGCCCAGACGGCTTAAATGTGATTTGAAAATGTGTTACAAGATAATTCATAACGAAATGGCTATACTCAATGACGATTTTTTTTTGTTTTCGAAGCTTACATATAAAATTGTCTCTGTGTAAAAGTGGAACTGCTGGAAGTGACGTGCGACCTTAGAGTCGTAAGTCCAATTACTTCCTTATCATATATATAAGGCCTTCCCCATGACGAAGTAAAAATGAACAGGTAATTTGTAACAAATATAGGAATTTTTACATACATTTGAAACATTATATTACATAGCCACTCAGTCAACTAATGCAAAAATTCAAATATAGGCGCTAAAACAGTAAGTGGCTAAACCCCATTCGAATAGTATGTAGTGTACAAATCGCTCAAATGACGGTTTTTTGTTTAACCCCGTGCCTCTCTAAGTAGCACTAACAGCGTCGACCGCAAGTGCGCAGTGATGCACGCTTTTAATCGTAAACCAGCATTAATGGTGTGTACCAGATTTTCGTGTAAACTAATAGTAGATTAAACGAAACAAAAAAAAATATTGCCTGGCGTCTGTTACAGTTGTCTGAGAATAAATGGCAATTATGGCATATGCCATGCATATGATAAAAATTGATACTTGCAGTTCCAAAAAATTCACTTTTATTTTATTTGGATTTTTAACAAAGTAGCAAAATGACAGATACTGCTGAAAACATTGTAACGACTAACGACTAAACGTTCTTGTCGGACTGTCATCAATATTCGATTGTTCGTTTAAAAAAGTGGGATTAAACGGTTTCAAATTAAATGATTCGTGCGTCTCTATTTATGGCCGCAGCAGGTAGTCAAAGTGGGCGTGGTCACTCACTTACTGGTCTGTAATTTTTTGCAGACAAATCGATTGCTGTGGTTACATACGGAAAAGTAATGCGTTTATTTTCGCAGTTAGGGCGTTCGATTCGTGTGACGGATTATCGACGACATTTTGGGTTGACAGCAGTGAGGTAACACAGTTTTTTTGTAGTATCTCGTCCAGTGAACAGTAGCAGCGTAAACAAAACTGCCCTTGCGTTCTGCGTCCGTCATTTGCCGTGACCCATTTTTGTGTCCGCAAGGTCCGTATGAAATCAGGAAGGGAAATGCTACGGGTTATCTTCGAGTTGTGAAAAGCGTTTTCGGAATACGAGTTTTTGGGCTTATATTCTGGTTCTGCAGTTCTGTATTAATTGCCTAGTCTACTAAATTGTTATTGGTTAAACTTATAATGCATAAATTCAGACCTCCGTTTGTTTTATGTAGTTCTGAGGTAATAAATGTTTTGGAATTCTTAGTGTCGTGTACCTTTATGTATATAATGATTTTTGCTACTATTGCATCGATTTGGCTTTATGTTGCAGGTGCTTTGCAGCACGCAGTACTCCGGCTGAGGAAGCCGAGATAAAACTTGCTGCTCAGGAGAAACCGTTGCAAGAACCGAAATCTGGCGAGCAGTCAGGATGGTTCTCAAGATTTTATCGCGATAACGCTATTGATACAGGCCATGAGCAACATTCATCTCGTTTGTCAGATAAAGATACGGTCTATGAATTACAGTGTAATTACTTTACATTCATTTATCGTATTTTATGTGCCCACTGCTATCATTATGTATTATATGTGCTATTATGATTTCCTTTTTTTATCCACCTGTCTGCTTCTGGTGAGTAGCGAATGGGCCCAACATTTTTCAAATGCTTCTTGTTTTTTTACAGCTTTTGTGACAGCATGTGACATCTGCTTATCTATTTTTGGCAGTTTTGACATAGTAGTAACACTGTTTCATTATGCTAAATACAGGTTTGTTGTGGAATCCATTGAGTAATCCTAACTTGTATCTTGACAAGAATGTCAGCTTCCTTCATTATCTGAGTGCACTACTTGCTAGGTATGAGGCCAGTAAAACTTTGCTCCAACAAAATCCTGTCTTAGCCAGCACTTTATGTTTCATTCAGTGCTTTGATGCCTTTAGTATGGCTGTTGATTGCTGTGCTACTTTTTCATAAAAGGTTTTGTTACAGAATAAATAGGGGAAGAAAATGAGAAGGAACCAGGTAACCCAGCTTGCCTGGAAAATGGCCAGCAAATTGAAGGTGGAGGTGGTAGTCTGTTCTAGTCACATAATTGAATTTAATATTAATTGAATTTGAGCATGTGCATGTTTGTGTGTTAACATTTAATGCATATTTCATATTTACCCATACAGCGATATGTTAGATTTGGTAGTAGCTAAGGTCCTCAGTTTTTCAGTGTGTGTTTTGTCATGCTGGTATTGTACCAAAACAGCTTCTTGGAATGCTGTTTTTTTTGCGTACAGGCTTTTCTCGATTTATGCTACAGCGTGTTTTAAGGAAATTATGTCATTTCCCAGAAATAGGGTACTTTCCTCTGCAATTTTCTACCAAACTCTGGACTTTGAAAGTTTTTGGTCATGGCACATCCACCATCACCGAGTGACAGTCGTCGGTCTGTTGTTGGCAGTGATGGATGTGGTCAAGTACTGTTGACCATGGTCTCTCGGTCATCACCTGTTCACCACACTTAGCCTCCAGCTTTGTGTATAGCACGAGGCAGCATGTTGTGTGGGTCTGTGCGCATTAGCCGAGACTTGTCATATTTAATTGTTGATTTATTTGCTTTATTTATATTTGCTTGTTTCTCATTGGTCATTGTTTTGTGTGTAGTTCACTCAGTGAAGCCAGAATGCATGGAACAGTATATCAAAGAATTGTAAGTGTTCTGCTGATGTTTTTTTTACATTTGAATTGCCATCATAATTGTGCCCTTGTAGAAAAGATAAGTATTGCGAATATCGGGTCCTTCTGTGCTTCTTTCTGTTTTCTTGCATATCTTGAAACCAAATAGCCAAACTTCGCAAAATTTTCTGTGCATGTTGCCTGTGGCCTTGACTCGGCCACTTGGTCCTACTCTGATGTGGTTGCGATACATTATGTATTTTCAGTTTTGTGGATGTGATTCATTCTTTCCTGTAATGGGATCTATGGCATTGTGATGCTATCATTGCAGTCTTGCTACTGTAGCTGGGGGTAACCGAGAAAATTAGCAGTGTCCGGGGCTATATTCATCTTTTTAGGATGAAGTCATAATTTGAATTGACGTAATTTCTCAAACAAATGACGTAAACATTCAGTATGTTCGTCAATATACTTGTGCATAATGAAAACATCATCAATATTGCAGCGCACCTCGGCGGCAAAAATATGATATAGGGACTGTGTGAAAAAGGATCTGAAATTCACATAGCCCATATTCAGACGAGTAAACGAGTAAATTGGAAAAGACGATTTTTAGTGGAGAAGGTGGTACATGGTTGGTTATCCGCATCGATGCCGATTCCATAGTATCCGGCCTTAAGGTCAAGGACACTGAAAATACTTGGCTTTTCCTCAGAAATCAAATTTGGTCGAGGACGTCCTCTAGACTGGGCAGGGCACAAAACTCCGGCTTGGGTTTTGGCACTCACGGCTCTAAAATCCACTAAAAATCGTGCCAGTACTGATTTAGACCTCTCGGGCTTCTAAATAATAAAGTGAACGACCTCCTTACTTTCATGCGTACTGTCGTTGTGTAGATACGTCACACACACAATAATATCTGTTGCCGGTCACCCCGGTAACACTACAGTGTGAGTGGGATAACACCCTTGCTGAGTGGTATTGGATTACGTCCTGTCCTAGACGATAGATGCCAAGACTAGATGAGTTCTTCATGCAAAGGGTGCCATGACTGAGCATGCAATACACAGTTGCGTTGTTAGTTCTGTCACAGACTGTTGGTTAAGTCACAGTTAGGGCATCTGACCCATAAAAACCTGTCCACTTGACCTCAAAAGTGCTTGTCCACAACAGGTGGTAGAAAGGAAGAAAATTAAGGGCGAATGAGCTGCTGTTAACTGAGAGCCCAACTGCTTTTTTAGCAAGAGTCCAGAGATGCGTGAATAAAGGATAAGAACAGACCATTGGTTGAGGTCAATATTCCCTAGGCACTCCGCGCTTTGACACTTGTTTGTTTATTAAAAAATCGATGCCACTGATTCCCAGTGTTGTCTTCTTAAACAGTGTTGGAAGGAAGTTGGTGAGCCCATATTCAAACAATTTTGTATTATACAGAAGAAAAATGAAAAATGGCCATTAAAGTGCAAGTAGACTTTGTTATTTCAAACTAATTTGATTTTTGTTGTAAATGATTATAAATTTATAATACAGTGTAAAAGTGGGTGTTTTGTTTTAGTATCAAGTAGCATGTGAATCTTGTGATCTTCTGTATAATACAAAATTGTTTGATAGTGGCTTAATATTTGTCAACTTAGGTATACAATACAGAATTCCACCCTTCAGAGTTCGTTGTTTTCTTTTTGTTCGTTCACTTAAATGCCGTTTGTTACTATTATTAATTTATTCTTATGGCATTATCGTTGTTATTTGTGCCATTCACAGAGATCAGAATATAAGACATCATAAGCCTACAGTGATTCTAGTTGGGTGTTGCTTTGTAACAGAAAAATTGTCAGCAGGCAGTCTGTGACCACTAACTACTAACAAAATTATGAGTAGAGATGACATTGCTTTCTTTACATCAGCTCTCCACTAACACTACCCATTAACTGTTCCACATTATATTGTTGAGTAGATTGAGTATTTAGCTAACGTAGCAAATGGCTGCAGCTGAGTGTTTTTTATGTTAACACAGCCAAGTGTTCATGGAAATGACCAAAACATGGCAGACGGGTGCCGAGTTGTCGGCCAGTTTCACTGTCGAAGTTGGAGACCTTGACGAAGCAGGTTGGCTGTCGCATTTATTTGTTGATTTGTTGTAAAATTTCTGGGAGCCCACTAACAGTATATTCTGGATAATTTAGCACACTCGGCAAACGTGCGTCAATTTCTTTTTTTTTCTTTTTTATCTCTTTTTTTAATGATCACTCGGATCTCCGCTGGACCAATTTTCGCAATCTTTTCATTGTTTTGGGTGCCATGATTGATCTGGACCTCTTTTTTAACTGCTTTATTTTAAAAGTCCTTTGTTGTATTTACTGTGTGGTGTATTCTGTATTTTAGTAAATTCTGTGTTGACTGATACATTGATAATGACAGTGATGATGAATGTTGATGCTGTTCAGTTCATCTGTGGAAGTACAAAGAGGGTTATCCTGGATTGGACAAGCACAAAACCATACTGCGTAGTACTGAGGTACGTTGCTGCAACATAAAAATTACCACTTTTGTAGTTGCTACTGATGACTTTGTTAATTTTTATACAGCTTTTGTGACAGCATGTGGCATCTGCTTTTCTATTTTTGGCAGTTTTGACATAGTAGTAACACATTGTTCATTAAATTAACAACGTTACTCTATATGGAGTTAGGTTAATACTGGGATGAGTGACCATCTTTGTGTGTACCTGCAGGGTCGCTGATTGCTGAATCGAGTATTTATTGAATTTTTGCAAAATGTGGTTGTTCAAAATGTTTGTGAACATCATATATTGGTCATTTTTACTAACCAGTAATAATAGTGCTTTCACACTAGGACACAAATGGCTAAAAAAAATCGCTCCACATGCGGCTGAAAATGTTGCTCACCACATTGTTCCTTGGAAGCGTTCACACTAGCCACTGTGGAGTGATTTATCGAGCAACATGCGTCGAAGAATGTACATTTACTCGCTTGTCTTGCCAGCAGTATATACACTGTAGATTTACGATAATTTCTCATTGAATGTACAATGTAAACTGAATTTCGACATTTAACAGATATTAATGTATGAATTGAATGAAAAAATAGTTTAAAAAATCAATGACGAAATGATAGAAACAATGAATTTTAATTTTTTTGTCAAACACCTGATGTAAATTTGGGCTAAATACATATGATACCGGGAGATTGTCGGCACACGTGTCCGAGTGCTTTCACATAGGACGCATGTGCGCCGACAAATCGCTTGATGCGTCGAGCAGTTTGCATCTTAGTGTGAAAGCACTCTAAGGTTGCAGCACCTGCTGTGACTTTAAATTTTACTAAACTTTTTCTACTCAGTATGTTTTTGATATTTAAGCCAGTCATGTCATAGTTTTATTACAGACAGTTGAGCAGTCTACATTTAGTCATAAACTGGTCTATCTTTCCAATCTTGACTGTTGTCTGATGGATGGTCATGCCCCATTTTATGGTACAGTTGTTGGAATTGTTGCACATTTGATAGCAGCATGTAGTTTCCTGTTGTTGTTTAATAGTATGCTGTCCGTTTGTTTGTTTCTGTGGTAGATAAATAAAAATGTTACATCCTTTCATCTTTTGGTTTTACCACAGTAGTGTTTTGGGGTTGTCAAGAGTTTTTTTTGCTATGAGCAGTCTGCAGAGCAGATGGCTGAATGTGCTTTAATAGGAGTTTACTTCATTTCGACGACGACGAAATGCAATGCTGCGGGAGCGTCGCAATCAGATTCTGTTGGCATTTAGTTTCTGGCCGGAGGTTACACCGCGAAATGGACAGCATATATATGAACTTCGGAGCTACACGCTGAAAGTATGATAATTTTCCGAATAATTTTTATGTACTTTCCGACTGTGTTCTGTTGTTGTCAGTCGAAACGCTGTGAAATGTGAATTATTGTGTACGACAGTTGTGTGCATTGAAAGCGACACACCATACGCACATGTACTCAGTTCTTATGGATGAACGCTGTGACGGTTGATTTACATTCCAGTAATGTTTTTAAATCTGATCTTAACTAGGGCCACTTCTTCACTACAAGTCCATTCTTGTACAAGTGAAGGAAGAAAAATTAGACATTTAGGATCACCTGATAATTACCATTTAACATCTCCCACTTGCTGAGTTAAGTTTAACTTTTTGTGTTGTTGTTGTTGTTAAGTTTGTTTTTTTTGCATATCCTTTTGGTTATTACAAGTTCGGTTGTGAATACCCAGGCTACCAGTGCATTTGAGACTTTGTCTCAAAACTGACCCATTATTAGTTGAGTTGGATGTTAAACACTGCCTGTTCACTTGCTAATAGTAAGCACAATAAATTTCAGCATTGCATTACTAAATCGATTATGCAGTGGGTTTTCTACAAGTCGGATGTCCTACCTGCCGCCTAACCATTAGTGTCAAAACACTAACTGTAACCGTTGGTTTGATCTCATCCTTTCATCATCCACATTTGAACTCTGACATAAAGTTTCGGCCATCAGGCATTTTCTGTTGCAGGCCCAGTGGCCTGGAACTCGCTGCCAAATTATCTACGTGATACGCCGTTTAGCATAGACACTTTCAGGTAATCATTGAATACATACTTGTTTGCATTGTACTAGAACACTTGCGCATTGGAGGCATTGCATAATGTGCTGTATAAATTTTCTGCTCACTTACGTCGCTGCTTGTTTGGCGGCTCTCCAATGCTACTAGCAAGCAAGCAGATGCATTTCCAGTTCTCATGTCTGTATTAACGATCAGTTCCAGTAATGTAGGACAGATCTATTTTAATATTCTTCCATACTAATCCGTCGCGGAACTCCAGAGCAAATAAATGCTGAAGTAGTTTCCCACTATTAGAGAGTTATTTTAACCACATGCAGCAAAGTATCGTGTGTTGTGTTTTGATTATCTTAGCCATTCATAGTAAATTATGTTGAATGTTCACTGCTTGTCTTGCTTTTTGCAAAACTGCTGTCCCAGTAAAGCAAATCTTTCTATTTTATTTCATTTATTTATCACTCAGTAAAATCAAGCATACAACCAACAGATGATAATACAAGGAAAGAACTGAGGGACCACCAGCCAATTTACAGGCAGTTTTAGTGGCCCACAAAAATATAGTTAAATGGCATCGAGCGAAAGTAGTGGATTGTGCTGTTGATGATTTGTCCTGCTGATTTTTCTTGTTTTAAATGCACCCTGTGGCTAATTAATCATAGTTATTTCTCACAGTTATTAAGTTACATTTGTTATGCCCTGTGTTACAGCCAGGCACCATGATAGAATGGGGAAACTGCTGGTTAGTAGCAACTGTTGCTCTTTATGAAATTTTTCTTATTTTAAAAAATAAGACTTCTGTGTCTTTGCTTCATTGACTTTTGATTAATTGACATTTGCTTAATTGTATGTGTGTTAAGACAGTTTAGTGTTACATGTATTGTATGAATGTGTGGTCTTCCGTTAAATGTTTTTTTTATTATTCATAAAGGTCACTGGTTTAATGAATTATTGAAATGTGGTGAGACTGTTACTTTCTGGCATAGTACCTCGTAATATGTTGTCACAGAGACTATTTACAATGGTGTTCATTCTTCTGACATGCAGAATAAGGTAGTTTCATTATCATAGTAACATCATAAGATTTAGGAATTGGAAATTGCTGTTTGCTTAGTATCTTAAAATGCTCTTTGATGGGCTACCACTGAACTAAACAAGAAGCATTTGAAAAATGTTGGGCCATTCGCCACTGCGCGCCGCCGTTACATTGCCATTCACCAGATGTCGCTAGTCGCACGCCAGCTATAGCTATAGCGCAGGCGGCGTGCGATGTCCACGACGACGACAACGACAACGCGTGACAGAGGGGACCGCTATGGCCCCATAGAATGTGCCCAATGAGGCACAGGTGCAACAGTGATGAGAATCAGCAAGGCACTGGTCAGACCTTCAGTCGCTAGATGGCACCACTGGTACTTGTAGATAGTATATGAAAAGATAGGTTTAACAACGATGCATAAATTCCTGTATCTGTGGTAGTCCAGCCAAGGTTGTGAAGATAATGTAATTAACAGAGATTTTTTTGCAAAAAAAAACATTGCCAAACTAGAATAAAAATACTTGAGGTTGCACCAACCACCAAACAACATTATTCATTATTATGATGAACTATTGTGCCATATGTATCTCAGTCATTGAGAGGTCATTTTGTTCACAGGATTCACATACCACAAGACTGCTCTACTAAGTGTGAAGTTGTCCTGTTTTATCCTGTAATGCACTAAATTGCATTTGTTGGCCGAACTGTGCATGAGATTGGCTGGGCAGCTTAACTCGATCGAAGACGACACTGAAATTTTAGCTGCACCTATGCTGCCACTGGCTGTTAGAACTTTAATGATGGAATGTGTATGGTTGTAGGGTGAAAGGTTTGAAGCACAGACGTGCAAAAGACGAGGCTGTAGCAGCGTACTTTTCTCACATTGGTGATCTGTACCAAGTTCATCATCTCTGGTGTGAGTACAGTAGCAACAGTTCCGTTCAAGAATGTGTTCCCTTCACATAAATTCCAGTGATTCACTTTTGAGAGACTTGGTCTATCATAGATTCGTGGATTAACTAAGAAAACTTTCTCACTCCAAAAAATCCAAGTAGCAGTTGCAGTAAGGAAGCGTATAGCAGTTTGCGCTACAAGCAACACACCGCTACGGGAACTCACGTGCCACATAGGATCACACAGTATTACCTGCCACCCGGCAGAGGTGACATTCCCGCCATTACAACAGCCAATTAAGGCTGATACTCAATTTAGCGATCCCAGAGGGATGCAAGGCTGAGTTGACCTAGTTGGCTTGGTTACATACCAAGGTGGTATACCCGCCCGAAGACAGTCACCCATTCCAGCACTAACCGGGCTCAACGTTGAGCAACTTCGTTCGTGCGACGAACGACGCTACCACAGCGCTAAACCGCCAACCCTGCAGTAATAGCAGTTCTGCTGAAGAATTTATTGCCATTACACATTTTAGTTAAGAAAGCATCATGCATTACAGTTTTGAAAACATTGCACATGTCCACAAAATCTGATGAAATTTGTCTTCATACAACCAAACTGGCTTTATGGACATTGCAGTGTTACTGGTATGTTTTTTTTCCATTTTAATTCACTTTTATTGTCCTATTTTGATTTAATGCAGTAGTCTAAAATTAGCATTATCTTTATTTTAACATTTTAAGTTTACCTGGAATCTATTTGATCTAGCTGTTCTGAGTGTCAGTTTTGTCATTTTTGTTTGGCTATACACTGAACTATGAACTGCATTGTTTGTT
>Ga0209782_1002101_pt1 | contig 10921 bp, 8 predicted proteins | sample WorMetmaBAHAMAS1_FD_187390 | JGI IMG/M metagenome (GOLD analysis project Ga0209782, IMG submission 187390) | Marine gutless worms symbiont microbial communities from Max Planck institute for Marine Microbiology, Germany - Inanidrilus... | ecosystem: Host-associated > Annelida > Digestive system >...
GAATAAGTGTGTTATACAACTGTCTATCGTGGTATAAATTCGTTAACACTCACTTATACCACTCGAGACAGTTGTATAACATACAATTATACCACGCCAGACATCCAATGTAGACATAGGAGGCACGAGTGCGACGGCGGAATAAGGATAAATTACCGACGACGAAGTCATATTTGTCTCTGAGCTCTTTCTTCTTGAAGACGTGCGCCATCTGATCGACACCAAGCAGTCGGTAGATGATGAGGATTGCAGCAAGACCGACACCAGTCGCCAGACCGCGAGTCGCTACCGACATCTTCGATCACCTGCAGCAGCAACCACGTCCATCACACGCCTAGCAGCGGCGGTTCTAAGGGCCGGGAGCGGGGGGCCCACTGCCCCAGTGAAATTTTTGGTAAGTGTAACAGGACACCTGGGTTGATAATTTAGTGATTAAGCTTATATGTTGGTTTTATGTCAAAAACTGCAAATTTGTACATATGACTGACAATTTTTTTCGGTGACCGACCCCCTTTGGAGAACGCTGATCCCCCGCCCCCCAAAGTGGAGGTGCTAGAACCGCCCCTGCGCACTAGTAAACTAGCTGCCGAAGACACATCCTTGTGGATTATTTGCAGGAATCTAATCATTACCACTCCATTAAATTATTAACACGTAACTGGCTCCAGTTTCTTTCGGTTGTAAAAGCCACCGCTAGAAAACAGCAAAAATCAAAATCCTGTTCGCACAAACGCTACTAAAGACACAACTGTCATATTTATACCAGTCACTGGTCTGTCATTCAACGTGAAAGATTTCTGACATCGTATCTCCAGATTTCAATGGCCTTGGCTTGACCTCGGAGTAAGGACAAGTTCGTGTTATCATATCTGTCTCTTACTCTTAGTATTGTTCTTAAACTTTTGCTTTAGGGTATATTCGATTTATGAATCTGGATTCAGATACATAGTAAATCTATATTCGGATTCACGTGGCAATTCGAATACAACAGTGACGTAATATGGCGTTACTGTTGTTTGCTTATGTTGTTTTCGGTCCTATTTTGCACATTTTAATTATTTTCTAGCAAGAAGCTGCAACAGTTGTTGCTATAAATATCTTTCTTTAATCATTTATCATCGTTAGCACTCGTCGCCGACGTCACGTCGCAAGTGAAACGGGATTCAAGCAGGATTCACTATGCATCTGAATCCGGATTCGTTCAATCGAATATTCCCTTACATACTTAAGAACATAAAAAGCAGGAAAAAGCAATATAGCTGATGTTTCAGCGTCGTTGCCAGCAGTAGTCCGAAGCACTAGACCTAACCGAAGCCCTCTATTTTAGAGCTGTGGCCTGATTGACCGGCTTGTTCGGTGTTTGAGTAGCTCAGTGTCTGTCGATGACGGCTGTGTCGATGGTTCGCTCAGCTACAGACGTGCCTGTAGCGCGCTGTGGCGTCGGGCGCCAGCGTTGTTTCTATTGCTGTTCTGAGTACGTTGCTGATAGGTCACTAAGTGTCGCTGCCACGCAGACAAACACGCAGACAGACAGACAGACAGAGACGGTTGGTGCCCTATGTTTATAATGCTATGGGTTGGCGGGTGGCGGCTGAGACGTGAAAATGTCGTAGCGGCGCGTGGCCACCGAGCATCACCATCATCATCATCATCATCAGCAGCATCAGCAGCTGTGCTAGCCCATCACTCAGTCGTCCTTGTCCCCTCTCTCACTCACACTCACTGACACCGCTCGCTGTACGGTGGCTGCAGTGGCAGCTTGGTACGCTTCATCGGTCACGTATTGATGAGCTGAGCTACCGACGACCACCTAGGCTATCTAGAGCGCTGTCGCCGCTCAACGCTGCATCAACCTTCGCTTGTTCAACAGTCGATGAGTCCTGCTAGATCAGATCAGCTGCAACCAATGCTCCAGGTCGCCAGCGTCTGATCAGCTGTGAATTGTGAAAAATTAACTGGGGATCAGCAGCGAAGCCCGAGGCCCGATAGGCCGAAAGCAGCGGTGGGGTTGAAAGCAACCAGCCCTCTGCCCACCAGTTAGGGGGTCTTGGGGCGCTCTGAGCTCCCCCAGCGGCGCCCGGGGCACAGCCCTTGCCGCTGTAAGGTTTTCTTGCATTTTAGAGTCCCAGGTGGCCTCTCCTAGAACTTAATTTTGTTGAGTTTTAAACTGGAGGATTCCCGCCAAACCCAAGGGTGCACGGTGCAGTACCAAAGGTGAAATGGGGTCATGACGATAATTGTGGGTTGAACCCCAAAACTTCGCTAACCCCTCCCCCCGGCAATTCAAATTCTGCTTCTGACGCTGATGAGTAGCCTAACAAAAGACGGCAGCGGCGCAGACGAGCGCACTGGAACTGACGGAACGCCGGCGCGAGATGCCAATCACGCCGCATGAGCACTGACGATGTTGGTACGGAGGTTAGCGGTGCCATGGCAACCAGCCACCGAGTTACACCGAGATAACTTGGTGATACATCTCGACGCCTCGGAGCTACTAGGCATTGCTCGATGGCCTTCTGCAGTACAGAATGTCGGACCGGCGGCCTCATGCAATGGACCAAGACACGCCGGCCTCGACTCGACTATAGCGGCTACAGTAACTGGTGCTGTAAAGATCGATCAGCCACCGCAGCGTCGATTATTGTTGCCGAATATGGAACCAACTCAACTCATCTCAACAGGAAATCACGTACGCAGGTGTCAAGCATCTCTAAGGTCCGTTTTTTCCACAGCAAATTAATCCCCAGTTAATTTAATCCGGCATTAAATCCGGCAGATAATGATCAATTTACTCAGATGTCGTTTTTCCACCGGCAGTTCGTCAATTAAATCGTCCGTTTGGACCTAAGTCCGTATCGGTATTATTGAACTAAATTATAAAAACATTATTACTTTATAACTTCCTTAGATCGGTTTCCGATACCAGTCAGATCGGCGGTAAAATCGAACTTAACTGCTTGGTGCGACCAAAACTTATCTAACCGTGTTTTAAGTGCATTAACCGTTCTTGCGTTTGCAACAGAATTTGGCAAGTTATTCCAAATATTGACAATGCGTGCGGAGACAAATGTTTTCGCAAAATTATAGTGAAACGTATGGTTAAGAAGTTTGTAACTATTGCCTCTAGTGTTAACCCTTGTGTTGTGTTGAATTGAAGACGAGGTAAACCCCATCTTATTATGACGTAGCTGGTCTCTGGTAACGTGAATTTAGCCATTTAGATCCGGTTTTTCCACAGCAAATTAATCTCCCGTTAATTTAATCCGGCATTAAATCCGGCAGATAATGATCAATTTACTCAGATGTCGTTTTTCCGCCGGCAGTTCGTCAATTAAATCGCATGCTGGTGATGCTGCCCAATAATGACGGACGACAACACAACGTACGCAGTTCTCAGCTTTACCAGCTCGGTCACAGTCAGCTGCGTGAAGAACAAAGTAATCGTATATAGCAGACTTCGCCCCCGGTGTACAATTCACGATGTGTACTTGCTCGTCTTTACTGCTGAGTAAAATTTGGTTGGAATCGATGCAGTAGTTTGCGCTGTTACGCTCTCGCCGCTCATGAATACACTTGAAGCGCCATGGGGCCAGTTGTGTGAAAACAACGTTATCCACAAAACCGGAAGTACTGAACATAACCTATCGCAGCGCCGCCAATGGAGGACTGAGTCACGGCGACACTCGTCAGTGGTGAATTTCGGCCGTGTGGTTTTTAGCGCGAGATGTAATATATACATCTTGCGCTTATGCTACGATGTCAGTGTCCGTCTGTCTGTCCGTCTGTCTGTGACGTTTGTGCATTGTTGTCACAGGGATACCTTTGCATGCTTGGATAGATGGATGTCCTTGCTACTTACTGACAACGCCTCACCCGAATCGTCGGATGGGATGATGCCGGAATTTTTGGTGGAAGACGGGAGGGGTCATCTCGCGCTATCCTGGCCACTGCAAGGCCCTCTTGTTGAGACATGCGAGCAGACACACAAACACAGACACATGTTCATCACAATACTTGGTATCCCTGCTGGGCCACGGGTGCGAAGTAACAAGTTCAACGTTGAATGATGCAACGATGCTACATCATGGAAGACTCCGCAGACGATTGCTGCTGCTGCTGCTGCTGGTGCCGACTCGAGAGGGAAGTGAGAGCGATTTGATAGCGAGAGCGCTGGCGCGGTATCGCGCCATACCGTTGATAGCCGAGCACAGACGCCTGCAGTCACTGAGAGCTCAGCACGATTAATCACAGAACACATCGAACACGGCGTCGTGTGTGACCTTTGGCGATCTCCGCGCAATGCGCTGCTATCAGTCTCTACTGCTCGTCATTCGCACACACACACACACACACACGCTACAGAGATGAAATTCCACGGGAGCATTTTTCTCGTTACATCCTCGCGAGGATGTCGCTAGCATGTCACGAGGAAATCGGGCGTGTCGGACGTGTCGGACGATGATTTCCGCAACAAGTCGTGCGTGTCGGGCCCGTGGTGTTTGGGGAACGATACGACACACGGACAAACGGGCAACACTGCACCGCAGCAGACCTCCGGCCGACCAATTAGGTGAGCGCGTGGCAAGCTGAACGCGGGGAAGTCGCCCGACACGCCGACATCCTCGTGAGGATCCTCGCGAGGAAGCTGCTTTCGTGGAATTTAAGCTTATCTACTCTTCACAGAATACACCGAATATATGTCATTGAGTAACGTGATATCACATGTAGCCTACGTCTGACGGTGTTTTCGCACATTCTAACTGGCAGATAGAGGGAGCATGGTGCGTGCTATGCTCCCCGCCCCCCGCCTCCCCTCCCAAAAAAAGAAAGTTATTAACGGAAACATTGACAGATTCGTATTGAAGTCACATGTAACGTGCTTTCATTTCTTCTCTTTATTTTTTTGTTTTAACGGCCCTTTCTTGGAACCAAATTATCTCAGAATGTACCGGACCATTTTCACGAAATTTTCAGGATTAGTAGATTAGTATATCTATAATTGTGGATGAATGATCTGACATTCTTTTATCGATCGCTTAAGGGGCGTTGCCATTTTAACCAATTTTTGAGCCGAATAGGCAAAATTTCCGTACCACGCCTTCATTCAGCGCACTGGCATTCCGAAATGTATTGGAAGAGGAAACTTGGTGAGTTTCCGTCTAGTAACTCCGGAGTTGACGAGACTAGAGCGTCAGTTTTGGACAGCGCGATTTGGCGAAAATTGGCATAACATATCCGACCAATTATCTCATAACATATACTAGACCAATCTTCTCCAAATTTTTAGGATTGGTAGAAATTTGGGTAGGATATTCGTTTACCCATTGCTCAAGGGACGTTGCCATGGTAATTGATTAATATTTCGGCCGAATCAGCAACCTTCATTCATCGCGCTGGTATTCTGAAACGCATTGGAGAATCGCAACACCGTGATCAGCGGCGATGATTACTCTGCTATATTTAGTTGAAATTTGGTGAGCTTCTGTCTAGTCACTCCGAAGTTCACGAAGCTGGAATGTGTACAGCAAGCGTTAATCAGTACACGGGTTTGTTTCAGAACTACTCGGTAGTGGGCGACACTGCTAGGCCGGGCTGACTTCACGCTAGGCTTTGATAGTTTGCTGTGTATGCGTAGACTAGTAGACGTGTCGTGCAAGGTATTTTCACAAGTTCTACAGTACGATAAACTGCTGTGCTGTATTTGTCATAATCGACACTTAACCGTACGAATAAAGCCGACAATTACGACTGAAAAGTGGAAATACTTCGAAAGCTAGATCTGACAAAAACGTCCATTAATCCAACACGTTTTCTTCGCGTCTAGTGTTTCTTTTGACTGCATGCAACAATCCTCATTATTCTTCAAATACACAAACCTCGTGCTGTAGATGCTCCTCAAACTCGGCTGGATGATGAACGCTGGCGTTGTAGCTGATGGATCACGGCTTGGTTCGCCTACTGATTGATAGCGTGTGACGCAAGTACCACACCGGATGCTGCTGCTGCTGCTGTTGCTGATGCTGTGTGGAATATAAAAAGATGTTCGGAGAGCGCCGGTTTTCTCTATCGCGCGTCGCAATGGCCAAGCTATATACAAACGGGTGCGACTTTTACTACTGCATCGGACTATCGGCCCGCTATCGGCCCTTCTGCCTTGCTGTAGTCCATCGATGCTGACGACGACGTTGCGCTTATACTGGACTTGTGACTGCGGAGATGACTCCGGAGTCCGAATTCAGAAGCACAGATTTTATCACAGGTAGGAGAGTGGCATCCGCTGGCAGTGGAGGGGGAAGAGGGGGAGGTTGCATGCCTTCTTGTGTGTCGGTATCTCTCAGCTCAATCGGAGGCTGCCAAGAAAGTCGTTAAGCCGGTTTCACAAGTAGACTCCCAGGTGTCGCGATCTGCAGCAAGGGCTTCCAGCTGGGAGAAAGCAATGTTGCACTTCTCCAAGATATGTAGATAGACATATATACACAGGAAATCACTTACTTCCTTACAATTTGATGTCATTTGCTGCATCTTATTTCGGCTGCTAACGACGTAGTTTCTGCGAAGAGATCAATTAGGGTTAACGGTTAGGGATGGTCGGTTAGGGTCAGTAGGGTTAGGGTAAAATTAGGGTCAAGATTATGGTTGGTTAAAGTTTAGGGCTAAGGATAGTGTTAGTGCTATGGTCCGGTAGTATGGCCGATAACTGTCCGATAGGCCTATATGCTGAAGCATTGACTTTGGATTGAGCAAGGTTTAACGTCCCACCAAACACATTATAGGTCATATCGGGGACGGGTTTTATAGGTCAAAAGACCCAACCAACAGTGTCAAAGCACTGAAGGATGAGAGGTCCTAAGGACTGGGCTTCAATCCCATTAGATCCACCCCACTGTGCTGACAATAACACAACATAATATGCAGTACGAAAAACAAAAGCATAAAAGACACCCATGCATGCAAAGCGCGATAGACCTGCTATACTATAGGCCTACTGATCTGTGAAATGATGCCAAAATAACCGTCCAACTATTACTTTAAAGCCAGACCAGCGAAAATATTAAATTTACTATATAAATTTTAAGCAGGAAACAAGATCTCCAAGAAATTAGGCAAGCCAATATATTTGTCGCGAACAGTATTTCGTGAGTGGTCCAAAGTTTCCGTATAATAGGCCTAGTTAAACGATCTAGGAAGACGAAAGAGTTGCTACCGTTAATATCAACGCGAAAACCGGTGTTCTAGGAACTATAGTCAGTTACTTTAAACCTGGCCGAAATTATTACTGTTGGGGAAGGAAGGAACATGTGAGTAGGTCAGCAGTTTAAATATACCGGAAATAGAAATATAGCCGAATTTTGCTGATCCAACCAATAAATAAACTGCAAACGTCTTAAAATCTCCGAAATATCGCTGTCTGTAATCACGTTTGAAGTCGATAGGGCGACAATTCGCTGCCAAATTATAGTGTTTGCTGCTTTGATACAGTGATACGTTACGTGACCTCGTGACCTTGACCTGTGACCTTTTAACCTTGCATAGTGGTCATACGTGGCCGGTCATGTAGTCAACACGTTCACCAAATTTAAAGATCCTATGCCTATCCGTTTTTGAGTTGATAAGTTACGATGTTGCGCATTCGTTAACATTGACAATGCGTTTGTAGCTGCTAAACAAGTACAAAGCATAAGCAGATATACCATGAACTTTGACAGTATTGAGGTTACGAATGGACAACATCGTAACTCATTAACTCAACAACGGATAAGCATAGGATCTTTAATCTGGGTGAACATGTTGAGGTTAAACAAGAATCATCTGTAACCAGCCGGAAGTTTTACCGGATTACTCGTACAATGGCTTGAAACTGTATAAAGCTCACAGTAAAATGATGGTAGAAAAACGTATTTTACTAATCTTGTTGTTGGCATCTGGAACTCTTTACTAGAAACAATTGTTTTAGCTGCAATATATCTGTTTTTAAACGTAGGTTGGCAAATTTTAATTTTGATAAGTTTGTGCGTTTTAATTAGTTGTTTTATTCATGTATTTATGACGATATAAATGGTTTTTAATCCTTTCGTCAAATAAATTGATTGAATGATTGATTGATGAACAAAAACAACACCTGTCTTTACTAAGATCTCTTTACACACACAGCGCTGGAGAACAATGTTACTGTAACTTTTAAGCAACAGCAGCCAAAATATATAAGTTACTCAGTGATTGTTGACCCAAAAAGTCACGAGTTGGGTCATCAATACTACAAAACATGGGAGAATCGGAGCAGTATAGTAATGTAGAATCTACCGGCATAAATTTGGTATGATCATTTTTTTGTGAATATCGCTATCGTTAATTCGCAATCAATCTCTGTTGCGCGGCCTACTGTCAAGCGACGAGAGAGAGGAAGGCATGAAAATATGGAATGTAAGTAAAACTTTGCTAATTGACAGACGAAATAAACGCACTCGGGTGACTCGACACACACACATACACACACATTACTGACACACACACACATGGGACGAGATTAGTCGGCACTACGCAATCTAACGTTGATCATCGCGATAACGAATAATCATGCGAAATAGTATCAAACAGAAACTGTATAATACATCACTCCAGTGAAATGTAACATCTCGGCACTTCGTTATCCCACGCGTGGCATGGGATGATCAGTTGCGTCTGTGGCCGTGTGCCTGTGTGTCCGCGATCTAAAGGTAAAACGGCTTGAGCTACCAGCAACAAGTTGGTACAGACGTAGCCAAAGGCAGCCGCTAAAGGCTGCATTCCACGATACCGACATTGACACCGAGACCGACATCCTCGCGTCGATCCTCGCGATGATGTCGGCGAGGATGTCGGTGTCGGTGTCGTGGAATGCGGCCTACCGTACTAAGAAAATTAAGCCGGAGGTCAAAGATCAACATCCAGTGCACGGTTATGAATAAAAATCACGGTAGCACATACACGGTGGCACGTCAATAATTAATGTTGCTGCTATGGTCGCACGGTTAAGCTAAAATTCCACAGCAGCAGTTACCCCGCAGCATCCTCGTGACATGCTCTCGGACACGCTTGACACGCTCAACATCCTCGCAACATCATCGCGAGGATGCTGCGAGAATTTCACGCGTGTCGGGACACTTCCCCGTTTAGCTTGACACGCGCTTACCTGCAGATGATTGGTCGACCGGCGGTCTGCTGCGGCATAGTGCTGCCCGTTTGACCGTGTGTCGTGTCGTTCTCCAAATTCTACGAGCCCGACACGCACAATTATTTGTCGACAAGTCGCTAGCATTCTCGTCCGACACGTCCGACACACCCGATTTCCTCGTGACATGTTAGCGACATCCTTGCAGTGATGTCACGAGGATACGAGGATGCTACTAAGAATCTGCTCCCTTGGAATTTCCGCTATACGCGCGAAGGATGCTGCTGCTGCTGCTGCTGCTGCTGAAGTTGGCGTGGAACTGCATGCCGATACGACTGCACACGTTTCCAGATAATATTCTAGTGAGAATAAAATGTCCATATGATTTGTGCCACGGATGTTGCCGTCAGCAACATTTGTTGATAACATTTACAAGTGAGACAAGAGAACTGGGAGAGCTTGCTACTGGCGGCAAAGTGTCGACAGAACGACTGAATGTTTTTTTATTTTTTTTTAATTTTTCTAATGGTCGACATTCTAGCACTGGCATCTCTAAATCCAATGGACCGATCTTCACCAAAATTTCAGGATTGGTAGAGAGATGGAAGGGCTTCTTAACCTGGTATATCACTTTGCGATCCCTCAGAGTGCGATTCCATGGCAATCGATTAAAGTCACAAAATCGGCGTTTTTCGCGACTAATCTTCATTGTCGCACTGCCATTCCTAAATGGATTGCAATATCGCAATTCCGACTTCAAAATATTTAATGGCATTAACTGCATTGTGTGGAATTTTGGTGAGATTCGGTCCAGTAACCCCAAAGTTTACGCTATTAACAAATACAACTTTTGTGGCGATACGGCAAAAATCAGCATATCACGCCAAATATCTCAGAATATGCTTTACCTACTTTATACGTTTGGTAGGCATATGGGTGGGAATGATTATCCTGACATTCGTTTCCCAGTAGCCCAAGGAACGTTGCTATGGCAACCAGTTGAATTTGGGAGCAGTTCGCAGACATCACCAGGAACGATCTTCACTCGTTGCTCTGCCGTTTGACAACGAATTCGCCAATCATGACGCCGCTTTCAAAAGATTAAATGTCAATAATCCGGCTACATTGTGTATAATTTCGGTGAACTTCAATCCAATAATCTCGGAGTTTACGCTGTTAAAACGCGCAATTTTTGCCGCGACTCGGCCGCAATTTGACGATCAGTTTTCATTCGGCACACTGGCGTTCTGAAATGGATCAGAAGATCGCTATTTTGATTTCTGATCAGTGACCCCAGAGTTTAAGACATAAGAAGTTGTACAGTCGGCATCGCAAATTTTTCTGGAGGAGCTTCAGGTACGTTCACTAGGGGGCGGGGCTGCTAGGCACTGTGGCGATCAGTGTAGGTGTTTTTGATAAGTATTCGCTAGGGGGCGACACTACGGCGCCGAGCGGGCTATACGCTAGGCTTTGCCACGCATTTCTAGCCAGTTCATTATCAGACGACAATGCTGTGCTGAAGATGTCTTACAACACACACGGAAAACTGATACAAAATAGCTGCTTCACAGGCGATTTATATATCAAATGCGTTGAATATACCAAAAATGTAACATTTTGCACCTGTTCGCAAAGGACGGGCCATTTTAACGGCGAAAAGGAATGGCAATGTAAGTTCATAACCTGCACTGGGCGAACTAATTTATAACAGCAAGAAATCCCAACGTAATTTGGGAAGAGGTCGCGTCACCTATACGCTACACTGCGCTAACC
>Ga0209782_1002102_pt1 | contig 10920 bp, 8 predicted proteins | sample WorMetmaBAHAMAS1_FD_187390 | JGI IMG/M metagenome (GOLD analysis project Ga0209782, IMG submission 187390) | Marine gutless worms symbiont microbial communities from Max Planck institute for Marine Microbiology, Germany - Inanidrilus... | ecosystem: Host-associated > Annelida > Digestive system >...
TTAGGAGGCTGAGTGGGCTGAACCTCGGAGCCCGCCTCCAACGCTGGACCATATCCGGTTTCAACATTCGCAAGTACATCCGGGTTAAATGCGGTGCCTATCGATCCGAGCATCTGGGGAGAACTAGCGATCGGGGCCCTACGACTCATGACACTGATAGGGACTAGCTCCCCAGAGCCTTCAGTCACCAAGGATGAGGGACCAGGGACCCCCGGATCCGAATCCCCAGGCTCAACCTCGGCCAATACGCATGAACGAAGTTCCATCCTACAGCATTAGGCTAAGTCGCAAAACTAGACTAGGGTCCGACCTAGAAAGGAAAGACGATGCAAGCTAGTATATAACGTGAATGAACGCAAGATCGCAACTGCAAACGAGTAGGCCTAAGCTGGCACAGGCTAGGCCTAGGCACAATCAAAGAGTTCGACAATTATAGCAAACAAGTGGGGGTAGCCCAAAAAATTATTAAACTTTTAGTAAACTGAAGTCCCCTCACCCCCGCACAGTTCGCTGGATGAGGCGGAGTAGCGTTGAACTGGTTGGCAGCTGACGTGGGCACGGTGTCGACAACGTCAGCCAGTGACGGACGTCAGGGCTGGCAACAGTCAACGACGAGTGACTGTTGATTGTTGAAGACGATAGCACGGGCCTGAGCCAGCAGCTGATGCCGGTCAACACGCCGACGACGTACAACAAAAGCTAGCACAGCACTACTGGGTCATGAGGCCGACGACTATCCTCAGGCACTGACCCACAGTGGACCGCGCACTAATTGCACTAGTCCGTTCTGTCTGCACTCAACTGGGCCAGCGGGCCCACGCAATAACTCAATGCCGGCAGACCACCGTGCCAGCTGGTATACGGCTATGCTGGTACTCAATACTACCGACTGCTGGTACTCAGTTATACTGACAACTATACGATCCTATCCGATAGCTGTGGCTATACTGTACTGCTATATGGCCCTATATTATAGCCTTGCTATAGTGTACTGCTATACTGTACGGCTATATTGCTGTCAATGCATTCCTCTGAGGAGGTCTGCACTCATCGACTGCCGGATTCAAGTGACTACGATCTGTCTAGATCTGCAAATTTTGGAGGCTCATGCATATTCATGAATTGGATCTCCCATAGGATCCTATAGCTCATTCCATATGTGTGCACTTTCCCATAGGATTCAATGCAATTGCGGGGGGTCTCCATTGTCTGAATAGCCAAGTGTCGAGAAATTTGATGAAACAAACTTTGGCTGGGTCACCACACAGAACACTGACTCTATGTACGGGGGGTGGGGGTGATTTCCATTGCGAGAATAGCCAAAGTGCGGGAAATTGCCTGAAACACATTTTAACCACACTTTCGAAAATCGAAAAAAATTTCCGTTATACCAAATTTTCACAACTACCTCTGACACCAGAGAGTCAATATGTATGTCCCCATGGCTGATTTTTCCATATGCTCATAATGATGAACTTTGAAAATTCATAACTCATGTTCCCTTGGGGGGACTTTCCCCAAACCTTTATGGGTGACCCTTTGGATCAGTCCGAGTCATCTGTCCAAACCGGAATTTTTGGTCCCCAAACAAAAATTTGGGAAGGGTCCAAAGTTCCCGAAAATGGCCAATGGCCATGCACTGCCGTGCATGGCTAGATAGGCTTTTTGCATTGTGTAAGTTTCGTAGGTGTCAAGAGTTAAATTTCCGTGATGGAATTCCCCAATTTGGAATTCCCCGGATAAGATTCAGATTTTCAGAGTCTGCGATTGTCCACCATGTTGGAATGTCAGAATTTCACCAGGGTACCCCAATTTTCCTCTGGTTTTGACCTTTCCCATTCGCAAATACCGTACCTGTCGTACGGTAAAATGAATATCGTTGAGGGTCCAAAAATCATCCCTTTTTCAGATTTTTTGAAGGATCCTTGTATCGCCAAGGATGGATTCAAACTTGGGGCATCCTCCCGATTCTGCTGGTACCCAGTTTTTCAGGGGAGGAAGTCTTTTTCCAGAGTTCTACCTCAAAACAGTTGCCGACGTTCAGCCTAGGGTGAGGATCACGGTCCGAGAAAAGGGTCCAGATTTTGAGTTTTCTGGAACTTCCGGATGCAGAAAAGTACTTTCCAGCATCCTCGGGGATCCTGCTGTCATGTGGTAAACAAGATTTTCATGGTGAAGAACTTTTTCATCTTCCCACTTTTGAGGTCTTAAGAATTGGACCGCCAATTTTGGCTTGGCTGTTCATCGAAAGAACGGATCAAAATTTAATGCTTGCTGAAATCCAATGGCCAATTTTAGTAATCCAAGGTCTGGCCTTTTATTAATTTCCAAATTCAAGTTTCGAAATTTAGTTCTTTGAGGTCTGTCAGTCCCTTAAGTCCTACTTCCAAAATTTAGTCTTGCATTTCAGATAATTTCGATTTCGCGTTCAAGTCTTCCTATTCCAGTTCTTCTTCCCGGTAAGTGCAATTTTTGTGTCTTATCTTATGCTAGGTGCGAGCAGTATCTCAGATTTTTAAGGCCTTTTAGTACTAAAAATTTCTATCTTAGCGGTAATTCAAAATTTTGGTTTAGGTCTCTTGACAGTCAGTTGTCACAGTAATAATTCTGGGGAAGAGGTGGCATGGTCGTACGGAGGTACAGATTCCTTGATCCTACACTTAATTGATAGCATTAGATAGCAAAAACTCTGCAGCCATTGACCAAACTGCATACCTGGAGTGTGTTAAGGGCAAACCCATTATTATAAAATGCCATCAACTTTTGTCAGACTTCATTATGACAACATCAGTAATTTATTGAGGACTAAGCGTCAGACATGTCATGACAGACTAGTAGTAGGCTATATCGGGCCCGTCAGTAAATAAAGAATATTTATCCTAGATCCAGCTATAATAGTTACCCTTGATAACATCAGCAACGACACCACGTATCTTCTCACCAAGACTCACTTCAAATTTATAACAAACACTCTTAGCAAAACCAGACATTTTGCAAGAAAAATGCAAACTCACACACAACACAATTTCAGAAGTGTAGACGAACAGAACACACAAGTCACATCGACTTACGTCGATTTATATATACCTAGGAGTGTTTGATGTACAGTAGAATGCATGTGTAGACGTGCATCAAAGACCACTGATCGTGTTGGTATGTTTATGTCCAAGCTGTGTGCAGTCATCACTGATTGCTGCTTGCTGCATGGATGTGGATGATAATGCTCATTCAATGGCACGTGCATGCCTGACAACATACAAAGTGGTCGTCTCAAGTGGGGCCGGCCAATGACCGTCCGAGCCAATGACCATCCATAAATTACCAATAATGTTCATTCAATAGCACCTGCATCTCGAGTAGGGCTGGCTGCCTGTATATACTGACATTCCTCTATCGATGCATGGCTAGACAGACATTATTTTTACAAAGGAATGCTGTAGTAAGAAGAAGACTCAACACATACACACATCTATGAGATCAACGGGCTACAGAATCTCGATATTTCGCGAACCGTCCTCCCCTTCCCTGGAGGTGCACACGTAGATCAATAAATACAAGTGCAGACACATAGAAATAGTCATTTACATTTGATATGTCACTGTGTAAACAATGTCATCCATTCACGACTATCATTGCAGGTCCCACATCCTATGGAAAAATGGCTTGGGTTTTGAAACTCGTGCGAAATGCATCGCAACTAATCGATCCACCTCTGTCGAGAATTCATTATTGCTAAGGAGAGTATCAGTCCATTTTCGACGATTATTCGTCTGTGATATTTCGCGAAGGACTCCCAAAAATGACCGACGATGTGTTCGATGGTAGCCAGCCGACGATGTTAGTCATCAAAGACCTGATGTCCGAAACCAACCAGCTCGTGGCCGATATTTTCACGAAGATATCACATCATCGCAATATTAGTGTGGTTTATATGACTCAGACTGTCTTTAACAAAAACAAAATCGCCACAACCACCAGTCTCAATGCACACTATCTCGTCTTATTCAAAAATCCTCGAGATGCCAATCAGTTTGCCGTGCTATCGCGACAGATGTACCCTGAGTCTTGGAGATTTGCGGTGGAAGCTTACTGAGGCGTAACCAGCAGTCCATTCAGCTACCTTCTGGTGGACCTACATCCGGATGTAGAAGATGAGTGGTGTCGGCTTCCGACAAACATATTCTGGGGCGAAAGTCAATACATATGCGTAAGAAAGAAATAGCGATGCATATTGCGAATGCCAGTCATTTGGCTGTCAGACGACAACAGACAAAGATGCAACACCATTACGGTTGTTGCGTCGGTGTACGAAGATGACGAAGACCAGAGACACTCGATACGTAACCACTGCCCATGGGAGACGAATGCTCGAAATGCAATTTGAATAAGACAAAATTTTTCAAAACGCAGAAAGGAGATGATTTCACCAGTTCGTTGAATGCATGTACGGCGCGCATTAAATTTCCATGGTCGAAATTTCGAGGAGAACTTCACCTGCCGGGTCACAATTTTACTGGGCCGGGAACTGGACTCGATATGAGACTAAATTCGGACAACAACTACAAATTGTGGTCGAGACCCATCGATCAATTCGACGGCACATCGTACCGACATGATTTGGAGTACATGAAACATTTGGACACTGCAAAAAGAAATCAGGTTGACAGAAAAATGATCAAAGAATTGGATGGTATCGAAAAACCCATGCTGAGATAGCGAGCCGAACGATCTGTAGTGAAACTAATTTTTAAAACGAAAATAAATTTTTGTTTGTAATCGGGTGAGCTCGTCATTATAGATGACTGGAACAAATAAATAACTAGCGTCAGCGATTATTCTATCAGTTGCTCGGTAAATATGATAGAGAACACATCTGTGTTTTTGCCACCAGTAGTGAGTAATTGTTCATCGTCTGCGTCGTCGTTGTCGTCGTTGTTGTCATTGCCACCGACGATTATAAATTTGGTGTTTGAATTCCTCCTGCTGACGATCGCGATAATTGTGTCTTAGCAGCTATCGCATCATAAGATGACGACCGAGATCGAGAAAGATCCACATCGATGTTGAATTGAAGTCTCAGTATGAGTAATCATAAGCCGTTGCTCAATCGAATAAGTAAGTTGGGAAACAAGGAAAAAAGTCAGTAAGCAAAACGTTGCAAGAAAGAGTTTCTCAACTGTATAAGTGAGCGTGCCAAAACATTCTACGTGGTAACATGCAGTTGTTGCCCAAGCAGAAGACTGCACTTCGTCGTAACAAACAAAATCTGAGACGTCTGTCGATAAAGAAGACTTCTTTGAAAAAGAAGCGACAGATTATACAGAAAGGCGGTTTTCTGGGTGCCATTGTAGCTCTGGTACTTGCTACTCTCAGAGGAAGTCTCGTATCGAGTCTATTCTGCAAGCGCTAATGTAACATGCTAAGAAACTGGTGATGGTCGATCCCAGACTGCTGGATCAACTACAAGTGGACAGACAATATAAACATATACAGAGGCCTGCCGACACATTAGCAAAGACGTCGCTAAGTCTGGATATAAGTCGCATCCTCCAAGACGACGTGAGATCCGCAATACCTCAGGAAGTAAAGACCGAGCCGAATCCGATACAACCACCACAACCACCCCCACGTCGGCGAAGACAATGATTGCCAGTACTACCACCATCACCACCACCACCACCAATAGTACCTTTGCGTTGCCAGTCTAAACGCGACAGATGGCCACCTCGTACGACCATTCCGTGGGTGTCGTACTGACGTCGTCAATGGATGTCATATATCATGACATCCTCTCTCCGGGTAGTTTCGGCGGTATCAACAAACTACGTCGTTACGCCAGTAAGCGACATAAAGACATCGTCGACTTTCTGAAAAGCCAAGATGCATATACGTTACACAAACCGATACGGAGACAATTTATTCGTTGAAGGAGGTATTTCAAGGGTATCAGCGACCTATACCAGATAGATCTGGTCAATTTATCCAACTTGTCATCGTACAACGACAGATACAGATACCTGTTGAACTGTATCAATGTTTTTTATATAAGAGCATGGTGATCGCCGCTAAAATCAGAGTGGTCGTGAAGTGACCCAGGCATTCGAACAGATCCTCGATGACAGGCCATGCAACATGATCCAGCTGACAAGGGTACCGAGTTTGTCAACTCGACGTTTCAGTCGATGCTACATTATTGAGGAATAAAGTTTTATACGAGCCAAAATGAAGAAATAAAAGCAGCAGTTGCTCAGAGATTTAATAGAACTTTGAAAGAAAAATTTTTCCGCTATTTTATGGCAAAAAACACGCAGATACGTCGACATTCTGCAGGATCTCATATATGCATACAATCACAGGCATCATCGATCGATAGGGATGGCACCTGCAGATGTCACTGCCAACAACGAGGACATGGTTTAGGCTTGACTGTATCCGATTCAAAGAAAACGGTCGAACAGGAATTTAAGTCGGCGACAATGTACACATGACCATGCAAAGAAGACCTTTTCAGAAAGGATAAATTGGCAACTGGTACGAATAAAAATTTGTTGTGGCCGATCAAATGCTTACCATACCGGTCATGTACATGTTGAAAGATTTGGCCGGCGAAGATATAAAAGGATCGTTTTACGATGACGAACTTCAGTCGGTGACGAAAGCCGAGAACGAGCTGTTCGATATCTAGCGCATATTGAAGACTAGAAAGAAAGTGGGCAAGTTAGAATATTTTGTCAAGTGGTGTGGATACCCGACAAAGTTCAACTCATGGGTGACGGCACTGACGAAAGATGAATTCGAGTCATTTTTATCTAACTCTGCCGTCAAATGCATGGATGAAGTTGTATCCAAACAATACGGCCGCGCAATACACGACCAACCTACCACGTCCAATCTCCTTAGATGGTGGTAATTGGGAGGTCGCTGTTACCAAATTCTCGGTGCTGGCTATTTTTGACAATGTTGTGAGAGATACGTGCTACGTCAAACTGATCAGTCCCGGGCATGTGATAAATAATCCAACTTCAGTCTATGCCGTTGTGGCAGGACACTATAACGACGACAGTCTGTTGTGTTACTTGAACCATCACGTAGCTAACGAGGGTGTTTTGTTCGTGATGAAAAATGGTAAAGTGGAGTTGCTTAACTCCAGCAATTTTAACGCATATCTCAACAGCACGTTGATGAATAAATTCGGTATCGTCAATATGCAGGATGAAGGCTTCGCAGGTGGACGACACATTGCCAAAAATCAATACGACATTAACGGAGAAACCGTACAGACACTATTCGTATATTGCGATATACTAGAGCTTGTCGTCGTTGGCGACGTCATGGCACCTCTACTGCGTATGGTAGACATGAAGCGTAAGGAATCGTATGGAAAAATGCAAGAAACACCACATGCTCTGCTCTACGTACCACTACAAAAGAAACAATTTGATACAATAGAAATTAACATCATGACCGATACGGGCGATCCTGTTCACTTTGTTGATGGAAAAACGGTCACCTTTCTGGAGTTTATGAGACTTAGATTGCTCGACAAAGTCGTATAAAAGTCACCGTGCTCGGCAGTCGCTCCTCATGCGTCATCATGAAGCGCAAAGGACCACCATCGTTCTGTGGCAGTGCTAGTCGTGACATGTATCAGGAATATTATACGGGCAAACATCAGTTTGGTAGTGGTAATATGCCGGTATTTGTTGGTGCTAAGTATCAACACGGTCATGGACTCGCCAATATACTAGGTGGGTTGTTTCGCAGCATAATACTACCATTTATCAAAAGAAATGCTCCGATGATGGCCGGCAAAGCGATAAAGACCGGTATTAATTTGGCCAATGATGCATCTCGAGTTCCGGATACACAGTCTGTCAAAGTGCAACTACTAAAATCTCTAAAAGAAGCTGTCGAAGAAGCAGTTTCAGTCCGGATCCGGTGCACAAAAGAGTAAACATCGTCGAATCGCTCGTCTTCGTCCTAGTCGTCATCGTCGTCGTGGTGGTGTTAGTGGTGGTCATCGTCGTCAACGTCATAACGACATATTTGCATAATCATCATCATCATAGCATTCATCAGCGATCAGTCATGTGAGTGTCTCAAGCCCGAGTTAGATCTATTCTCAGTACCTCCGACAGAGACTAGCGTCGAAAACGGCAACTGGATCGAGTATCATCTGCTGACAAACGTAGGGGATGATTCACCGATAGTTTAACATAAATGGTACTGGCAAAGACTACATCGACTTGGCCAACACTATGTTACTCGTACGAGCCAAAATTATACAACCAGATGGTACCAACATAGCTGATGCTACACCCATTGGACCCGTGAATCTTTGGCTTCACAGTCTTTTTCGCAAGTAGATATCTCTCTGAATGGTACTCAGGTGACCACTTCGACGAATACCTATCCTTATTGTGCTATGATCGAAACGCTTCTCAGCTATGGTGATGAGACCAAAATGTCACAACTTATGTCATCATCATTATTTTGTGAAGATCAGCCTGGTAGGATGGATGACTGCTGATGCACCACGCAATAGAGGCCTTCGATACACATTAGGCAGTCGTGTTGTTATGATTCGTAGAATCCACACCAATTTATTCTTCCAGAATCGCTACCTACTCAATGAGGTCAACGTCAAAATTAAATTGGTCAGAAGTAGGAACTCGTTCTGTCTGATGAGTGCTAATGCTAATCCATTCCAGGCAAGATAGTGCCATGATGATGATGATTATGCAAATATGTCGTTATGATAGTGCCATAATGTTTGTGAGAAAAGTTAAACTATCACCATCGGTATTTCTGTCTCATGCTAAAGCACTGGAGAATTCCACAGCCAAGTATCCAATAGGTCGAGCTCTCTGTAAAACTGTCACGATTCCAAATACGTTTCGAGACATCAACGTCGAAAAGCTATACTTGGGCCAACTCCCATCGCGTCTGGTTATCGGTCTCATAGCCACTGACACTTTCAACGGCACAAACGACAGAAATCCATTTGGCTGAAGAAGACCACTTTAACTTACAAAGCAGGGTAGCGTCATGCTGGTGCTGAAGTTTCGTCAAGCTCTGGCTGAAAACATGTTGCATATGATATATGAATAGCATATGCCGAGTTTCAAAACGTCATCGAGATAGACCGCAATCGTAACGTTATCTACGACTTTCAGTATGAATACAGTCAACCTGGATCAACTGATCAGTCGTTACGTGAGCCGTTTGATGGAGTATTCATCTCTGATCGATTGCCGTCGAATCTGAGAATGTCTAACACTTTCATCCTAGAAGCCCGGAGAACACTGGGTCGTCATATACGTCAGCGATGATGGAGATTACGGAGAATTCTTTGACCCGTTCGGCCATCCTCCAACTGATGACTTTGATCGTTATATGAATAAACACTGTAGTAGATGGACATATAATCGTAATCAGTTACAAAGTGTCACTAGTAGTTTTTGTAGTCTTTGTGTGCATGTTACTGTATACTTAGAAATAGAAACGTAGATATGACTAGATTCGTGAATTATTTTACTAATGATACTGGACTTAATGACTTACTAGTGCATGAACTGATGTGTCGTGTTTTGAATTGAGTATTTTTAGCGTGAGGTGTAATATATACATATCGCGCTTATCCTACGATGTCAGTGTCCGTCTGGCTGTGACGGAAGTGCTTTGTGGTCACGGTGCATGCCGGGAAGACAGCGGCTGCACCAGCCAGCGAAGTTGAAGCCATCATACAATCCCAAACAAACATGGCCGTTACCGATGGATTTTTCGCACTATGCTAGCCACTGCTAGGCCCTCTTGTTAGAATTAACTAGTAGATTTTTACGGACATTACTACTATGCATATCGAACGTGAATTCGTTGATACTGCTTTATTTTGAATTGATGCAATAAAATTATGCTCTACAATACTGCATTTTCAATTATTAGTGTGAGATGTAATATATACATCTCGCACTTATGCTACGATGTCTTTCCGTCTGTCTGTCCGTCTGTCTGTGACGTTTGTGCATTGTGGTCACAGGGTGCAATGGATCCCGGATACCTTTGCATGCTTAAATAGATAGATGTCTTTGCTACTTACTGACAACGCCTCACCCGGATCGTCGGATTGGATGATGTCGGGATTTCTGGTGGAAGAGGAGGTATGGAAAAATTGTTTTTTTACTTATTTTTTATTGAAGAACCGGAAACACGTGACATCTTTGTTTATATGAACAATGTTGACGCTTGGAATTTTTTATTTTAGTAATCTCGGTAGAAAATGCATTATATCTGAAGAACGGTTTGTGCTAGAGCTTCCCACATCTCGTGCTATGCTAGCCACTGCTAGGCTCTTGTTATTCGATTAACATTATATCAGTAACTGTGATGTCGGCTGTATCGATAGTATATCACTGAGAAACTTTTCAATGACAGACTATTGCTACATTCGACATCACAATCACTATTGATCTACAGAATTAACAATTTTTCCCATGATATATATGTAGATTTTTACCGCGCGACGCTACGCTAAGCGCTGTACATGCCGTCGGGTGTGTGTGTATGTGTGTGTGTGTGTCCGGTGTGTGTGTCCACCACACTGTTATTGTATCAAAATGGCTAAACGTACGATCACGCAAATAATGCCGCATGATAGCGCCATGACTAATTTTCTGACGCCAAAAATCCTGGCGAAATTCGAACAGGATCACCCCATACGGGGGCGACAAATGCAAGTGGGTTGGGTTAAAATTGGCCACAGTAGTGATAAACTGCCGGTTTTGGACCACTTCCGTTTCTGGCACGCCCCCTTTTCGGCGGCCATCTTGAGCAAAGAATATATAACGAGGACAACAATAAATAAGTAACGGGAAAATAAAGAAGTAACGGCAACGGCAATAAATAAGTAAGAGTTTATGT
>Ga0209782_1002103_pt1 | contig 10919 bp, 6 predicted proteins | sample WorMetmaBAHAMAS1_FD_187390 | JGI IMG/M metagenome (GOLD analysis project Ga0209782, IMG submission 187390) | Marine gutless worms symbiont microbial communities from Max Planck institute for Marine Microbiology, Germany - Inanidrilus... | ecosystem: Host-associated > Annelida > Digestive system >...
GAAAAACTGGTGATTTTCTGCAAATTATAGTACAGTGAAAGAAACTGTGAAGGTCTATAGTGACAGGAGGTGCAGGGGGTTCGTCTGAACTCAGCAAGTCCCCGGCATCTGCAACTGCATTTTAAAATTTAATGCATTTTTGACTGATGGGTCATTGCCCTTCCCTAAGCTGAACAGATGATTGTGTGGATGCTGGGTTGTACAGGGGCATTCCGTGTCGAAATGTCGAAGGACGAGAGCCGGGACCGTGCAATCCGGTGTCGTTACAACCCGACCGAGGTCGGCAGTTACGTACTGCACATCCAGTGGTCAGGGACTCATGTGCCCGGCAGTCCGTTCACCGTGCCCATTGTGGACACACGCCGTGAGCTGGACATGGTGTCTGGTCAAGTCACAGCGTCCGCTCATGCTTTCGACCACCAGCCACTTATCCTCGATGGCGGATCGTCAGACTTCGATGGATCAGGCAGTCTCCGAATGTCCACATTCAGTGGAGACGGTCTTTTCTTTAACGACGATGCTTGAACCGTACCATTCGACCCATAGTTGTTCGAAACATTTAAGATGTTTTTAATATTTGAACAAAAAAACGAATTTTTTACATTCGTTATTCTCTGAATGACGATTTTTACTATTTTAAAGGTTTTAAAGGTTACTTGATTTTGTTAAAAATGCATCTTTAATATTTTTTTAAAATTTTCAGTCCAAACTTTCAGAAAAACTATGATTTGACAGTCTGTAACTGCAGTGCCATTTAGCTAATAATTTAATGCAATACTTCTAACTGCATTAGTTACTTTAATATGCTTAGTGTATATTTAATGACATTTTAGTTTTGGTTTTTATGAGCATAACCTCGTGCAGTTATAGCATGTTATTGTAATACTTGTTGTAATTGTTATTTAATACAAGTTTGTTTTGTTTTCTGCATGCTTGTGTGTGTTTTTTGAATGTTTTTGAAGTCTTCATTTTAAGTTTTTATACTATAGCTGTATGCCTCTAAAACAGGGAGAACCATTTAGCTCATAATGCATTACAGTCATATTTTAATTAATGCATTTGTTATAGTTTTCCCTGTGTATTTTTCAACATCACTTGAAATTGTTTTAACAGTGGGCACCAGCTGAATGTTGAATCATTGGGTAACAATAAAACGTTTTTGGCATTTCTATGATTTTGAAATGTTAAGATTTACTTACTTGTTTACTTAAATTATAGAATATTATAATTTTTTGAGCTTATCTCAGAATACAATTCTAACTGTTGATAATATTATTGCCTAATAATTATTATAATACTACTTTTATTTTTGTAAACTGTAATTCGTTTTAGCATTTATGTATAACTGACTTCAGTTAAAATTTTACTGCAGATTAAATAAATGGTACAGTATGCTTCTGCTATATGTATCAATTATAAAGAGTTAAAGGTTTTATGCATAAACTTTACTGAGAGAAAAAAATATTTATATATTATTGTATAGTTAGCAGAATGCAACATAGCGTGATAAGATATTGTTTTAATAGACTATAATAGTTCAGTTGCTGCCAAAACTTATAACTATATTGTGTAGTAATGGCTATGTTACAGATACGTAACTAATAAAACAAATTTGCTCGGTGTAAAAAATGATGAATTTTACTGTACATGTATTATATTTTACATTCTATGAGGTAAGGATCATAATGTCTATCACATGCACATTCCACATTCAGTGCATAATGGGACTGTTAATTCTATGGCTTTTCAGCTGTGTTGACTTAATTTTGTATTACATCATCAAAGTGATTTTACTGCAGAAGTTGTTAATAAATTTCAGTTTGTTGCATATCGTCCTTTTATTCTGTTTTGATCGCTTTTTTAATTGCAACACAGTAATTTTTGACAGCATTTCTGTGAACCTAATTGACTTGAGGTATTTATACATACTTGTAGTCATTATTATGCACTTCTTTATATTTACATTTAGGCCTATATCTTTGAAATATAGCATCTGTATGCTTCAATATTATTAAACTTACTTATTTACTTACTGCCGGTAACAGTTTAATGTGACAAAGAAATTGAACTTTCATTCTGTTGGTCCACAATCCACATGGCGTAAATTAAATTCTAGAATATTTTAAGTAAATAGGCAAAGGTGCAAGTGACTGCAATATACCGACCGGTATGTTAACTGAAACTCAATGCAATGCATGCTTGCATGGGAAATGTCAACTGCAAGTTTCATTCATTCATTCAATCTTTATTTGCCCATAAAACACTAACATAAAATATACACAGCGTACAAAGTAGGCAGGGCAGAAAGGCAGCATAGAGTGCTCTTATAACTGCCCTCAATACTAATCAAACGTACATCACTAAAGTAATTACAGAGAAAAGCACCGATTAAACTACAATCAATCAATAGTTCAACAAGTGAGTCTAGCACTGGCTAGCATGGCGCGAGATGATCCGCCCGCAAGCAGCACGGCGCCACTGAGCACGGCGTTCGCCAGCAGCACGGCGACCGCAATGCTCGGTAAAGTGGGATCGGAATTTGAAACCTAAATTAGCTATAATGTGCCAATGCACTTCCGTAACATACAGACGGACAGACAGACGGACACTGGCATCATAGCATAAGCGCGAGATGTATATATTACATCTCGCGCTAAAAACTTACTAAAATCAAGTTTAATTCTATTTTGTTAACGCCATCGCGTATAGGGGCCTGTTACTGTACTTAATAGCTTAACTAAAACTGCTTTATATAGGTCTAGTGCAAGTGTGTAGTGTAGCTCATCTATTTCACTACCACTTCTACTACTACTCCATTCCAATGACGATTTTAGTAAAATAGTAAACTACATACGAGACACGTTTAAACGCGGGCCTCTCTACCAATTTGTCATTACGTTCATATTCGATATTCTTTGCAGTGATTGAAGCGGAAGTGATGGCGGATTGGATTTTGTGTTGTTTACGGTGGCGCTACAGTGCAGTTGATCGAAATTCGAATCGTCAGCGACTGTTGAACTTGCCAGAAGTGCAGCTTGACACGACTCATATGGGTATGTGGCTAACTGCCACTGCCATTATCACTGCACGTCACATGCGTTATTGTAGTATCTAGTGGTACACGACCACGGCGGGTAAAATGCGGAACTGCAGATGTTTCGTGTTAGGATTTAGAGTTAGATGTAGTAGAATTATGGATGTAGGGATGTTCACAAAAGTAACGATGCTTAGTAAAAACGGATTTCACTTGTGATGCAAAAAAAATGCTGCCAGAATGCACATGCTTCTACCACATTCGTCGTATGCGTCAGGTTCGTCGTCAGGTCGACCTGGAAGTCATAATATCCCGATTTGACTATGGCAGCAGTGTGCTGGCAAGGTGCTGGCAAGCCTGCCAATGTCTACACAGGAGCCACTACAGTGTGTCCAGAATGAAATTGTTTGACTTGTGTTCGTCCTAGGTCAGTTTGACCACATGACGCCAAGCCTAATCCATCTCCACTGGCTGCCAGTCAGCTACAGAGTCAAATTCAAACTGCCGTAATCCATATTATCTACTGTGGTTGTTGTCCGATGTGTCTGACGAATGCTGTTCAGTCACAATCAGAGATTGTTTTCTGGACTCCGTACCTCCTCCATCTTACTGATGGATTATTCCCTACCACAGCTGTGTATGAGGTTCGGTGAGCATGCATTTCTCATTCGGATTAGCCACCTGGAACGCTCTGCCTGACAACATCCGGACCATGGCTGATCCTGTCAGATTCTGAAAATTGTTGAAATCACACTTTTTAGCATTGCTTTTAATGTCTGTTACCCATGTATCAAGCTCGGACTTTAGTCATATGCCTATGTTTTTTTGTAATAGGTGCACTATAAATGCAGTTATGATATGATATAATTTGATATGAACAAACGAGAAGTCATCTTCATCTTCAATATCCGTATGACTCAGGCTGATACCACCACATGTACTAAGTCACAAAATGATTTTGATGTTTTAGATGTATGACTTGGCTTCTAATGACATGTTTAAACTGCTATGTTTATTTACATCTATTACATTATTTGTCATCATTCACACAGTTGTGCTGTGACTGGAGTGCAGGATACAATGTAGTTATTGTTAAAAATGGACGACGTATCTGTGGATCTGGTGCTGCACTCGCCAATGCACCTATAGCACAAAACAAGGCTTACTTTGAAACAAAACTGCAGTCATCAGGTTAGCATTGTGCAGCTGTGATAATTTGCAACTACTTAGTATGCCTGCACTGTACTAGAAGCTGTGTCCTTATCATCACCCGCTTTGAAAATTGATAAACTGTACAAGGGGTGTGGTCAGGACTCAGGGCCTTATGAGCCCTTGAAAGTTCAGTATTTCATCTGTATGTTTTGAATGTTAGGCATTTCTAATTTTGTGTGGTTAAAGCAGGCATAGTCTAGACATTTGACACTGTTTATGAAGCATTATGTGTATTCTGACTCTAGCCATCTTCCCAGCTACTTGTGAGCAAGATGTAAAAAGTATGTCTACATTGCTATATTGATTATGTACGTTGTGCTGTTTTGTATGCAGGCATTTGGGGTTTGGGATTGGCTACACGGAGTTGTAATCTTCATAAAGTGCCACTCGGTGCTGATACCAATAGCTGGGTTTTACGACATGATGGCATTCTTAGTCATAATGGCGAGGAAGTAGGTCGGATAGAAGAATTACCTCAAGAGGGTGACATTATAGTAAGCAAATTTTTTATTGATTTGTTGTCACTTTATATTTTTCATTTTACACTTTCTTGCTATGGTTTAAATCATATTTAAGACCATGTGTTAAATATCTATGATATTCCGACATTGAAATGTCTTCTACATTTGTTTAGCCAATAAGCCATTTTTGGTAAAAAGATATATTATAAATTCCATATATAGTTGTGGGTGTGGTTTTGTGACTATTTTCATGTGGGTTGGTGAGACTGCTGTAGTGAACAGTCAATTGCAGTAGATTGTTAATTACGTTGCTCTGTCTGCCTCTATGCATTGACACTATTTGGATGAAAGGAACAGCAAAAGTCGCGCTCCAGTAATACTGAAAGATCTTTCTGTGGAGACTTCTGAGAAGTGAGAACCAATGAAAAAAAAAACAAACGTAAAGTACCAATTGTCCAGTAGTAATATTTGGCTGTGCACTGTGCTCTTTATTTTGTATAATTTGCAGTCGTCTGTGAAGTTGATAACTTGTTGTTGACAGGGCATGTCGTATGACCATGTCGAGATGATCATTTATGTTAACGGTCGGTCTGCTAATGCACGTTTTACAGGAATTCGTGGCACAGTTTATCCCGTCATATATGGCAAGTGTTAATTCATTCCTATTTGGCTGTGAGTTACCTTGGTTGTGCTTAATCAACTTAGGTCCGGTTTTTCGACAGCAAATTAATCTCCCGTTAATTTAATCCGGCATTAAATCCGGCAGATAATGATCAATTTACTCAGATGTCATTTTTCCACCGGCAGTTCGTCAATTAAATCGTCCGAATTGGTTTTATGTGATCTTTTTGAACCACTGATACCAAAATATTTGACTGGAATTGCTTTGTTTGCTGTGGAATAGTCTTTCATTGCAGATAGCAATGTTCCAACCATTTAGTTTGGCATCAAAGGCAATTTTTTTTTATCTATGTGATGCTATGCGAGCAAGGGTATTAGCTGTCGTCATTTATCTGTGTGTCAGTCACATGCCAGTATTGTGTCAAAAGGGCTAAATTGAACTCACACACTACTGAACAGAGTGAACTAAGTTAATCTTTGTGGGAACTGTCCTAAGTTTTTGTAGGTGTGTAGCTTTATTGTTTAATGTTTCCATCACTTTAGCATGTTATTTTTGTGTGTGACCAGTCGATGAAGGTGCAATAATTGACGTGCAGTTCAGCCATTTTTACCATGAGCCGCCAGACGGTTTTGAAGAAATCATGATCGAGAAGTCATTACTGTAGGAACAGCTTGCTAAGTTTAGCACTTTTTATCCACGAACAGAACATTTTACGTTTATCAAAAGTGACCGTTCTTGATATGTATGTGATCATTTGACATTTATAACAGGGTTGTAGCCAGGATTGTGGGCAAAAAGGGAGTCAGGGTAAGTGCCCAGTCAGCTTCTAGCTGGTGGTGGTGGTGGTGTAGGGGCAGAGCCCAGAAGACAGAAATAATAATCAACATTAAGATCGGAAAAATTACCTGACAGTTTACAAATAATAAAATGCTGATATATATATATTATTTGTACTGCAGTCAACCATATTATATAATGTTCAGATTAGATGATGAAAGAAAGATTAACCATTAGTACACATTGTAGCTATGCAGGTTCAATCACAGAAATTGTTCCACCTATAATGGGTGACATGCACCCATTTCCAGTTTACGCTACATCCCTGCTTATTCATTTGTCTTCTAATGAACTAACTGGTAAAGATGCTAGAATTTTGCAGTAATAGAAAAGTACACTGTGTGTTCCCTTAAAAAAGGACAACACCAAACTCATGGTGGTAGCTCTGTAAAATCTTAACCAAGTTTCAAAATTCTTTTAGCTATAGACTCATTTTTACCAAAGTAATTATTAAACATTCCACTATATCTTAAATGTCACTGCACTACATTGTGAAATTGTGTCAAAACTGGTGACAATCTAAAACAGATTAATGTAAAATCAAGTATATAATACAATCATTTTAAATTTTACTAAGTTTTGGACATCCTGTACGGGCTCCAGGGCTGTAATACTGCCTGATTCATTTGTCTTGTATTCCAAAGCCTCTCAGTGTAGTGTTCACATCATTCGTCGCATCAACAAAGTTATTCTATGTTCATCCCGGTTAGTTCTGGGATGGGAGACCATCTTCAGGCGGATATACCACCGTGGTATGTAACTAGGCCAACTCAGCCTTGCATCCCTGTCATCACTGACTCGTACTAGCTTTAATTGGCTAGGGTAACAGTGTATTTGTTCATTGATCCATATGCAGACACAAATATTGTGACATTACTGAACATGACCAAACCCAACTGTCTACAGTGTCCAATTTTTACAGTGCAGCATATTATAGTATAATTCCAACAGTGGGCTTGAAGTATTTTTAAAAAGTGTCGGGGAAACGTGCAAAAATCCTATGTTTAGTGGCAGACTGTGTGAAGACTGATTTTAAAATAAATATGTTTACCTGAAACCGATGTATAGATGGCAATATCTTATGTTTGTCTGTGGATCAGCATACACAACACAATACTAATATGTGCCACAGACAGCGTTCATAGTTGTAAAACACTGATGTTAATGTTATGCTCAACACTTCATCGCTTGCACTGATTAGACATGTTGACAGTTGCATATATTCAAGCCTTATTTATTTATTTGGATGTTCCCCACATTGTATAGTATGCATATTCTTCAGCAAGAGTAGTTTCTTTACATATCTGTACAGTACTTTGTCAGTGTATTTGGATATAAACTTGGCTACCTGTGGATATCTGATTACGTGATTTTTGTTTTGTCAGTAATGTGATTTAGCTTTGTAAATAATTGTGTCAGAAATTTGTAATTATTTTTTTCTGTGCTGTGTTTCGTTGTGCAAAGTTAGGATCCATTTATGTCACTGCACAAATTGTGCTTGTACGTTCAAAAGACTTCTCTGCCATCTAACAGATAATGCCAGAGCAATGGTGATTGTCTGGAAGATGAGGAAAGTTTATAAGAAATGTTGCATTCTTTATTTTATGACAGACTGAGCACTTAAAGTAATTCTTATTGGTGGCTGTTTTTCTGGGCATAGCTTTAGCTTTTTGTTGGTTTTCTGTTGGCGAGTTTGAGTGTTTTATGGATAGTTTTTAGACTGTCACCAGCGCTGCAAGCAGTTCTAAATGCAGGCTGCTTCTGCACGTGACTTGACTTAGCATAGCCTATAATATTATGTTGTCATACTGGTGAGCCTACAATAACATAGTCATGAGCCAGTTTGGGGTGTGAATTCATGTTGGCCCAAGAAAACATGTATTAGATGTGTTTCATATTGGTGCAACTGGCAAATATGATTAAACTCTGTGCTCAGTGGCAATGCAGGATGTAGCTACCATTACTCTAGGAACTTGTTTTATTATTGAGGTTAAAGCCTGTGGACTCGCTGCCTTAAATATGCCTTGCCTTTGTTGGCCTGCGTTATGTCAAGCCTATTAATAAACGAATATTGTATTGTATTGTATTCAGTACTTTGCTTAAAACAGCTTAGTTGTGTCATAGTTGAGGAGCAGTAGCTCGATTATAATCTGTTATTGTAGTATGTGATTCAGTTTTGTTTGTTTATGTCAGAAATTGTCAATAGTATGTCATAGAATTGCATTGTGACACTTACTGAGGTCACATTTAAAATCTATGAATTCACGTTTATACGATGATGATTCTTAAGTGTCATAATCCAATTATTTTTCTTCAGAAACGATAACACTGCTTATTCCTGCATGTGAGCTGCCTTGGAATTTGACTTAGATACTGTCATATGTTACTTTGAACTTTGCTATAATGTAGTGATTGTTTATATTTTCAAATTGTTTCTCGAGTTAACTGTATGTTTGTGTTTGACACTGGAAGGTTGAATCTGATATGATGTATTTTCAGCATCCACTTTTTAAGTCAAGTTGCTATTTTTTGCTATTGTTCTTGACAATATAAAATATTTTTTGTTTTTGTTTCACATTCCACATAAGACTGTACAAAACTTAACAAGACAGTGAAGCTACAAGTCATAACAGTGTTGTTTAAAATAGCTGGAGGCACCAAAATAATGATAATTTTTTATTACTTCATGTGAACCTATGTAATTGCTTATACTTACTGTACTTGTCACCCAGTCATTGTGCAGTAATCACTGAAAGTTGTATTACAGCATGGCCCAATTTTAGTAAGAGGTGAGTGCAGATAAATGTGTAGTATCACAGTTTTGTTACATTCACTTGTTGGGTCCATTCTATGGGGCCATAGCGGTCCCCTCTATCACGCATTGTCGTTGTTGTCGTCGTCGTCGTTGTGGACATCGATGCGCAGGCGGCGTGCGACAGTAGCGACACCTGGTGAATGGCAGTGTAGCGGCTCACAGTGGCGAATGGGCCCAACATTTTTCAAATGATTCTTGTCTTTTGAATTTAGTTGTTTTATTGCAGCTGTGGTGGACTTGATTTGTTATACCATGGGCAATTGATTGGCTGCAAAGAACTTGAGCTAGTTTAGTAGATTATTGTTTTGCTGCTATTGTACTGTTTATTATTAGTCTGGATTCTGTAGGAATCTGTTGTGTGTAAATTATGTCAAAAGTGCCATTAAACACCACCCTGTGTGGGGTAGGGTGGTAATTTCCATCTGTTAGTCCATATTTTTGTCCTGTAAAAAGAAAACTGTCCCGAGCTGTCATCACTAAAGTCAGTAGAGATATAGTCCATCACAGGCCATAGGCAATAAGGCGTGCATTGACCTGGAGGGCAAAATTTCAAGTTTGGGTTAGGATGGACGAGAGGAGAGGATCAGAAATATATGTTGATATGACAGCACATATTTCTAGTCATCAAAATTATTTATCTGTCATGCCTGTATGGTAGTACGGGGCTGTATAAGCCATTGGCCCAAGTAATGCAATGAGTCAGATTTTGACCGTTAACATCTTGGTAACCGCTGAGCCGATTTTGATAAAACTTGAAACCAGTTTATACGTTGCACGACGTGTTTCCACGGAAGGATATTCCTTTTGAGGTTGTGTTGATACTGCTCCTCATTTAGTTGGTCAAATTGCCGAAGACCCCAAATTTTGGAGGCGTGAATAGGCATTTCCCAGCCAAATGCGCGAAATATTCAAACTTTTGTATTATAAAATCTATGAATAGATTCCAACCAAAATTAGCCCAGTGATAACAACATGTAATGACTATAAAGTGTGTGCTATTATAAGCCTATTTAATTTCTCCTGTCTGTTTGCTATTACTTTGTTAACTTACTGTGAGATTACGAAGGCGGAATAACTCATTTTTTGGCATCACCAGTTATTTATCAACATGCTTATTACTAAAATAAATTAGATTCCAATTAAAATTTGTTTACCTTAGAAGGCTACAATGCTAAGAGAGTTCCCTAGTAAAGGGGGGACGTAGGAACAAGCAGAACAACTTGTTGCACAAGCTACAGGTTACTGGTTCAGTCTACCGTCGTCCCAGCAGTGGCAGACGACGCAGCACCTGCACAGCTGATAACACTGAACTTCTTTACTAACTGGTGTTACACAAAAATGGCTATGCGAGAAATAATACTTGCACACTGTACCTAATTGTACAACCTTATTTTTTACACAAAATTATCAAAATTGGTTGATGAGTATCGAAGATATAGCAAGCCAAAGCAGACACAGTAGATAGCATGACAAGACCCAATTTCCAGGGTTCATGTTTCCCCAGGTAGTGGACAGACATTAGTTAGGAGAGATGGGATAGCACGTTATTCGATAGCGTACTCACTCAGCAATATCTCTGCCGAAAATTAGCGAAATCGGTTTGTGTATTAAGTTATAGCATGCAACGTCAGTGTCGTTTTTTGAGACAGTGTAGACTAGAATCGAGTTGTTCGTGAACGCCACAAGTGACCAGATGGTTTTTCCTTCCCCGATTAGGACTATGAGTGGGCTTGAAAGGGACAGCGCGTCCCGTCTCTTGCACAGAAATTGTTTATTATCTATTGCAAACACTTACAGGATTTGTCCATCAGTCATAGTAAAGATGTGGGCATGTCGCGACGCCATCACCAGCGTCAGTAAAATGGGTTAACCTTGTAACTACTGAACGGCCCTATTGCAGCAGTGGCAGACTAATGCTAGGACCTATACTAGGCCTAC
>Ga0209782_1002104_pt1 | contig 10915 bp, 13 predicted proteins | sample WorMetmaBAHAMAS1_FD_187390 | JGI IMG/M metagenome (GOLD analysis project Ga0209782, IMG submission 187390) | Marine gutless worms symbiont microbial communities from Max Planck institute for Marine Microbiology, Germany - Inanidrilus... | ecosystem: Host-associated > Annelida > Digestive system...
TGCCCCATCCATATCTCAGGAATGGCTGAAGCTAGAGCTCTCAATTTTTTTACAAAGGGAGACTATATTAAGTCTTGCCAAAAGCATGACAAATCACCCGTAAAAGGGGCGTGGTTTTTCTCACGTGACCCGTTTTTGTCTGCGCAACTGTCAACTTAGAAAAAATTTTGCCGCCGCACGCTGGTAGCTGGGATCAATAAGATCGACGACGGACCACCGTGTTTGTCACGCCTTCGACGGTCGACCATATAGGTGCGATACACTAAGGCATAAGCCCCATCGGTTCGACTTTTCATCGTGTTTGTTGCAAACTTGCTAGTATAACATATGGACAACAAATCGATCAGGTGGAGTTTGAGCATTATCGTTCAAATATGTTGTAAAAACCGACATTTCTCGGTGTGCCTAGCGATTTGCTATCAACCGACGCTCGTTGCCTAGTAATTATATACTTGGTGTGCAGTGCAATAGGCCTATGGTCGATTTTTGTCGCGCGACGCAATGCTAGGCACGGTACATGCCGTCGTCGTGTGTCTGTCCGTCCGTCTGCAAATAATGCCACACGATAGGCCTGGGACTCTATTTTTTAAATGGGATGTTTTGTAGTTACAGAATTTCTACTGACAAGTATTATTTCTGCCATAGCAGAGCCTCTTGTTAAAAGCATACAATTGGATTGGCTGAGGACGTCCGGAAGATTGAAGCACATAACCATGCCAAATTCTGTTGAAATTGGTCCATCCATAGCGGAGATATTGCAATTTTTTATATTTCAAAATCTCCATCACTGCCATCTTGAATTTTAGATATTGCATTATTTTATTGGCTAACAGGGTCTGCAAGGCTGAGACGCATAACCGTTCCAAATTTCGTCCAAATCAATCAATTCATTGTGAAGATATTGCAATCTATCGATTTTTTAAGATGGCGGCCGCTGGCATCTTGGATTTTTGAAATCGCGAAATTTTGTTAGTGAGTGGGGTGCAGAGGGTCGAGGCGCATCAGCATGCCAAATTTCATCAAAATTGATTAATCGGTTGCGCAGATATTAAGATATTTCGATTTTTCAAGATGGCAGCCGCCACCTTCTTGGATTGTCGAATCCACAAAATTTTATTGGCTGACGGTGACGCATCACTGTGGAGAGTTTTCGTGTTGGCAGCCGTGCTGGCTGATTCACGTTCACGGTGGATATTGATTGTGTCCGTCACGTTCGCCACTTGTGCTGATGGACGGTTGTTTATTTCATGTGGCTGTGTCTGCAGGGCGTGTCGCGTTGTTACCTGTGGTCGTCTATTACCTGTAGAGTCTGAGCCACTCCCCCGGGTATCCAGCAACCAATCTATTCTTAGATCACAGACATTTTTGATCTGATTGGCCACTGGTATGAGGCAGGGTTGTGGTTGGCCAGACCTATTTACATGATTTGCATAAGCTAATTAGTGACCTGGTTGTGGTTGTTTTATAAAGAAGGCAGGACTAGTATAAGTGTGTTCCAGCTGCTGTTTTTGCACGTTGTGTGTGGCTGAGGAGCCTGTGTGCCTGTGTGAAGGCTGTGTGCCTATAGAAAATAGCTGTAACGACGTTCGTGCAGCAGTGTGGTGAAGTGGGGAATTGAAGTTGAAGAGAGGTGACAGTGTGGTAGAGTTGGAAGTCGCCTGGAAGCCAACTGTTATTGCTAACGTGAAGGCAACAGAAGTGCGTTCGTTCAGGAGAGTGATCTGCTGTTCCAGCATTGTTGTGATGACGTGGGAGGCAGTTCCTGCGACGCTTGATGACGAGTTCATAATCTTGGCAGTGTCCACAAGAGACTCACGTTGTGTTGTATTTACGTTTTTGGGTGTCTGGTTGTGTAAGTTTGATTGTTGTCTCCTTTGTGTGGTTTGTTGATTGTCATTTGCTTGACATGATATTGCGCAGACCGTATTATCTCCGCCTTGAGTAATATTGTGAAAACCATATCACCTACACCTTGTGTATTGTTCTGACAGACTTTTTATTACTTGTTAATCGATAAACGGTCTATTGTGATAACCGTCCTGTGTATTACGTAAATTACTACGAACTTACAAACTTTGTAGGTCTAGAATCCGTATTTTCATATCATTCACTCTATTTTCATTATTGTTTCGTATTCATTATAATTTCTGTCGTTAATATATCATATTTTTATATAAATCTGTGTTTAGAGTTGGTATCAGTAGGCCTATAGAATAGGATACTGGGCGTGTGTGTAGCTCAGAAGAATCCTTATGGATGCTATAGGAAGTTCCAGGGAGGAGGACTTCACACTTTGTACCAGAAGTTGGGTACCTAAGGATAACGTGTGAGAATAGGCCTACAGACGTGTTGACCTATGGTGTATGCTGAGTGAATAGTACCATTTATTTGTGTGTGAGACGCCATATGAGACAGAGGTGAGTTGTGATTGTTATGTTGTTAGTATACTGGCTAGTGTCGGCACATTGTCGAAATTTTGCGGACACCTAAAACGTGACATTTTGCTATTTTGCTGACATGGATCAGCTCTCAGCCGAGCAGCAGGAGACCCTGCGTAAAAATAGTACCGATCGTCTGCATGTGATGGCAGGCCGGACAGACGATGTGGATGACGATGAACTAGAGACTATGGACAGAATGGCCCTGTTAGAATTGATGGCTAAATGCATGATAGCCAAAAAGGGTGCTATTCAGGGAGCAGTGATTGCTTCAGAAAAGACTAGATAGAGCCAGGGAGGTAGAGTTGCAGCTGGCATTAAAAAAGATGGAACTATAGGCGGAGATAGAGAAGGAGAAGGTTAAAGTTGAGGATGAGAAGGTCAAGGCCCAGGCCGAGATAGACACTGAGAAGGAGAAGGCCGAGAATGAGAGAAGGAAAATGGAGTTGGATGATGCCAAGTCACAGAGGGAGCATGAGTGGCATTTGGTACAGATGAACAAAGCAGATAGATACCACGATGATAATAGCTTAGGTGATAATGGAGGAATGGAGGAGACAGGAGATCTAGGCATGCATGGTGGCAACAGGAGGCAGTCTAGGGCAGATATGCAAGGTACGGTATTGTCCTAAAGCAAGTGGTGACCCTAACGCCATCAGATGCGTCCGAAACTCCTCAATTCTTTGAAAGTCTAGAGGCAAATGTTTCGTTTGTTTGAGGTACCAGAAGATTTGCATGCAAAGCTATTGTTGCTTTTTTGTCAGACAAGGCCAAATATGTAATATCTCGATTGTGTGCTAGAGAGTTAGAGGATTGCAGTGCTGTTCGTATTTCATTTTGGCCAAATTTAAGCTGACTCCTAGAGAGTATAAAACGAGATTTGACTCTGCTGCGAAACGAAATGATGAAACATTCACACTGTTTACAGCACGATTGAGAAGTAGTTTGTGATTTTATGTGAAAAGCCGTGATTGTATGAATGATTTTGATCACTTATTTGCTTTGTTAATAGCTGATAAGTTAAAGAGTTGTTTACCTGAGGGAGCCTTGAATTACGTGTTGTTATTAGAAGGGAATGATTGCTTTGGCCCAGGGAAGATAGCTGAGCTGGCTGATACATATGTGAGTAATCATGGTGAAAGGGACAAGCCATGGTGTACTGCCCATGTAGCTCAAGTGAAGAGTAGTGCAGAGACCAGGTCCCCCAGGACCGACAGGCAGCAAGGTCATTTTGATTGTCCAGAGGACGGTGGTCGGGGGTCACCGCCACCCCGCGATATAACCTGCTTTCAATGTAATGAAAGGGGGCATGTGGCTAGATTTTGCCCCAAGAAAGGGACTATGGAGTTTTGAGCGAGTGCCAGACCGTCTGATGGGGTACGTTGATGCTATAGGTGCAATTCTTCCAGGCATTTAGTTAAGGATTGCCAAGTGAGGTTAATGAGCTACATGCTACTTGTGATCTAGGGGAAGAGGAGGCCCAGGTCAATGTTTGTTTTGGTGAACAACCCTGGATCGAGGCATCAGTGACAAGTTGTTAAGACAGCAGTGATACCGGAGCGAAATTTTCCAGTTTGCAGTATGTGAATGTGATGGTTAATAATGTGAATTGTGTTGCATCGATTGATTCAGGGGCTGAGATAGGAGTGTTGAGTGAGACAGTGGCTGAGAAAATAGGTGTTGAAACATGTGGGCACATAAATGTGAGAGGCATTTTCAGTGATCCTCGACAGGTACCACTGGTCAGTGTGGAAATGTAAATGTGTGGGGAGGCAAATTGTGAAAATATGGCAGATGGCAGGCCAATTGTGTGTGCAATAGCACCTTTCAGAGAGTTCACCCATGATATGGTGTTACCAAATGATGTAGTTGCTGATTTGTGGTGTTTGCCTGTGAGAGTGTACTTGCTAATGATGTGAGTGGAGTGTCTGTTGATGAGGTTATTGCTGGAAATAGGTAGGAGATTGTTCTGAATCGCACACAGGCAACTGTGCCTGTGTGCGATTGTGTGAGCGGTGAGACTAATGTAAGGGAGCTGCAAGAGAAAGACGATAGCATTAATGCATGTTTGGAGATGGCTGAGGTAGGCAAGGGAGATTATATTACTGATAATGGTTTATTGTATCACAGTGATCAAGTTGAGGGTCAGACAGTGTGTCAGTTGTGTGTTCCTAGTGTGAAGCAAAATGTTGTAATGCAGATGGCACACAACTCCGTTTTTGGTGATTATTTGGCAGAGGAGAAGACTTGCAAATGTATTCAACTTTCGCTTTATTTTGTATGGCTTTTGTTTTGTATTTTGTCATTTTGTATTTTTGTGTCTGGCTCCCAGTTGGGATGGGCTATAGTCGAGACAGAGGCACATACCATTAATTGGGCTTTGAGTCGATTTTGGGGATTGTGTGTGGCTATCAGATCGCTGTGGTATGTGATCACAATCTGTTGGAGTATGTTCGAGAGTGTTCTACCGGAAGTGCCAAGTTGGTCCCTATATTTACAAGAGTATGATATAGATATTAAGTATACTGGAGGTACTCGGAATGTGGTGGCTGATTACCTGTCACGTGTGTTGAGTTTGATAGTGATGGGGGTTTCAATTAGTAATGTATGTATTTTTTGTTTGGTCCCCATTATGATGTTGCTTTCTATTGTGGTGCGTATTTGTATTGATTATTATTTGTGTTGTGTTTCACCTATATTGGTGACCAGTTCGATGTAGTAATTTTGATGGCTTGTGTATAGTGTAAATACTGATTTGTGATTTTGTGATCACAGTGATTTATGTGTAGATTTGTAGGTGATTAATTAAGTATGTTCGACTGTCATATGAACAAAGACATTGTGAATTCATATGATCCAACTGTGGTTATATTGTAGTCTTGTATTATGCATGTATACCGTGATAGTTCGAGTCTGATGGACTATATGTTTATTTGGTGATAGTTTCTGTAATAAATATGTATACGTTGTGTTAGCGAGCAATCAGTTGTAAGTGTATTGCATGATAATTGAGCATTTTTGTGTCGAGGCAGTGTTTGTGTATTATGTTGCTTTCTGTCAAACAGTCATATTATGTAGTATGACTGTTCACTTCAGGATAAGGGGGGAGAAATGTGGAGATTTTTCGTGTTGGCAGCCGTGCTGGCTGATTCACGTTCACGGTGGATATTGGTTGTTTCCATCACGTTCGCCACTTGTTGTGCTGATGGACGGCTGTTTATTTCACGTGGCTGTGTCTGCAGGACGTGTCTCGTTGTTACCTGTGGTCGTCTATTACCAGCAACCAATCTATTCTTAGATCACAGACATTTTTGATCTGATTGGCCACTGGTATGAGGCAGGGTTGTGGTTGGCCAGACCTATCTATATGATTTGCATAAACTAATTAGTGACCTGATTGTGATTGTTTTATAAAGAAGGCAGGACTAGTATAGGTGTGATTCCAGCTGCTATTTTTGCACGTTGTGTGTGGCTGAGGAGGCTGTGTGCCTGTGTGATGGCTGTGTGCCTATAGAAAATAGCTGTAATGACGTTCCTGGAGCAGTGTGGTGAAGTGGGGAGTTGAAGTTGAAGTAAGGTGTGGGAGACTGGAAGTCTCCTGGAAGCCAACTGTTGTTGCTGACGTGAAGGCAACAGAAGAATGTTTGTTCAGGATAGTTATCTGCTGTTCCACCATTGTTGTGACGAAGTGGGAGGCAGTTCCTGATACACTTGGTGACGAGTTCATGATCTTGGCAGTGTCCACAAGAGACTCACGTTGTGTTGTATTTACGTTTTTGGTCATCGGATTGTGTAAGTTTGATTGTTGTCTCCTTTGTGTGGTTTGTTGATTGTCGTTTGCTTGACTTGGTATTGTGCAGATCGTATTATCTATGCCTTGAGTAATATTGTGAAAACCATAGCACCTACACCTGGTGTATTGTTCTGTGAGACTTGTTACTACTTGTGAATCGATAAACGGTCTATTTTGATAACTGTCCTGTGTATTACGTAAAATACTACGAATTTACGAACTTTGTATGTCTAGAATCCATGTTTTCATATCATTCATTCTATTTTCATTATTGTTTCGTATTCATTACAATTTCTGTTAATATATCATATTTTTATGTATCTCTGTGTTTTGAGTTGGTATCAGTAGCCTTATAGAATAGGATACTGGGCGTGTGTGTAGCTCAGCAGAATCCTTATGGACCCTATAGGAAGTTCCAGGGAGGAGGACTTCACAATCACTGTACCAAATTTCGTCAAAATTGGTCATTCCATTGCTAAAATATTGTGATTTTTCGAATTTTCAAAATGGTCGTTGGCGCCACCTATCATTTTTGAAATTGCGAAAATGTATGGACTATGGGGTGGAGAGGGTCGAGTCGCATCAGCATGCCAAATTGCGTCAAAATCGGCCATCTTGAAAAATCGAAAAATCGCAATATGTCCACAACGAAACGACTGATTTTGACGACATTTAGCATGATGATGAGTCTGGGCCTTACAGACACTGTCTGCCAATAAAATTTAACAAATCTGAAAATCCAAGATGGTGGCGGCGGTTATTTGGAAAAGTCGAAATATCGCAATATCTCTGCTTTGGATAGACCAGTTTCGAGAAAGTTTGGCATGGTGATGTGCATCAATCCTCCCGACCTCATGAGCATACAACATTTTATGCTTCTAAAAATCTACATGGTGGCCTACTGCCATCTAGAAAATATAAATAACATGATATCTCTAAAATCATTTGGACCTATTTCAGGATGATTTTAGTGTGCTGATGCATAATTGTCCTTTCTAGCTTAAATGCTATAAAATGTACTGTAACTGATAATAAAACAGCAAATATAAATGATAAAAAAACTGCAGTTTATCTATTGTGTTAACAGACATGAATCAAAAGCTGCAAAAATCATAAAAAGATGATATTACTAAGCATCACGATGGTGGGTAGTATCACCATTTTTATGATTTTTGCAGTTGTTGATCCATGGCTGTTAACAGAATAGATAAACTGCAGTTTTTATCATTTATGTAATTAAAATGCCCATTTACTGCCATCGTCTACATTTAACTAAATATGAAAAACTATTATCCAAAAACAGTTATATAAAAGCATCAGTTAACCTAACAAAATACACCAAAAATACGTACTTTTCACCAGAATTATGAATCTATTGTTTGGGCACCAAAAATGTAAATATACCAGCATAGCATGATAGCAGCTGCCGCTGTCCAGCTGTAAACTGCGACAAAAATCCGAACGCTCCAACGACTTCAGTCTGTCATTAAAAATGAGGAATGAAACGCTCGGACGTATAAAAGAACGGCACAGTTCCAGGCTAGATCGGTGTGACACAATAAAAAATGCAGCCATTATAATTGATAACCAAAACTCCACATCCAAAAGGTAGGAATTTGAAGTGGTCATAAAACATCCTATACCGTGATGCTATCTATATCGGCACCATGCTCCACGACGAATGCAGGAAGCAAAGCTGAAAGTGTGGACAGTAATTTAAGTCAGCCTATCACAGAAAAATATATACAGTGCTTCTTATCAGATACTGAGAATTTACAGCTAAAACGAAGATGATTTCATGCTGCTGCCAGCAATCCTGAAATCCCACTGTGTCACGGTGGACCTGATGAATAGTCCCAGGTGCCATTGACCAAAAGCTCTAAACTGGAATTAACTAGAAGGTCATGTCAAAGTCTAAATTGTCACAGTATGAATGACACAATGATGTCGAACAGCTGAGCAATAAACATGCGATCAGTCATGTGCATCTGTCAGTCTATTTGATTTGTGTGTGTTTCCACTCTGTTGTTGAAGTGACTGATGTTTGACGTTGTTTTTTTGCATTTATGGGTCATGACCATAGGTGGAATGAAAGTAAAATTCAAGGCCACAGTTTAAGATCAATTTAGCAGCCAAACCTTACGAACAAAACACTTGCAGCATTAACTCAACCCCACCTTTACTTTATCTGTTGTGATCTGCAGCTCAGTGCAACAACTCTCAGTACGAATATCAACGTTGTTATCGGACTTGACATGGCGAGCAAGTTCATCTGGTAATGTCTGCAGTCCAGAGTCAAGTGACCACATTGACCATTTTTCCAATCTGCAGCGACTAACCAATTTTGATGCAGCTTCTATTCTCTCTAACATATCACACACACAAAGAACTAAACTGCACTGGCCATAGTACAGCGCAAGTGGTATGCTAGCACAATCAGTAGACCTTAAACCTGCCTTGAGAACATGTATTTCTAGTTATCATCATGGTATGGGCAATTTGAGATTTTTGCCATGTTGGCGCAGTGGTGGGCCTCCAACACAGAAATTTTTGTTACGCAGTTACGGAATATAAATGGTCATAATTGTTGCACCACTTTTATATTCGTTTGTCCAGTGAAAAGGGCTTCATTTTAAGGACCTGACTTATGCCAAAAAAGAGGCAAACTCGATTTTGCATTGTTCATATCCGAAAATTCCTTTTGATTTGGGGCTGGATGACAGGCGTTTTCCAAAACAAAAAGAACAAAAGGACTGACTATGGTCAATGAAAACGCAGCAATTTCGTGATGAGAGGAACCGGAGTCAGATGTCTTAACCTTGGAAGACATGTCCCGGAAGCAGCATCCCATGTGCAAGACCATCCCAGCTGAGTCTGGTTCCTCTCACCAAACGGTCAGTTCATTGCCACCCACCATCAACCTTGATGATGATATCACACTCCTCAAGTCGCACTGTGATCTTGAGTTGGATCACAAGGAAGGTTCAGTCATTGAGTCTGATAATACGAAGGACCCAGATAGGCCTACTAGTTTCCTGAACATGTGAGTAAACTGTTCCTTCAGACTTTAGAACAAAGCATTTTCCCCTTGGAACCTGCTAATGGTCTCAAGCAGTTACTACTTGACCACACGGATACGTTCACCACATCTTTTGCAGATTTAGAATTCTGTCCCATCCTGAAGCACGATGCCAGAGATGCCAGACCCATTAGATAGGCACCCAGAAAACGTCATTTTGACAGCAAGGGGACCTGAAGATAAAGACTTAAATGACATGTTGAACACCTGAGTAATCAAACCATCTGCTTCCAGTTGTGAATGTTCTGTATTCCGTTTCTGCATTGATTGTAGACAAGTAAATGCAGTTTGCAAGAAGGATATATATGGTGCCTTATCCAAGACATCCAGGATGCTCCTAATTACCTGATAGGTGCAAAATACTTGCCAACTTCGATTTGTTGAGCGGGTATTGGCAGTTGGGTCTCACTGAAAGAACCAAAGAATGTTCCAATTTTTGCACCAGACAAGGTCTTTACCAGTTAACCAGAATGCCATTTGGACTCATCAAAACGCCGAGTTCATTCTGTCGCCTCATGTCAATCGTTCTGTGAGACCACATGTTTGTGGTACCTGGATGATATAATAATCTTCGGTCACACACCTCAAAAACTTTTTGGCCAAATGACAGTCATTCTAGATAAGCTTCATGCACTCAGCATAAAGGTTAAACCATCAAAGTGCGTTCTCTTCAAGCTGGAAACCCAGTATTTCGGGCACATAGTTAGTGACCCAATGCCAGACAAAATTTAGACTGTCTCAGTGATGTGCTTGCATTCCTAACTCTGGCATATTAAAATCACAAATTCGTCAAATTGTGACTCTGACCTCACCACTCTGACGAAAAAGATGGTATGACGTGATTCCAGAGGCTCAAGTCTCATTTAAAGTACTGAAGCGAGCTGTAGGCATAATGAAAGTCATTTCCTTGGCATTTCCTGAGCCCTACTTGTCTTGCGTCTTTGACACAGATGCATTTGATGTTGCAGTAGGGGCAGTCAGTCAAAACTGATGGTGTGACTTTCGGTCCAACTCAGCGTTTAGCACAAACTGTCACGTGACTGAATGATTTTTCTTTTTTTCTTCTTTGTTATGTTTTGTTGAAGTGACACGTTTTTGATGCATTTTATAACTATACAGTTGCATATTGGGTTTTAAAAAAATACTAAAACATGCATTGTGCAACGAGGGTGTCACATATTTGGCATCGTGGAGTTCGAACGATGACGTGCGGTTGAAACACGTGTTTAGTTCGTTCAGGTCTGTCCGTTCGTCCATTCCAGTGACTTTTTGTTCATTCTTAAGCGAATTCCCTGAATCTGTACGGCAGCTTGAGATTAGCAATTATGGATAGGTTGTCTAAAGAACAACAAGATAAAATAAAAAAGACATCCTCCTTTCGAATTGTAGCGAGATTCCCATACTCTTTCACGCCATATTTTCCTTCTATTGCTGTCCGAGGCCGGCAGTGGAGTAACTTGATCACGTGATGTTCATTAGTATGCAAGTAGGGCGCAACTTACTCCGTCACGTGTTTATGTTATCGCGCTGTCTATCATTTCAGTAGGTTAGCGAATAAAACTTACTTTTTCTAATAATTAGAAGCCGTTTCTGTTCGATCTACCG
>Ga0209782_1002105_pt1 | contig 10913 bp, 3 predicted proteins | sample WorMetmaBAHAMAS1_FD_187390 | JGI IMG/M metagenome (GOLD analysis project Ga0209782, IMG submission 187390) | Marine gutless worms symbiont microbial communities from Max Planck institute for Marine Microbiology, Germany - Inanidrilus... | ecosystem: Host-associated > Annelida > Digestive system >...
ATGTACCTCCGCTTTTTCCAACCCCTCCGTCCCTCCTCCTCTCTCCCCCTCGTGGTCGGTGGTCCACTTCGTATGGTCATATTTCAACACAGTGCTGTATTATCAAACTTACTTACTTACTTATGAGTATACGGTCTGTACAGCCAGTACACGTAAAAATTGACCCGTTTCTAACAAAAAAATCGAAGCACACACAATCCTGGGATCGTGGAGGTATGAGATAGACTGTGATTAAACAGTGCTGCAGCCATGTACATTTTGAGAAAACTAACACGACGGCTCACTTAACAAAAGCTAGGCATTTTTCATTTTACTGGTTGTGCATACATCAGTCGGAAGGGCAGTGTCAAGCAACTGTAAACTGTCACAAAGATTAGTATAATTCTACAGCTTGTGGACGTCCATTGTAGCTTAAATACCCCTCCCCATGTCCACATTTGACATAACCCTCACCCTCTCTTTTATGGATGACCCCAGGTACAGCAGTTGGTTATGCAAGTGTGTGCACGGAATATTGAAGTAAATTACCTTTGACCTCGATATTTTGCAAGCCAGTTCATATTGACACCATCCAGGTCAAGTCCGAAGGTCTAGATCATAGGTCAAAGTTCACGGTTATAGGAGGAAAAATGTTATATGTTCATTTTCGGCTCATGCAGGTCGAGGTGATGTATTTTATGGACGCTCGGTACGATGCAATGCATATAGCTGTCTGTCAAGTTATTTGTACTAAATTGGTCCGTGCCACCTCCAGACTCCAGACAGGGCTGGGATGAAGTTTCCAGTTACACTGGTGATGCCTTTGTCTGCCTTAATGCTAGACGGCAGTGCAGTATAGACAATGTTTCACCTCTCACTTCACTTCGCTTGGTTGTTAACTTCTTCCTTGTTAGGTGGCAGTGAGATATACCGCTGCTGACTACCAGCGTCAGGCTATCGAACCGATTCTATATCTTGTGGTTGAGCTTCTTTAGTTCCTCCTAGCTTCTGTCATCTATGCAACTGCATGTTACATCCGTGGCTGTTGCAATGAATGTAGCCTAAATTGACACTCTGTCTGCATGTGTGTCAGCAGGACTGCTTAGAAAGTTGTCGATTGATTCTCATGAAAGGTTTTTGGAAGTGCTAGGCACAAATCAGCACCGGCTCCTACGATCCTTGAGGGACTATGTACCTTTAGCTTTCTAGACAGAGACAACAGTCTGTTAGACTTTGTGAGATCTGGTTCTGGATCCAATTACTGCACTGTGCGAGTATTCAGTATGTACTGGTAGCACTTTTGAGTATGAACTATATGGCGCACTGTTTTCGTCTTATTTGCATTTGTTATTGCAAGTATGTTACAATAAATGGTGTTTAAAAAACTGCATCATTGAAACTCCAAAAACTGCAACTCTGCTAGGTACATGTACAACGAAAGTTTGTTTCAGTTACATGCAAGGTGTATTCTAAGTAATACGAAATCTCAACTTTCATCAATGACAACAACAGCTGTGGTCACTGCCACAGCACAACAGCACCCATACATCAACAAACCAAAACAAAACCACCGCACGAGATATGTTCACAAAGCACCAAAAAATCAATCGGCAAAATACTTAAGATACATTAAGATACTAATCTAGGATGCCATACAATGCCGAGATAACAATGTTTTTGTTAGTATCGCTTACTAAAAGGCAACTACTGTACTAAAAGCAAACTCAGTTTTGTAACAATGCATGTGACCAACATACTGCTAAAAACATGCAAGATCAGTACAGACATGGACGTTACTCTTAATTTTTTCTTTAAATTAAGGAGCCTGAATCCTGTAAACAGCTATAAGGCACCCCTCAGCATACAGCTATAAAATGAGAGCTACTTTGCTTAAGCATGACTAATAAGTGACAAGCACACCAGGAAGCAGGTAATGCTATAAATATATAAGCAAGCCATGTGACTATTATACAGAGTGCACCAATAAAAAACAATCCCCTAGAAAAAATTCTGTGATTCAGCCAAGGTAGTACCGATTTGAACCAAACTTTCAGAATTTGTATGTGGGTATTTACACAACTTATCCTGCAAATTTTATTGAAACAACTGACATGGTTCAACAGATATAGCAGTTTAAATTTTAAGTTCAATTTTTAAAGTGAACCTGCAGTTGTTCATTGAAGATTTACTATTAACAAATTACACTGTGCATAGCTTTTCATCAACAGTATAAATGTTTCAGTGATGAATTTCAGCTGGCCCACTCAGTATTTATATAGAGTGTTCAGAATGTCCACAGCTATAGCAATACATGATCAGTCTTTTGTGAAATGATACGATTGCCTTAATATCAACGAACTCTTGTGGCAAATCATTCCACATCGTCAACAAACAGTCTTTCAGCTTGACAATGCTTGTCAGCTTTGGCCTGTAGTATATATAGCATTCCAGCATTGAGCCCTATACATGATAATTCATCGGTATATCAATCTGATGTATTTTGTGTTATTTTTTAAACATCACAATCTCAGTTTAATAACTTGTTCAATTTGAGAATGTGCTTTTAGTTCATATGGACATAATTTTTAAATAAAACTAAATATTGTAACAAAATTTGCTGCATATGTACCCTGAATTTTCATTTTTTGTAAAACCTGTAAATCTTGCGACAAAATCTATTAAAATTACAGAGATAATGAATTTTTCTTAAGGTACTGTTTTTTATTGGTGCAGCCTGTATCAAACATGTTGAAAGTGTAAACTGTCTACAATCTGTAACACACTTAATAGTAAACAAGCCAAGCTGTCACCAATGGAATCCGTGATGCTGCATGTCTTTGGGGCAATTTAATACCAACAAAAAAGTACATCGGTCTGCATACCAAAGTGAAAGTGTTCAGCTTCAGCTGTAAGTAAGTAAACAACAAAGAGGTGTTTATGGGACATTCAATATGATTGGAAATACATGTTGTACTTTTAGAAAGAGCACGACTTCCTATTATTATTCCATAGTAACTATGTTCCTATCTTATGCTGATTCCGAGATACAGTAAGTCACTGGTTGAAATGTAGTTTGTCCGTCAGTGAGGGAGACACCGTAGGAATTTCACCAACATTTTTGGTATGACAAAACAAGAATCCCTATGCTACTATCCAGAGTTGATTACTAATTATTTCATGATTGGTTCTGCTGTTAACTGCAATAACAGCATGGAACAGACGTATGGACTAGACATCAGGTTTCACCATGTACATGGTATGTATGTGTTGCATATGCAACAAATGTAAATTGCAAGCCATGCTAACCATGCAGACTTGCATGAGAATCAACACAACCAATAAGTGGTGTTTAAGTTATATAGCAGAAGCACGTCAACAACAGGCTGGCAGCAAAAATGATGAATACGTAAATAAAGACTATTAAGGTATGGTTTTCATTAACACATGGGTAAATATATTAATGCATAAATAAACCTTTGACAACATGCCATTCCTGAGTGTCTCCGAGATAGATATGTGTAAATAGCAAGTCACCATCATATATTGTGTGGCTTGTCCTTGAATGGACGTTGCTGATTACACAAGCGACTTCCATGTAGGAGGTTCGCTCATGGAAAACAGCTGAGATATCCCCGGTAGCTCGCCAGGCAAACGCAGGCAAGTTGGGTGACAGAAAATCAGAAAAGCCTGGAATCGCCCTTGGGGTGCCCCAACACACCCAGCAGGTCGACTTACTAGTGGCCTAAAAACAGTATTCATGTTAACTGCAGCAAAAAATAATCTCTAGTGTCATTGTAACTCAAAACTTGTAAAGTGAGTGTTACTTGATGTCCATCATGTAACTCAGGCAAAAAGTTATGAACGGTATATCTGCCAAATATAAGGGCATTTTCTCCTAAAATGCAGTAAAAAGGTTACACATTACTACACATGCTCAAGATACACTATCTGCAAATCAACAGAAAGCATGAAGTATTTGTGCCGAATATTTACAAGTATGCCATCTAATGCAAAAATGATTTACAAAAGTGCAAAAGTCTAGGCCACATCATCTTAAGAGTTTTGGTATGTGATTATACAGGGTGGGTTAAAAACATGACTTTTCCAGAGTGGTTAATGGGAGAAAGGCATGTGATGTCAAAAGTTTCTGAATTTTGTATAGAAAAACTATAAAACTTGCATATCAGTGCATTTAAATATTCTATGCCTAATTTGCATAAGTCTTCACTACACGTACGCCAAGTGTATGCTGAAGGGACATAAACACTTATCTCAAAGTGTTATACAGTAGTTTCTGGTTCTGTTTCAAAAGTTGGCAAAACTATTTGTGCAGCTAGAAACTAAACTGAACAGTGCCTATTACTGTGATCACGTGCTTGAACAAGGATTACTGCTGGACATACTGTGGATTATTCAGTGTGGGGAGTGTTACAACTGATGGTGTACTGTCACAAAATTTCAGACACTGACCGGCTAGCACGCATGCTAGTCGACCGTTGGACTCGGCTAAGCCAAGACACCCTAAACGTTACTGAGCAATCGATCAGCTGCCAAGAAGGCCGATAATGGTTATCAAGGCGAAGGATGCCCATGCTCAATTTCGTCTGGACTAGTTCTGTGTGCAGCTGATCATTGCTGTTACTTTCACTGCATTTTTAAGTTAAAAATTTGGGTAAAATCCATGCATTTTTGTCAAATTTAGCACAATTTCATGTGTATTGAAGAGTTACCAGAATGCAAACTGGGCAAAGGATATTTAAATGCACTGACATGCAAGACTTTCTATATACAAAATTCGAAATGTCTGACATATCACATGCCTTTCTCCCATTAACCACTGCAAAGTTATTAGCTCTCAACAACAGTCCAGTTTTCCCCCACCCTTTATAAGCCAATCAAAGGCATAAACATCGACAATCCGAAGTACTTACCATGCTTTACACCTCACAGTCAATGAATAAAAATATGTGATAATTATTAACACGTGATTCAATTCAATTCACACATGAACAATACCTGAAAATGCATGAAAGTCATGCCAGTATAACAAAGTCAATTTATATCAAATGATGCTAAATATGTGTCTGTGTAATAAAAGATGTAAAAATTCCCACAAAAAGATCATCCGCAAGTTTAACGCGGCACAACACGACACAAATTTTTCCCGATGCTTCTCAAGATGGTGCTCTGTGACCGAACAACAAAACACAAGAAAATAGTACACAGAGAAAGGACACTAAACCCAAATATTTGCAGTAGATCTAAATGAACAAAACTCACAGCCCAGCCAACAATGATTGTGCAGTAAAATCAGATCATCACGTAGTCACTGACACACACAGTATATACAGTACAGCTTTATGAATACGCATCTAATAAACTCTCGCTACCATGAATACTTACTACTACTGCATGCACTGGTGCTACAAATGCTTTCAGTTTTATTTACTAACTGACCTAGTATTACTCTACGTTAGCCATGCCTCTTATAAAAAGAACTACTAAAGATAACCGAGTCAGGCTTTCTACGGTCCAGTTACCCCATCAACAGTGTAAAAGCAATGAAGGGAACTTGGAGTAATAATGCCAAAAACTGATCAATAACCCACTGGACCGCATCCTTTCTTGACCAATGAACTGACTATCCTTCTGCACCATTTACACCACTCTGAGGACACTACGACAACTACTACCATGCACAGACATATATATATATATAACATTCAGCATGCACATTAACAACTACAAAAATCAGCTCCGAACTTTCAACAACACGTTTAGGAACCAACCAAATGTGTGAAAACATACCAAAAATTGAAGTGGTGTTTTTGAAAAAAAAATTTCAATAAAAATCCAAAGTGGCGAGTAACAGCTAAATGCACAAAAACACATGATATGATAACAAAGTAAAAGGCACGTGTTGATAAAGATCATATTAAACAAGACATGCATCACAATGCATGCACACAAACTGATGTACTGTCATTTAGATGCAGCCATATTGCTTGACAATTGCACATTCAGATGCGGAAAGGATTTATAAAATGCATAAACGTAAAATCACACAAAATTCACATGGGCTTCAGAAAAATGTGTTGCATTTCCAGTAAAAATGGAAAATGTTCAAGACCATAAAATCACGAGTTAGGCTCGTTCCTAAAGTTCTGTCATTACACGTCTGCAATATTGTATAAGGCAAATTACAACAAGCTGCAAAAGTGATATTAGCGACAGTCCGCATTTCCGCCGATAATGTATCTTTCAAAATCCTAGTCGCCAGGTGGCACCAGATGTACTACATATAATAATGGTTTCTTGGGTCCACGTAATTAATCTGCCCTTGAAACGGCACCTTAACTGGTTCAGTCATTTTTGCGCAGCTCACCCATGTGACAATCACACACACAGACCGCGCTACATCAAGACATGCTACGTAGCAAGAGCCGGCATCAAGCACTACGTTCTGTGCTGGCGATATGAGCTAATAATAATAACCAATAAAGCTGCATTCAGTACCATCTCTAAAAACGCACACATAAAACAGCATTCTTTCCATTAAGTAACTCATTTTAAGCGAAGCAGCTGCTCGTCTCCGACTGCGATATGAACTTGATGTATGAAAACAACCAACAACTGACACAACAATCGACTACACAAACGAAACAGCTGCACTGTACACAAATTAGTGATCACGCAGATATACAAGTCACACATGTAACAGCCGATTTCCCAGTCACCTAATACTATGTTCTGTCAAGTGTTCTGGCCAAAGTCATCTCCAAAGGGTCGTGCCTCAACTAAAGTATGGACCATACACCTTATTCACTATGGTTAGCCAGTTAAAATTTAATGGTATTTTCAACACAATTTAGGTCTCATCAAATCTTTAGGACTATAATTTATCACAAACACTGATATTTTTAAACATGAAGTTTACAGTATTTTACAAGACGAGTGATTGAAGAGGTAAATAACTTTAGGGTGACATTGCTAAACTTTCTCCACAAAGCTGTACATGTTGGTTCTCTACTGCACACCAACAGCTAAAGTACTAAAGTGAATTACTCGAACAGTATTATAATTTAATTTAATATTATATTTAACTTCTCATTTGTGAACATTTTTTCAGCTCCGCAGTATAAATCATTAGCCTCTGTCAATGAAACTGTTCAAGAATAGTGTTTGTCACCGCAAACACTACTACTGAACAATTCAGGAATAATGTCTTGATTACATTTATTCATTCTTTGTAACACACAAAAAGGCACAAATCAGTTCAAGGCTCGATCGATTACCGAAGTTTCACTGAAAGCGACAGAGGTTGAGCATCTATACTTGAACATGACTAAGAACAACTGCGTCCATTGTCTAGCTTAACACAATCTGATGCCAAATACATCATACACACGTACACAATTACAAAACAACATGCGAATATGCCACAAAATAACGGCCATGCACCTAAGACAGGCCTATCTAAAAAAGTCGACAACTGTCAAGGCACATCATGTAGACGGATCTAAAACAGGTTCAATGTTCAATATGATGCCCGATGACACTGATGTCCCGCAGTCGGTATTCAAACACGCTCGGTCACTTCCGACCATTCTTTACTTCTATACGCTGCTGCGCACGAGATATCTTTGCCTTCGGTAGAGGCGTGTCTTCGCCCGCCTCGGCAGCGAAGCGACGCATCTTATCACCGAACGTCATGCGGTCAGGAGTCATGTAATACATTTCCTGATGCGACGGTCGCATGCGGTCACGTAGATCTGGGTAGTGTTCTTGTGCGCCGACAACACCGGGAGTTGGCGGCGCTGATGAAACCGACACCTGTCTGTCAGGAGTCATGTCCTGGTAACCCATGGCGGGGTCCGTTCCATCGGCAACACCGCCACTTCCTTGGACCGACGTTGATATGCTTGGCTGAAATGACACCATCTTCTTTGCCGCAGCAGCTGACTGGTACATGCCAAACGACGACGTTCTGTCAGGTGGTGGAGGTGCTGCCAAATCGTTGTCGTTGTTATTGTTTGTGTTCTGCTCTCGCTGGTACGCTCCATACTGAATACTCCCTGGTCCCTAGATCACAAGCCAACAGCACCTGCAGAAAGTGATCAACTAAATACTAACTTTAAAACAAGTTACTATTTATTTCAAGCCCAGAAAGAAGGAACAACATGAACATCCAACTTTAAAACGGTCCTGAATGTGCAAAATACAATTTTTATACCTGACTCATCTACATAAACATTTGCAATATTTAATATCATTCACCCTTACATTCCAGCATCAAAACTGCCTGGGATTTTTTTAGCACTAAGCAATTTTGACCTGTCACAAATGACTCGTATGCACCTCAAGGAAATCGAACCTGTGTTGTCAATTAACTACAGATATATGGTTCTTTTTAAAAAACGTCATATCCACTTACCAACAACATTTATAAGCACGCAACAATTTCAAAAGATATGAGTAGTTCAGCAGCCACCCAAAAAGGGAAAGGAATCGAGAGGCTCATTTAAATTATTACGCCAGCGCCGATAACAGGGAGAGACAACCTTCACACCACAAGACAAAATTAAACAACAACAACACAAATCAGCATTTATCCTTAACTAAAAATACATAGAACACAAAATGAACACAAAACTAAAGCCACGTTTAGTCGCCTCCTATGACATCTGGCGTGGAAACGGAGCATGGCTATTCTGAAGGAAAGATACAAGAGAAGTAAATAAGAAAGGAAAATATAAGCAAGAGAAAAAAGAAGCAAGTTACAAGAAACAAAAGGAAGCAATTAAGGAGGGAAACACACATATAAACAATCTATATAGCGCCTAATTTACAATGTCTTTGAGGGCGCATTAGGCCCCGGCACCCGCACGGGGTCAAAAGATATGAGTAGTTACGGTTGAAACAAACGATGCACCATCACAGAAAGCACAAAGCACACGAACCATTTGGCTTCGCAGCAGCTCTTCTGACTGAAGTATCTGCTGTTCTTGGCGCTGAAGTTCCATCTTGTTCTGTTGTTCAAGCTGTGACTGTAACTGTTGTTGGCGTCGTCTTTCTTCCCTACAAACCAACAACGTGATAAAAATACATTAAAATAATGAAACTGTGTTAATATTGTGGCTTAAAAATAATAACCTACTAGGCTGCAAACTGTTTCATCTAGCGTTTTTACTAGGTGCTTCCAAAAGATATGGATAATCCATTTTTAACCAAAATTAGTAAAGAATGATGGATACAGTAACGCACCTGTCAACAGTACTGTGTTATCCTACGGCAAACATCATATGACACTTCTGTGCATCAGATAAATAATTCTTATTAAACACACTTGTATCATGTAAAGTTTTCTGGCCACAGCAACCATCAAATTCAAGTTCTTCTGTTGTCTATAAGAGTATCCATTCATGACAATGACACTGCCGTGACTTTGCATGACAATCAGATGTTGTACATCGCAACACATTTCATGTGAGATTTGTCATGTAGTGTGGTGTAAAAATATTCTGTCCTTTTAAAATGATGCACTTTAACAGTGCATCTTGAATTGAGAACACTGATATGATGCCAGATTTTGGTCCCAGTTTGTGATAATTCGTTTAGTTCGTTTACTGCAGCAACAAGAAGTCGGATATAAAAGAAATATAAAAATCTAGTGGATATCTGATATTTGCTAGCGTCAGAGATCCGAAATAAAGGCTGCGGCATTGCTTCCCATTTTCATAACATCTACGTATGGCACACAGCGACAGCACTAACTGAGCGCGACTGGCTTCAATAAACTGTCTGTCTCGTAGGTCAAGCTGCTGCTGCATCTGACGTCGTTTCTCATCAATCTCTTGATGCAAGTTGTGAACCACCTGTGCACGACCCTAGCATGCAAACACACCGCAGTTCATCTCAAACTTTACATCCCACTGTTCAGGCCAGTACCCCAGTACGTGTTTTTAATGGCAAAGCCAAACTGCAGTGATATCGTAAAAATTCACACGCGTCATTATCCATCTGCTCAATGGCTTGCATAATTTATATAAAATATGTATACAAAGGCTGCATAGATCAATCCACATTACTTCAATACCAAAATAAAAACCACCACCACCTTCATTTTAACTGCTGTTATTCAGGTGAAGATTGGCTATACAGTTCCCTCTTGGTTCACTTCTTTCACCTGTTCTAATAGATAACATCTGGGACACAGGTACAGGTTGTTATGGGCCAGATGCCCTTGCCAACCGACAGCATCAAAGCACTGAAGCAAAAAAACCAACACCAAAGCAGTGAAACTAAATAAATTTTCAGTAAACTAGTAAAAGCAGTAGTACCGGAAAGACTGTAACAAAAATACTCCAAGCAGATAGCATGAAGTAGGATAACATGGATGCTGGGGTCATATAATTTAGTTTTCTTTTGTAATATCATACACAGTGTCACGTGCTTACAATTAGTGTTTTGCGTGTTTTCACGGCTTTTTCTGCCTTTGTCAGTCTACTCAAAAACATTGCTCTTCTCAGAGTACTAGTGTATTCAGCACATTAGAGGCTTTGGTGATGATGTGCTATACGTTTCACATTACACTACAATCACGTAGATCTTCCCTCATACGGCTGTCAATAAGTACAAGAGAAAACAGTCTAATATCACTACTAGCGAAGAGGCACTCACCGCTGGAGTCATGTCAGTATGAGTGTCTGCCGACGGATGTCCAGTGCGCTCCAGCTCCGTGGCACGTCTGTCAAACTCCGCACTCAACTTCAGTCTTCGAAGGCGGTCAATTTCCGCAGGACTGAGTCGGTCCGGCAGCTGCGACTCAAGCTGACGAATCTCCTCCTCTCGGCGCTGCTTCTGCTCCAGCTCAACGTGCCTCAATTCCTCTTCCTTCCTCGCACGCTCCCATGCTCCTCTGGGTGGATGCGCCG
>Ga0209782_1002106_pt1 | contig 10913 bp, 9 predicted proteins | sample WorMetmaBAHAMAS1_FD_187390 | JGI IMG/M metagenome (GOLD analysis project Ga0209782, IMG submission 187390) | Marine gutless worms symbiont microbial communities from Max Planck institute for Marine Microbiology, Germany - Inanidrilus... | ecosystem: Host-associated > Annelida > Digestive system >...
ATATGACCAAATGTGCAGCGAAATACAACACATTGACAGCTTGTTGTCGGTCAGTTCGTGGTGTTTGGTACAGACACGTGGCTATGTTGTCAGACGATCACAATGTTCACAAATCAGTCAAAACAACGTGGAACTGGAATGCTGGTGGATCAGGTCTTACAGATGAAAATATTGAAAAAAACTGCAGTTTATCCATAATTTTAATGGTGATCAGTTAATCTGTTGTAACAATCTGCTGTAACAAAACTTTCAAATACTACCATATTTTCACAACTAACTATTGTATTGCATAGCAAATACATGCATTCATCAATGTAATAATATTTTCTAAAGTACTACATACAATGCATGACAAATATAATACAAAACTTACATCGTTGCTTTCTGCCTGCATTTGAACTCCTCAACTACTTTGACAAAGTGTGTAATGCCCCACCAATCAGGAGTTTCATGAGCTGTAGAACCGTGTTCAGATGGCCCTGCGAATGGTTTGACAGCTTTAGACAGAAGATGATACAGTGGAACAGCATAGAGCCATCGAGGCTCAGCAAAGTTACTAGATACCACCACAGTATGCATGACATAAAGAACTGCAGCAGCAACATTCCTGCAAAGAACGGACAAACACATCATGATAGGCTAAAAATAAATATACATAGGTAACACTATGACGAAAACTTGATGAATAACCTCCCTAAATACCTAAACAAAAATGCAATATAGTTACTTAATCACAGTGTAGCACGGCAATAAGAGAGACCAATCAACCCTATGGAGATAGCCAGATTTTGGGGTGTCAGAACTCCAAAACCCCTAAACCGATTGACAAAAAAATTAGGTGTGGGTGATTACGTTGGCGATAACTCCGTGCACGCCAAAATTCAAAACGATCATCCCATTCGAGGCATTGTGGCACTTTACTAAATATCACCCTTCGTGATTTTCCTTTGTGACTCCAAGACTAAACCACAGAACCAATTTTTATGCAGTTTGCATCATATCCTAGAAGGATAGAGATGCAGAAAATTTCCGTTTTCTTCTATTTTTACCCCCAAAATGGGTGTAAATAGGCATGTTCAAGCCAAATGCACAAGTAAGCAAATTTTACTGCAGAGTCATAGCTCTAAAACAGCAAAATCAAACTAACTGCTAAATTATAATCACAAAACACATGCAGTGGGTTTTACATTTAAATATGGTGATAGACAGATTTAAATGTAGTTAGTTAATGGTCACTCAAGACCTATATTAAGGTCCAGTTTTTCCACAGCAAATTAATCTCCCATTAATTTAATCCGGCGTTAAATCTGGCAGATAATGATCAATTTACTCAGACGTCGTTTTTCCACCGGCAGTTCGTCAATCAAATCGTCCAAAAACGGACCTTAGTTTCAAGATTATCTTCAGCCATTCCAAATTTATATATATAAAAAAATTAAAATATGACATAAGCATTTTGGGTTATACAAGGCATTGCAGTTGGCACTGACAGATGAAACTTCCAATTCACCTTTCATAAAAATTATGTCCTATCTTGTACCAATTCAAAATTATGGCAAGTCACTTATCAAAAATTACAGTTTTTTTGCTACCAAATGCATTCCATTTGTGGTTAAGCCCTTCAGAATATCACCAAGACCTTTAGCATCAACAACTTGCATTCACATCTACTATGCAGCATTGGCTGAGTGATGTAATTTTCAGCCATCTTAACAGAACGCTGACAGAGATACAGATAGATAGAACATAGACGGGACCATAGCAATGATAGCATATATTGTATCATGCTAGCATATCATCATTAAGCAAAAATGCACATAAAGGAAAAACCTTTTCAATTAGACCACAAATTGCAAAAATCACTTCAATGTAGAAAGGTAACGTTAATTAATAGTAATTGATGTCCTTCATTAACCAATATGACTTTTTATTTAAATAACACCAGCAAAATAAAAAATAAGTAACAAAATAAACAGGTAATTACTGACCGACGCCACTGTTCAGAAACAAGATAAACTTCAAGAAGTTGTTCATAATCAGTACATCGTCGCTTTGCATTGTCAGGCTTCAACAAAAGTGCCTTCATCAGTGTAGCTGCAGTATCTTTTACAATTGGTACTCCGTAAGTTTTTATGATGTAAGCAACACAGCATGCAGCAGCAAGTCTAAGTCCAGCAGCAACTTCTTCTGTCTTTGTTATTTCCTATTAGCAACCACTTACAATAAGTAAGCAAATTTTACATTTTGATGTACTCAAAAACGTCATAAAATGTCAAAATACTATTTAAGGGACACAATAAAAGCATTAATGAACAACATTAACAAGCACTAGTCTTAACAAAATCTTCAGGTTGAGCAAGATAAATTTGCATAGATCATTTTAATTCCAATTTAATCTTACAATAATATATTCTACTCCATCTCCAATGGATACGTATACTGTGTCTCAAAAAAACGACACTGATGAATGTCTCTGCACTATCTGGGGAAACACGAACCCCGAAAATTGAGTCTCTTCAGTCTCGCTGTATACCGAAAATAACACTGCTTTGGTTTGCTATATCTTCAACACTCATCAACCAATTTCCATAATTTTGGCAGAAAACAGCAATGTTGTTTTAGCTAGCATAAGCCTATTTAATTTTTCGTGTCTGTTCGGTATTATTTTCTCAATTTACTGCAAGATTACAAAGGTAAAAACGATGCATTTTTTATTTCACTGGTTGTTTGTAAACGTGCCATTTACTGAAGAAGATAAGATTCTCATTGATTACTTGCTCAATTTAAAAGGCTACAATGGTATCGGTAAGCATTTAGTCAAAGAGTGTCTCATCAAAGGTTGGAACCTACCAGTTGTTGCAAAAGCTACAGGTTACTGAGGAAGTCGGCCATTGTTCCTGCAGCAGCAGATGACACAGCACCCACACAGCTGACAACATTGACCTTGTTGACAAACTGGTGCTTCCCAGCAATAACCAGGCGAGAAATAATATTTACACACTGTACTCATAATACTAGGACCTTATTGTCTACAAAGAATTATCAAAATTGGTTGATAAGTGCCGAAGATATAGCAAGCCAAAGCAGACAGAGTATACATGGCAGTCATGCCATTTGATAGCCCATATATGATTTCCTATTGTCTTCCATTGTAACTGTCTATCATGCCTCGTTTCCAAGATATTATCGCTTATTTCCGAAAACTCAAACACGTCACGTAACCATGACTATGCCCATTCAAGAGACCGTTTGCAATCCCAATGCTAAACCATCACAGGCGAACCAGTGTACAAAATTTAAAGTCTCTAGCTTTAGCTGTTCCGGAGATATTGTAGGGAGACTAAGAATTTAAATAGGTCACATGACCATAACCACGCCACTTTTGAGGTGATTTTTCATTCTTTTTGTAAGACATGCTATAGCTCCTATTCGACTTTAATAGAAACTAAGCATATATCTTGTACCGTTTTTGAGTTATAGTGCTTTTTTCGTCAAAAGTGGCCGATTTTAACCCACCACACTTCATCTGTCGCCCCCATTTCGAATTTCGCCGTGATCTTTGGCATCAGAAAACTAGAGTCACGGGACTACCGTGCAGCATTATTTGCATGATCCTGTTTAGCCGTTTTGATACAATACCGGAGTGTGACAGATACATAGACAAACAGACACATGACGACATATCGGCATAGCATCGCATGGTAAAAATCAATCAAGACTTGAGTGAGTTACTGTCATGAGTTTGGTGTCTTTTTTGTAACACGGCGAATTATAGTTTATGAATGCAGTGCAAAATTATAATGTACCAGAGAGAAGACAACAATAATAATATGTTAGGTTAAATAATTTGTTGATGAAGTTAACAATCAGTCTGACAATTACAAGCATTTATCTTACAAGTGTACACCAAAGTTTCTACATATACCAGACACATGCATATATGTTCACTTACTTCAGCAAGCTGCATCATCATCTGCTCAGAGTATTCCATCAGCATCTAAAGCACAAAAAATTGTTAATTTACATTGACAGAATATTGTAAGTTCACACATTGTTCAAATTAACATACACTGTGTCTCAAAAAAATGACACTGATGTAGCACACTATAACTTCAATGCACATTAACCGATTTTGGTAATTTTTTTGCAGAGTTGTTGCTGAGTGAGCACGCTATTAAATGGTGATTTGTTATCCCACCTCCCCTTGCTAGTGTTTCTGCATTACCTGGGGAAATATGAACCCAGATATTTGGTCTCTTCAGTCATGCTGTATACCAAAAATAACACTGATTTTGTTTGCTATATCTTCCACATTCATCAACCAATTTTAATAATTTTTGGCAGGAAATAGCTATGGAGCTTGAGCTATCATAAGCCTATTTAACTTATCATGTCCGTTTGCTATTACATCCTTAATTGGCTGCGAAATTACGAAGGCAGAAATGACACATTTTCTACGTCTCTGGTTATTTGTAAACATGATATTTACTATAGAAGATAAAAGTCTGATTAAAAATTAGTTTGAGTTGAACGGCTACAAATGCTAGGCATTTAGTCAGAAAATTTTCCAGAAAAAGCTAAAATGTCAGCAGCGTCTACAAGTTGTTGCAATCGCTATGGGTTACTGGTTGGTCGACCATCGTCCCAGCAGTGGCAGATGACGCATCGCCCACATTGATCTTGTTCACGAATTGGTGTTACACAAAAATGGCTAGTCGAGAAATAATAATTATTTGCATACTATACTTAATAATATGACCTTATTGTGTACAAAATATTATCAAAATTGGCTGATAAATGTTGAAGATATAGCAAACCAAAGCAGTGTCATTTTTGAGCATGACAAAAAAGACCCATTTTCAGGTTCATGATTCCCAAGGTAGTGCAGAGACATTAGTTAGGAGAGGTGGGATAGCAAATTACCATTTAACAGCATATTCTTTCAGCAATATCTCTGCCAAAAATTACCAAAATCGGTTGATGTGCATTGAAGTTATAGTGTGCAACGTCAGTGTCGTTTTTTTGAGACACAGTGTAGTAATGCATGACTTATGAATGGTCAACAAACAAAGGTGGTGCTAGTGTTTTTGTTAAACAATTCTGGCGTCAGTAATTGATCCAGAGGCTAACATTAGGGCTCAAAATACAAATTATTGCAAAGAATGATAACAAAACTAAATGAATGCAATACCTCATATAAAAAAAAACAGCAAGAAATCCCAAAGAAATTTGGGAAGAAGCCACATCACCGCAATATATTGTTGTACGGGAATATGCACAGCTTTGGGGAAGAAGTACAAAAGAGTAATGCAGTGAGTGTGACATATTTAGCATGTCTGACATTTCACCTAAACAATGGGCTGACCAAACTGCATCTCAATAAGTTTTCATTTTTTAGATAACGAGTATTAAAGTCAGTGTTTATCAAGCAAATTTGGGCACTCTTGTTCACTGCAACACCATGCCGATGATTCCGTTCTACCGACAAGATATGATCTTCAGGTAGAGCTGTTAGCCTATTGCGAACTCTTGTCGATGGATGACGTCAAAAGGTACCAAAACATGATTTTGAGCACTTCGGATCATCAGAGCAAAACACTGATGCTTGCATTTTACTTGCAAGGTATGACTTCCTATTAATGTTCTCTAGCTCTAGGTGAAACCATTATTGAATTAGAAAGCCATTAAAGTGCATCCATAAAGTTCCAGTGCTTTTCACATGCTATACAGTAACTCCCCAATATGATGCTGCCTCTCAAAAGGCATATCGCTTAGCTGACAAGGCACCTGTATGTACCTACCATCTGAGACATCATGCATATTAAGGGCCTTTCCAACATGATGAACTGCATTACGAGAAATCGGTATTGTACACTGATAGTAAACAGAAAGATGCGATTCTCTGCTCCTATGCTTGCCGTGAAACGCATGCAAAACTCTAAATCACTGTTACGTTTCAGCATATTTCTCATAATCACCAACTCTATTCTCGTAACTAACTACATTTTCAAAACAGCTTACAAACACAAATCCATCACCGGCAGCACAGTCACTGTCATAGGCAATGAGAATAGCCCATTTTCGACCCCAACAGAATCAATGTCCCTTAACCAACGACTAAAAATTTGTCATAGGTGATTACATCCACTACTTCTACTGCTATGCAAAATTTGGTATACATCCACTCATGGGGGGCTTCTGGACAACTCGGTGACATACAACCAATATCTTTTTTATTTATACCTCGCCGGATTTTCACACTTGATGGCTTAAATGAAGTATGTGTTGTAACATTTAAATCTGTCAATCACCAGATTTAAATGTACAAGAAGCTCTGCTATGGCAGAGGAACGGTGCGACGAGCTTGTCAGTAAAAATTCTGCAACTACAAAATATCCCATTTGAAAACTAGAGTCCCGGGCCTATCGTGTGGCATTATTTGCGTGATCCTACGTTTAGCCGTTTTCACAATACCGGAGTGTGACAGACACACACAGACAGACAGACAGATACATGACGACAGCATGTACCGCACTTAGCATAGCGTCGTGCGGTAAAAATCGACCATATTGCACTGCACACCAAGTATAATTACCAGGCAACGAGCGTCGGTTCATACCAAATTGCTAGGCAGACCAAGAAATGTCAGTTATTAGCAAATATTTGAACAATAATGTTCAAAATCCACTTAATCGATTCGTTGTCTATATGTTATGCAAGCAAGTTTGCAACAAACACGGTGACAAATCGAACCGATGAGTTTAGGCATAAGCCTTAGTGTGGGTGGCCTCAAGCGCCGTAGGTGCGATAAGCAAAGTCCGTCGTGCGCGAATTTGTTGATAGCAGCTCACCGAGTGGCGAGGAGAATTATTTCTAAGTCCACAGTTGCGCATACAAAAATGGGTCACGTGAGCAAAACCATGCCCCTTTTAGTGGTGATTTGTCACCCCTTTGGCAAGACTTAATATAGTCTCCCTTTGTACAAAGTTTGAGAGCTCTAGCTTTAGCCATTCCTGAGATATGGATGGGGCCCCCAAATTTGAAACGTGTCATGTGAAATAACCACGTCCATTTCAGGGACAGTTTGTCGTCCGTCGGATAGGACTAGCTATGATCAACCTGTACACCAAATATGAAGTCTCTATGTTTACTCACTATGAAGATATGAAAGGCGACGAAAAATGCAAAAATTGGGTTGGTTTGGAGGGTTATGGGTCATCCAAGGTCATCGGACACATCGCCATATGATAGACCACATATGACTTCCTATTCGACTTTAATAGAAACTACGCATCTATCTCGTACTGTTTTCGAGTTACAGTGAGTTTTTCGTCGAAAGTAGCCAATTTTAACCCACTCTGCCTGCATCTGTTGCCCCGTAGGGGGTGATCCCGTTGGAATTTCGCCACGATGTTTGGCACAGAAAACTAGAGTCATGGGGCTATCGTGTGGCATTATTTGCGTGATCGTATGTTTAGCCATTTGATACAATACCGGAGTGTGACAGACAGACACACGATGACGGCATATACTGCACTCAGCATAGCGTCGCGTGGTATAAACCCAGCGCATGTTTTTTGTGATTATAACTGAGTGATTATTTTTATTTTTCCTGTTTTAGAGCTATAACTCAGCAGTCGATATTACACTTGGTTGTCAACTGAGAAGTTTTTACCAAAATATTTGCAGTTTTATAGCAAAAATTTGTATTTCAAATCTCCATCTTCACATGTTTGGTTTACTAATTAAGTTAGGCCTAAGATCTGGAAACCAAATCCACATCACCATGCAAAATTTTGTAAAAATTGGACATACAAAATAATACTTTTTTTCCTGAGATATCGCATTTAACTATTTTCAAAATGGCGGCTGTCCGTCATCTTGGTATTTTTAAAAACTTAATTTTTTTGAACAGCTGGTAAGCTCTGGATGACTTACGTGTCATCACACAAAATTTCATCATAATCAGCCAAATGGATTTGGAGATATCGCAATTTATTTTATTTTCAAGATGGCCGTTGTCCGCCATCTTAGATTTTTCAAAGTTTGATTTTTGGAATAGCTTGTAAGCTCTGGAGGACTAATATGTGCCATCATGCAAAATTTTGTCAAAATCGGCCAAACGGCAATTTTTCGATTTTCAAGATGGCCGCCGTTCGCCATCTTGGATTTTGGAATTTGTACATTTTTAGTTTCCTATCAGGTTGGGGGGCCAAGATGGATCATCGTAACAAATTTCATCAAAATCGGTCGAACGGCTGCAGAGATAACGCATTTTAACATTTTTCAAGATGGCGGCCGTCCGCCATTTTGTATTTGTTGGGCAAATTTTGGGATGACCCACATCGAGAATTTGGTGGCCTTTACACTGTGCAAAATTTGGTTGCAATCGCATCAGTCGTTTTGATAATATAAAAGTTTGAATAGTTTGCGCGTTTGGCCTGAAAACACCTATTCATGCCCCTTTTTGGCTGTTTTGGGGGTAAAATAGGGGAAAATGGACACTTTCTGCATTGTTATGCCTCTAGGAATGCAAAAACCCGGAACTGACGTCATATGAAGCAATCTGCATAAAAATCGGTTCTATGGTTTAGACTCGGGACACGAGCAAAATTTGGCGTCACAAAAAAGGATAAAAAACTAAAAACCATGTGAGGGTGATATTTCATGCACATGCTGCCACGTTCACAACAGGGCAATTGTTTTCTGTTTTGGCATGCTGGGAGTTATTGACGACATAATCACCCATGCCAAATTTTTTGTCAATCGGTTCAGGGGTTTTGGAGTTCTGATCCCCCATAATTTTACTATCTCCATAGGATTGGCTGGTCGATCTAACAACAGTGTAAACACTGCCATGCTACACTGTGATATAGTCCAAACAGACATTCATCAACTTCTCTCACACAAATTGAATCTGTTTCTCCACCATGAACCCATTGTGATATCCAACAATAACCAACAGGTATATAAACCCTCAAAACTGCCCATCGGGGTTTTAGACCGCATCTAACACACATTTCTTGGCCTGACCCTACCCACCACCCCAAATGGCAGGTCGATCACTTCACAAATTTTTACACAGCAAGGTCACAAATTCCCTATTGGTTATAATGGGCTGCCCCATATGCACCTCAAAAACTTCCCCTACCGTGGGGCAATCAGCACCCCAACCTACATTGTACATCCTTGGACCCACCCTATCCACTACCCCAAACTGTGTTCAGATCCAGTCAGCCGTTAATGCACAAATCATTAGACAGACACTAACACACACACACACACACAAACAGGAAAGGTGTACACGAAAACGACCAAGAACAATAGGCCACTTATGTGGCCTAATAAATGGCAGCCAAAAAAATTAACATGTACTTTACCTCAGCCAATGCATGGCTGTCAGTTTTTAAATCTTCATTGAGGAAACAGTTCTTGACACAAAAGCAAACTTGATCAACTTTTTCAAGCAGCCTCTCAGCTCGTCTGTCCTCGTGGTCATTAGCAAGTTCATCCCAGCTGGGTAGCATAGCCAACGCTGCCATTTTCACTTGTCTCATGGTGCTTTCACGATGCTTTCCAGTCCATTTGTACCATGTTGAAGTAATTCTTTCACGAATACCTTTCTCAGGTTCTCTCATCATAACACCATCATACTGATGCCACTCTATACATGAACAGAGTATCAGCATTCTTCCTGTTAGTCATTCACCTGATATTAGTGAAACAAAACGATGTTAGGTCTTACAGAGGATGCATTGCTGTAATATGGCATTCATCAATCAGTAAAGACCTGCTGACTCTTGACATCAGTGTGACCTCTAAATGCAAGTTTACACAAAGTAATCATCAGCATGATTGGCTGTGATGCCGAGAGTTACATTTATATTTACACAATGCAACTGTTGGTGCGATCAATCATGACCAGCACAATTGGCACTAACCAGCTGTACGTATGTTTACATGATGCAACCCATCGGCTTGACAGGTCACGCAACCGATCGCACTACTGGTCACAAGACTGTCATATCATATTTACTGATTGATGTCTCCACCCTCTGATCAGAACTAAAGCCTTTCCCATTTACAAGTTCTCCAACAGGTGCAACTGTCCACTCACTCTGTTGTATCTCTTTGAAAATACCGTATGCTAAAATACTGTTTAATCATTGCAACATTTTAATATACAATTAATGTATCAGTGATAAAATTACGCCATATATCTCATTTACATACCAGTAAGCTGCTGATTCTGAATCTGATCTCTTCGTAGTGACAGAATTCTGTTAGCATAATCTCCTGGTAACACTTTGCTGGGAACAAACTCCCATGTGCATTTACCATTACTGTGCACAATGACATACTTGTAGTGAATTCCGTATGACATAAACAACACATCTTTTTCTATGTCGATCGAAATCTTCATCAGCAAATTTTTATCATCAACTTTCCTGCAAACAATCACAATAAATTACAGTCAAACTCTTCAGCATATTAACTACAAACTAACTCATGGGATAAAAAATTAACATTCTAGCAGAGAAATTTGACAACTGAATATAAAAAAGATGTTAAGTAAAACAACAACAGCAACAACAACAACAACAACAGCAACAGCAACAACAACAACAACAACAACAACAACAACAAGAAAGGGTTACTTGCATTAAAAAAAACCTCAAAAAAGCATTACCCTAATAGGCATTTTTGCAAGCCAAATCAGCAGTAATAACTGGCACAGTGCATCTATGGCAAAACTGAGATCAGGGGCGTAGCCAGGAATTTCATTTGGGGGGGGGTATAAATTTTAACTAGTCATTCCAATTTCAAAATCAAAACATGTCCCACATGTGAACAAAACAGCTAGTAAGCTACTAACAAAAGCTGATTTTTTGGGGGTATATATACCGATATAC
>Ga0209782_1002107_pt1 | contig 10910 bp, 9 predicted proteins | sample WorMetmaBAHAMAS1_FD_187390 | JGI IMG/M metagenome (GOLD analysis project Ga0209782, IMG submission 187390) | Marine gutless worms symbiont microbial communities from Max Planck institute for Marine Microbiology, Germany - Inanidrilus... | ecosystem: Host-associated > Annelida > Digestive system >...
GTGTCTCTAATGCTCATGAACGTGAAACGTTAGCAATCGAAAGGAAGACCGAAGTGATGAAGGACCGAAATGGTCGATGCGCTGCATGTTTACAAATTTACTTTTATTTATCGGTTTCGTTTTCGTTTCGTTTCCATATAACGATCAAATAACGATTGCAGATTGTTGTATATTTGCTGCCACTTTTTAAGTGCCTGTTGCAGGGGTCCATCATTAACGGTCTGACTAAAAGCCGACCGCACAACGGTCGGCATACATACGTAAAATGTTAGACTGATGCTATACACACGGCTAGACAGTAGCGCAGCGGTCGTCACACGTTGACTGTGCGTGTGATGATTAGCCACAATTTTGTCTATGCATGAACTACATCTACAGCGCTACGTCGCCTTGATGTTTTTCTGAATAAGTGAAAATGTTGCGAAATGAAACACAAATTTGATTACGAAACAAAAAAGGATATAAAATAGAAAAAAAATTTCACCTACCGGGATTCGAACCCAGAGTTTCAATCTTGCACTGTTTCTGAGATATTATCGCTTATTTCCGAAAATTTAAAGATGTTACATGACCGTGACCACGCACATTCAAGGGACAGTTTGTAATCCCAATGCTAGACTGCCACCTGGCGAACCACTGTACAAAATTTGATGTCTCTAGCTTTATCCGTTCCGGAGATATTGTAGGAGGGACTAAGAATTTAAATAGGTCACGTGACCATAACCATGCCCCTTTTGGGGGATTTTTTCAGTCTTTTGGTTAGACGATATAGCGCACCTGTGTACAAAATTTGACAGCTCTACCTTCAGGTTTTCAGCCATTCCTGAGATATGGATGGGGCCCCCAAATTTAAAATAAGTCACGTGACATAACCACGCCCTTTCAGGGACGGTTTGTAGTCTGTATCCTGGGATTAGCTACGACCGACCTGTGTACCAAATTTGAAATCTCTACGTTGACCCACTACAAAGATATGAAAGGCGATGAAAAATGCCAAAATTTGGGTGTTTTGGAGGTAAGGGGTCACCCAAGGTCATCAGGAACATAGCCATTTGATTGAGCACGTACAATTTCTTATTTGACTTTAATAGAAACACGCGTCTATCTTGTACCGTTTTCGAGTTATAGCGCATTTTCCGCCGAAAGTGACCAATTTTAACCCACCCCACTTGCATTGTTTGCCCCCGTAGGGGGTGATCCCGTTCGAATTTCGCCATGATCTTTGGTATCAGAAAACGAGAGTTATGGGCCTGTCGTGCGCCATCATTTGCATGATCCTACGTTTAGCCGGTTTGATACAATACCAGAGTGACAGACACATGATGGCGACATATACCGCGCTAGCATAGCATCGTGTGGTAAAAATTGAGTTATCCCATGCTATTCATGCATAATGCATCATGATGCCATAAAAAAATTTTTAAAAGTTTGACTTTTGTCAAACGGCTAAAACATTCAGATTGAAATTCATTTCAAGTTATAAACTGTCCCAGAAATGGAAAACGGCACAATTTTGTGCCATAATGCTAACTTGACACATATTTGGTCAATCACGGCGGTGACGCAAACTCACGGTTATGGCCAAAAAATCACAGCACATGCCCATAATTTCGGTATTCACAGTGATCGTGATTTTCTTGCAACCCGAAAGATCAAATGTGTTCTACTTGTAGTCTTGTCACTGTTGAAGTTAACTAGTGGTCTGAAGTTTGTTGGAAACAGCTATTCAAGGACAAGCCACTTGATGACAATGATGATGAAGTTGAACTAATGCAGGCGTTTTTAATAGCATGGAATTTACACTGGAGTCTATAAAACTACTTCTTTATTCATGGCCGACACTTGATGAGCAGAGAGAAAACTCCAGCAGCACTGTTATAAACTTGGACTACATTGATTCGCCGATATCATACGGTGAGTTCTATGAGAAGTATATTGTTGCCAATGTGCCGTGTCTTGTTGGAGACTGGTTGACTCGATCATGGCTCAGCACAAGTACGTGGCTTCAGCAGCAGTCTACTAGCATTCTTTGGGATCATCTTCTGTTTCAGTTTGGTAAGTTTATATCTGATAGCAGGTGATCCACTTCATTCATTTCAATTACAGCTCTGTCACGCGTTGTCATTGTTGTTGTTTGTGGACATCACACGCCGCCTGCGCTATAGCTATAGCTGGCGTGCGACAGTAGCGACAACCTAGTGAATGGCAATGTAACGGCGGCTCGCAGTGGCGAATTGGCCCAACATTTTTCAAATGCTTCTTGTTTGTATAAACAATTTCTTAGTATCAGCTAATAAACTGATGCTGAGTCGACTACTGCAGCAGCCTCTTGATTGGTGCGGCAAAAAAGACAGCTGACAAGCTGTTCTCAGTGCTGTGGCCCAGATTGTCTCCAACACCCTCAAGTGTGATCGAGGGCTAAGGCAGTTCTGGCATCGAGAACTTAACTGGCTTGACGTCGATGACCGGATTTGGTTCAGAGTAGTGTTCAGGTGTACAAGTACCCCAGGTAGTAAAGATCCCTTGGGTAACACGAATCTGCTTTCTTTGAACTCTGGTGATTAATAACTAGATATCAAGTTTCTCATTCTTTGGCTTTCTTCATCATCATTGGGCCCATTCCATGGGGCCATAGTGGTCCCCTCTGTCACGCGTTGTCGTTGTCGTCGTCGTCGTCGTCGTCATGGACATCGATGCGCAGGCGGCGTGCGACAGTAGTGACGTGGTGAATGGCAATTTAAAATTAGGGCGTGCGGCGGCTCGCAGTGGCAAATGGGCCCAACATTTTTCAATTGCTTCTTGTTGTCATCAAGTGGCTTGTGCTTGAATAGCTGTTGCTGTTTCCACGAGTGACCTCCATGCAGAAGGTTTACTCATGGAAAACACTTCATCTGAGATGTCCCCGGTAGCTCACCAGGCAAATACCTTCATGCTCAGTCAAAACGTATCCGACATGGTGTAATATTTAAATTTTGATTGGTTAGATCTGGTAAAGTAGTTCTTTTTGGAACAGATGGTACTTGGCAATCAAACATTAGTTGCAAAGTCATGTTATTTATTTGCTTACCGTATTTACTTGTCTGTGTAGTTTTATTGTTTTTTTTCTGAAGGGTTAATACTTGCAAATAGACTGACAGTTCTAACTGCTGTAGCTTATATGCCATAAGGCTGTAATTATATATCTGTGTAAAAGTTGAGTAATGATGCTAGTCACTCACAGTGTTTCGCTTGCATCTATCGAAGTCGGTCTTGTAGAAGATGTTAGTGAATGTTGAGTAAACAAGCATTGTCAGTTACTAGACTGAATGATTAATATTACTGTAACATGGATAGAGAGACATACTATAGTAGGAAACTTGCTGAGCATTGAGCATTATGCAGCATTTGAAAATAATATGTTCTGACTGTCCAGGGAATGCAACAGTTCCAGTTGCAGATTGCAACAGAGAACGGTCATACTCACATCCGAAAGCTGACATGAAATTAAGTGAGTTTGTGGAATATATGAAGCAACCGGAGAAGGAGAACCGAGTTCTGTACCTCAAAGACTGGCATTGTCAGAGGCACGTAAGTTGTTTATTGTTGATAATCTGTGCCGTGGTTGTCTGTTACTGGTTTCAGTAGTTGCGGTGTGTTGACGATTGACACGATGACTGGACTGTAGTAGATAATTGTGTTCTTGGTAAGAAATTCAATCTCTATGGACACTGGCGTCAGAGAGCCAACATAAAGATGCAGCTTTCTGTCTGTGAGGAGTCAAACGGTGGATCAGTAAAGTAGATAATAATTTGTGGTTGGCATCCATGCTTCGCTTTGAGTCCTATTTTCCTTCCATTTTTGTGACAGTGTTGGTTCGATTAACTTCAAAGTTTTTATTGTGGAGTAACTTGGGAGAAAAAGCCAGCTAGACAAAGGCTGAGTGGGTGTAGAAAGTTGATTGATCTTGGGTCTGTCTGTCATTGGTGGATATGAGCAGTGCAGTGCATATACCGGGTACTGATAGCATTGGCAGTGCTGCCTCATAGAACTGAAACGCACTGTTTTCTGTGGTACTGCACAAGATGTGTGTCTTTGTTTCGGTTCAGCAGACCTTGTATACTGGCTTAATTAGGCAAATGGGATAAATGTTGCTTCTGTTTAACGTATAGGAGTGAGTTGCATTGCTGCAGTTCATTGCTCGTTCCATTTTACAGTCATTGTCATTAACTGTATTGTTATCAGTGTCGTGTAGCACAAGTGGCCCTGTAAATACCTTGAAGCATCGTTTTTTTTTTGTTGACGAGATTATGCTTCTCCTGACTTAACGGTTTACAACTGGACAGTGGTTCTACCTAGACCAGGCTAAGATCACTATAGAAAGCTAATATGAAGTCATATCTTGCCAGTAAAATTGAACCATAGGAATGTTGCTGCGGTTATCAGTAGTCCTTGTAGGTGCCTTTGACACCTTCTGAATTCTGCACGGCGACGTGGCTATCACTCACAGTTGGTCTTTATCTGCTGAATTAGAGACTGTGCGTAGAACAGATGCATATTATACAGCTAAACTAAAATTTTCCTGTCAAAGTTTGGGGTGTGTGTTGTACAAGTATGCATATTGTATTCAAATTTTTATGGTATGCATCTGTGCATGCAAGTAGTGAAATTATATTTGTAATATAATAGTTGCAGTAACAGTGTCTGTAATAACACAAAGTATAAAATATTCGTTTGCTGTATTCGATGGTCTTGTGAAAAGAACAAATAAAACATTTTGATACTGGATTATGAACACATGTTGCTGATACTGAGATGTTTTTGTTTGGTTTTAGAGATTTTCCAGATTATCTGTTTTATTCAACGCCCATATACTTTCAGTCTGACTGGCTTAATGAATTCTGGGATAGTCGAACAGACTGTTTGGATGACTACCGTTTTGTGTACATTGGGCCAAAAGGATCGTGGTATAACATTCTTTGGAAAGTATTAATGTCATAGGCTTACAAGCTGCAGTGCTTCTATGCCGTGTCCAGAAAAAAAACTGTCGCTATTTTTCACTCTTATTTTGCCAAATGCTGGTCCATTTTCAAATTTTTTTCACTGTCAGACTCAGCATTAAATTTCTCGTAAAGCAATAATTATATTTCCTGCGACACCTCAGTCGTGTTGCTACGCTATCATATGAAATGCTTATGTTCAGAAATCATGATACTTCAGTACCTGGTGAAGTGAACTGCCATGCAAGATATAGCCATTCAAAACAGTTGCTGAAAAACTTATCCAGTGATATCACCATCATTTTGTTCACCGATGAAAAGGCGCTTTAAGTGGCCACACCCAAAGAAATGACCAAATCACCAACTGGAATAACCAAGAAGAAAAACACTACATTAAAATGCCCACGCACGTGATCGACATTCAGACAGTTACTGTTACTGATGGCATCAGTCGGTGAGTTACAAGTGGTCAACACACCACTTTAATACTTGTCATTCATGCAGTCAGGATCATTGAGGCCTATCATTGTAACGCAAAACAGCTCCTTCAAGTTTTTTTTGTTTTTAAGCAGGACAGTGCTCTGGCACTCTGTGAGCTTGAGGAAGTCAACTTTCTTACTCATAACTTTGCTAGGTGTCGACCGATTTCAAAAATTATTTTAACATGGGCCTGTCAGTAAATTGGTAATTAATTAGTAGTCACAGATTCCACGTTACTTAAATCGTACTGATAAACTATTTTGTGATGTGTTGTTAATCACTATGCATGCTCAGGTTATTGTTGTTTTTCCGACATAACATTTCAGAAGGTAGTGCAGCAACGTGATTGAGTTGTGTTGGATTGGTTTGATAATATCAATTAGTGAAATTTACTTTTAAATCTGCTAGTGAAAGAATTTTGAAAATCAACCAGCATTTGGTAAATTTAGAGCCAAAATATAATGGCACAGTTTTTTTGGATACAGTGTATGAATTGTATGATGTTCTGTACTGAACAGTAGCTTAACCTTAGTGTGTGTCATTTGTATTGTGTGTATCATTTGTATTAATCCAGCTATATGGCTGCAGTATGAAATATACCAGCTTCATGTTCGATAATGACTCGTACTTGAGATTGATGTTTTCAGGTCACAGTTGTACATAATTTTATAAAGTAGTCTATGATTGCTGGTTACATTTATAGTGCAAATTATAATTATTATTATTATTATTATTATTATTATTATTAAGCACATTTATAGAGCGCACTTTTGCAGGATGCCACAAATGCGCTAATAAATATGCTAAGTGTAGTTACAGAAGACTGATTTTTCATTTCCCAAGATTTTGTATAGTTGTTTTAGAAATAGTACATGCAGTTTGTAAAAATATGCCATATGAGTCTGTTGTTAATAAATGCAGTATGCATGTATTTCATTTTAATGAAACCGCTTTTTGTCGGAGAATTGAGCATTGCAACTCGAATGTTACATTTAGGAAAAGCTTTGTATTATGCCAGTAACAGCAAGCAGCCACTAAGATAGTGTTTTCTGATGTTTGTAGTGTCAGTGTCAGTTGATGTTAATTTTTGCCAAGATTTGTTAATTCACTGTCTATCTGCCACTGTGTCTGAAATAGTCATGTTCACTGAGTTTAAATTTTGCTAAGTTTGACTGGTTGGTAGCCTTAACACTGTGCATCTTGATTTTTAGTGCTTTAGAAAACATTTAATTACATACCTACATAATTTCTTGCTTAACAATATGTTTTCTAGGACTCCTTTCCATGCCGACGTTATTCGGTCATTTAGCTGGTCAGCAAATGTTTGCGGTAAGAAGAAATGGCTTCTTGTCCGAGCAGGTACATGATACATGTAGTACGGATTGTCTTCACTTTGCCACAGTGTAATAAACTTTATATTTCTCAGTACATTTTTCTTGACTGTGCAGAACAAGTTTTTTACACTGTCTGGCGAGTTCTGTCATATGTTTTGCAACTTTGACAATTTTACTGAGTAATTGTACTGTTTTAAACCCAATTGACTTTGCTGCAGTTGATACATCCGAACTGTTGAATTTATTTATTTATCATCGAAAGGCATCATTTTTCTACTTAACTGAAGAAAATTTAAAAAAATGGATTGCTGTTATATAAATTTGTGATTTATGGTGCCAATTAAATGCAGTGTCCTTGTGATATTGATGATAGGAGATGAAGAGAAATTGAAAGATAGGAATGGTCGTTTGCCATTTGATGTCGACGAGATGATGCTTGGTGCTGCTGGAGCCAAGTACTTTGAGGTGGTACAGAATCGTGGCGAAGTGCTGTTTGTTCCCAGTGGATGGCATCATCAGGTGTACAATTTAGTAAGTTGAAAATATATTCTTGTTTAACGTCAACACACATGTTGTGAATCATTTAAGTCCAACAACAATGTACACTCATATGCTGGCAGATAAAAGGGAGCCAGTCGGTTTTCGTCATTGACATAGAATAACTGAACAGTTCACGCTAAGTGCCTCCAGACCTCTGTGCTATGGTTATGCGTCGACTTCAGTGGTGCACTTCCACAGAATCTTATTCTGACTCTCAGTGACTCTGAATGGATTAATTACTGCAGTCATGAGTGTTGTTTTAGTTAAATTTTATTGGCTGTACAGTGTACAGCAACCAGTGCAAACAAAAATATATACTGTGAGTATAGCTATTTCTGTCGATAGTAACCAGAACCGCAGGTGTTACACATGAGCAAGCCAGTAATGGCTTATCAGACTATGATAACCCGCCAATTAATTGATTGTGTCCAAAATCCGAGTTACCGCACGCCATTTTCTCAGCTTTATGTATTCTAGGCAGCTGTGTGAAAGCATGTGCTGCCAGTGAAGATCATTGCGGTGCGGTCAAGTTTTCAGACCTGAGTTTAGTGCATGTACCACCAGCCACCAACAACAACAGAAGGGCAATTTCCTAGTGCCGTTGTGTTTGTCACGTGAAATATCGCTAGTGAGACAAGAAGCATTTGAAAAAGGTTGAGCCCATTCGCCACAACGAGCCACCTCACGCCCATTCAGCAGATGTTGCTAGCGGTGCTGTCGCTCACCGCCTGCGCATCGATGTCAACGACGACATTGACGACGACAACGACAACGCGTGACAGAGGGGACCACTATGGCCCCATGGAATGGGCCCAATAATGTCTGACAGATGGAGTAGTGTCAGGCTTTTGCTGCTGTCAATGATGCACGCATTTTATCATGTACTAGCTGTGCCATTTTGACATGGCTGCTGACACAATCTAATATTTCTGTTGTTACTCTGCAATTCTTATATTGTGTTAAATGTTTATTATTACACTGCTTATAGCATTTCCTCAGTTCTTCTACTTTTAAGTTTTAATGCAGTACGTGCTTTGGGGCTGTAATGCAACCTTCATTTATTCTTTAATTTTGGCACTGTATAGATTGTCTACATATTTACTTACTTACTTGCTTATTTATTTTTTCTTTGAGAATAGACCCATTTCGTTTCCAGGCCGGAGATTATAAGAGGTCTCTAACTCAGTTCATCCATTAATTGTGTACTTTTAAATATAAGAATATGTCAAGGAGTTGCGAAATGTGATGATGTGGAAATATATAGGACAGTATTATGCCGTGTAACATGGCAGCAAGTTAGTACATGTATGTCGTGGCGGGCGATGTTGATTGATAGGAAGACACGATCTCTATCAACCACAACTGGTTGAATGCGGCAAACATTGACATCTGCTGGGATTATGTCAAGAAAAGCTTGGAGTCTGTGGAGCAGGAGATAGCTGAACACAGAGCAACAATGGATAACTGGACAGAACATTGCCAGGTTAGTTGTTGCTATGCTATTAGTGACTGCAGTGACTGCAATGTATTTTGAACTGCATGATGTGTTGATTTTGTTCTTTTTTTTACATTTTGTTACAATAATTGTTGTGCTTCTCGGTAATTTATTTGACTAACTAGTTAGATTAATTAGCAATTTAGCATGCACTGACACTGAAAATAAGTTTATAATACACTTCAGTTATTAATTGATTGTTAGCTGTGAATACAATAGTTTGGATTTTTATATCTTATTAATTTTCTATCATTCATTTACAATTTTCTTTCGTCATATCTCGGTAATGTACTTTAGATAATATCTAAAGTACATTACAGAGATATGACGAAAGAAAATTGTAAATGAATGATAGAAAATTAATAATATGTAAAAATTCAATAATCTTTATAATATTATTATAATTTTTAAGGTACAGTGATAATTTTCTATACAGCCTCATAAATAAATGGTCCTTTGCACTGGTTATAAATACAGATAAAACATTTTATTTGAGCGCAGAGAATCTAGGAAAACTGTTCACTGGTTTGCCACATGCTTGAGCAAATGGTTTGCTGTGCAAAAGATTACTTATTTTTCCGGCTTTTTGTTAAAAATCCTTACTTTACAAGTTATATGCAATTACTCAAATTGTAACAATTACAATGGGTGACTTTATCTTTCTGCTTAAGACTTGGTTTAAGACTGAAGTTCCGTCTAAAACCTAATTAGCATAAAAGAGTAAAGTGACAACGCATTCGGTCTTAACTTCAGTCTAAAACCAATTCTAAAGCCGATCTTTCCTCTTAAGTACGGTTTTAGACTGAAGATAAGACCGAACTTCGCTTTTAGACCACAGTTAATCTGAACAATCCAGTTTTAAACCGAACTTACCTAATGCATTTAGATATGCAGATCTGCTTAAACTCTAGTTTTTAACTTAGGTTTTAGAAAGAATTCACTTTACTTTTCGTATTTAGCGTCGTAGATGACATAATCACGTAAACAAGTGAACGAGGCTAGGCGCAGCCCGGAATGCTTAACCGAAAAGAATTCTTTTAGAGATGAAGGCAGTTGGTTCCACATTTTACTAGCTTTTTATTTTACAGTTTTTTTCCATAATTTGTAGTAACAGAATCCAAATGCACACTTTCTCTCACTCACGTATTCTATAAATGAACTGCACTGTTAGTGAAATAGTTAGCAAAGGCAGTAGGGAGTAAGTGTTTGTGGTGTAAAAATTTATGTACAAATATTAACAACTGATAAATATACAATTCTGGAATGGCTAAAGTGTCGAATTTGTGATAGTATCATTACAGTAGTTGGTTACTGGAGGAATTCGTGCAGAATTACGTGCTGCATCACAGTCTTACAGTTAATGTAATACACTGTCTGGAGGCACAAGCTGTAATGAGATACTGTAATCATCTTTGCTGTATGCTGTTTTCAGTCTGATTTGAACACATGTGAATAAAATGGATTTGCAGCTGTTTCTGAGGGCGAACATCGGTGTAGATTATGTCGACTTCTACAACCTACTACACGTCATCGCATCTCGGCGACTGAACAAGTTACGTCAGCCGACCTCTTTGCATGGCGTCACCACCGCATCGGTTGACAAGTCGAACTTTGATTCCACTGACAACCATCTCGTGTATGATCTCTTTCGACTGGAAAAAATCTTACAGGAAATGACGCAGCCAGTTGTATTAGATGTTCTTGATCTTGGTTCCATTCGACTGTTGAGTAGTCCAATGAATCTGCATTCTGAAGTCCATGAAGCTGTCATGAAATCTTGCAAACATTTGAATTGTTGCTTATGATCGTTAAACGATTGTTTGGTTTTGGATTTATGTTCATGTGATTTATTAGTCTTGTTGCATAGTGGCTGTATAAATACTTCTTCTTTTTCTTGTTGTTGCTGGAGATTGTGCTTTTGCTGATTTAACTCAACAACATTTCTAGCATAAGCTGAGATCACTATAGAACACTAATAGGAAGCAGTGTTCGATTTGTTGGGTGGGTTTAACCCCCCCACTGGTTGAAGACGACCCTCACACTGGTGACTGAAAATTTTTGTCTGGGGGGGTTAGCTTCGACCCC
>Ga0209782_1002108_pt1 | contig 10909 bp, 8 predicted proteins | sample WorMetmaBAHAMAS1_FD_187390 | JGI IMG/M metagenome (GOLD analysis project Ga0209782, IMG submission 187390) | Marine gutless worms symbiont microbial communities from Max Planck institute for Marine Microbiology, Germany - Inanidrilus... | ecosystem: Host-associated > Annelida > Digestive system >...
GCACATACTCAAACGTCGCACGTGGTCATTCGCACATGCAAGCGAACAACGTGCGTCACTACAGTTAAATTTCTATTGGTGTCCGATTTGGCCTGTACAACTGCTGTCCTGTCTGTTTGGCCGTCCCGTCTGTCCTGTCTGTCCCATCTGTCCCGTCATGTTTTAGACTGACCCCGCGCGACTGCACACATCGCACAGTCTGGAAGACGACTGCACGTGATGATGCACGCAGCTCGATCGTTGTGTTTTCTTATCGTATTTAATCAACTTTTACACGATATACTTTCACCGGTGCACATTTTATTATTTACTTTTCTTAAATTTTATTAAATTTTGATCTGTTTTTTGGATATGCATTACGCATATGCAGACAGTTAACTGCATACAGCATGATCGCGTCGTGTGTGCAATTTGCCTGTGGTCTACCAGTCAACCACCCCGTCACACGGTCATCTCGTCACACGGTTAACTCGTCACTGGTCACCTCGTCACAAGTGAGCACACAACAAAGCCATCAGCTGCCAAGAGAGGTAGTGCCCACTGCCCAGTTAAAACAGTGCTCAACACTGATGACGGAATTACCAAAACAAGCAGACGAAGACATGGGGGGGGGGTGCTGAAAATTAATGACGAACAAAGAAAAGAAAACTGAAGAGCTAGAAATGACGGTAAAACTGTTAGAAAAAATATCTGGCTTGGAAAAAGACGAAATGAATAATAATGGACCAGCATGCAGTTAGTATTCCAAACTTATAGGGTCTAAAGAGACAATCTGTGACAGGCTTGACACTTTATGCGAAAAAAGTCTAAGGCAGGGGTCTGCATGTCGATACAACTGCAGTGCAGTGGCATTTTACTGTTGTTTATTCGTTGTTATTTTATATTTAAATTTTAATTAATTTTAAAATTTTTATATGTTGCTGACGTTCCGAAAATGCTCACCTATGCCATAAGTAAATGCAGTCTAAAATTTACTTTAACAACTCTGGAACTGACTTGGCAAACTTACAGTACTGACAGTATTTAGTCAAATTGCTGACTAGTCAAATTGGAAAGGAAAAGTTAAAGTACCATGTGTTTTGTCACAGTTTTTTTAATGGGGAAAGGTTAACCCAGGTTCACCTGGACAATAGCAGTTGAGCTGTATGTGCACTGTGCACATGTGTGATGGCATATCAGGACATTGTCGATAGGGAAAAGGTCGAGTCAGTAGTACATTAATGAGTACAGCTTTGCACTATATTTGTATATCAGTAGAGTGCTAAACTTCACTGCTGTGATGACATTGACATCTTAGCGAGACATGTAGCTTTAATGACAGTGATGAATTTATGTTTGCAGTATGTGGCTATTTCGGTGAATCCTGATCAGTTGATGTCATTTGGAGGTTCAACTGATGCATGTGCAGTGTGCCATTTTGGTAACATTGGCCGCATTGATAACCGGGCGTTTTCAAAACAGGCCATGGACAAAATCAGCAAAGATCTGCACATTTCTTCAAGCAGGTTTGAATTTTATGTAATATGGTATACTGTTACATAACTTGTTTGTGCATTTGCACAGTTATATGTTATAGGCAATAGAGATGAGCACATGTACAGGGTGCAGAAAAACAGTAACCCTAAATGCTTTTTGGCATTTTCTCGGCAACTAGCTATGGTAGAACTTAAGTTGGTCCTATGTAACTCATTTTGAAACCTAATTTCAAGAGATCCATTGTGCCGTGACTTGGGGGCATGATGGTTAAGGAGTTGGACTTGGGACTTACAGGTTGCAGGTTCGACTCACGTCCGCAAGATTCGAATTCCTAGGGTCGCTTCACCAGTGGGCGTGGCAATGCAGATTACTGACAGGCTGTGGTGAAGAACTGCAGCTGAAAACAGGAATGCTATTTTTAGCTCAGCCAATCAACAGGTCATCTCGGCTGTAGCCTTCTTACTTACTAGTACGCCATCTGGCGACGTGTCTGGTCATGCTGATTCATTACGGTTGTTTTGCCACTGATTCACCGGTTCCATTCGTGGTCTACTGGATATCCGTCTTGTCTTGTAACATAATGTTTTGGGGTTCAGATCCCAGTGGTGTCTAGTATTTTTTTATTTTATAATTCTTATGTGTTTGTCGTTGACTTTTAAAAGCGAACTTCCTTATCTTTCATTTCGCATCATTTACGCTTATTCAGACTTATTCAGATAAATATTTCTGTGAAATACTTATACTCAGTTTGTCTAATTTCATTTAGTCTAAAAACTCTAAAGAAAGTCAGTGGTACATATGATTTGTTTTACTGTCTAAATATTTTTAATATAAAAATGTCACTTATTCCGTAATTAATTATGAGCATTTTCTATTGTTGTGGAGAGAATTTACTTGTTTTAAACACACACCAATATCAGAATGACTAAGGATTCCATTAACGTGGACTTGGCAGTGAGCGAAAAATAATTAGCTCAGTAACTAGTCAATGAAGTTTGATGACGGAGGCTAGCTACTCGTCACCACGGAGTCTAGGCTAGATACCCAGACGGCATGGTGATTGACAGGCTGCAGTGAAGCGACCCTAGGAATTCGAATCTTGCCTCCCGGCCATCCTGCTGACAGGTAATGACATTTGGCAAGTTGTTCGCACACATGCCTTTGTCACTAAGCAGTATACATTGGTCAAAGAGCAGTGAATCTCTGTGGCTGGGAAGGTAACATAGGTCTGTTGTTGCACTGACCTAAGAGGCTTATTGACCTACAGGATGAAGGCCCAAGTAATGGAGATAAACAGTTCACCTACATTTCACACATGGCATGGTGCTCTTAGTCTTTACCTATACTGTGAGTAAAGGTTATTTTTAACACCGAATCCAGCATGGGTAGTGGGTACGGTTCATGGCACCATTCAGCACTATGGAGCCAGGTTTGGTGTGAAAGCAGTGGCAAATGGCACCGGGCCATACAGTGATGTGTCGTGACGGATCTGGTGTGCTACAGTGAACGCTTACTCGAAGTTTGATGCACTGTGTTGACTTATGGTCATCAACAAGTTAGCAACAGATGTCGGCCTTTAAATGCACCTGTCACCATGGCTTGTCATGTTTCTATCCGGTTCTCTGCACATCTCTGTACTTATTCATCACTAGAGCTTTGTACTAGTACTAGTAAAGGCAGAGTAAAAGAACGTTACGAACACGGCATCATTGCCAAAGACCAGTGACCTCCAAATGTGCAGGACCTAAACATCCTGGACTACCCGTCTGTGGGGTACCATAATGCTAGAGGCATATTACAGGTGCCATCAAAAAACGAAAGCATGCCAGTGGTCGAACTGAAAGAAATGTTTGCAGTCAGTCTGAAACAGCCTTCATCAGGAACCGATCGAGAAGGCTGTGGAGGAATTTTGAAATCAACTGAAGGCTTGTGTTGCAGCTGGGGATGGAGACTTTGAACATTCTGAGTGATTGATATTGTGGATATGAATTTGTAATGTTTTCTGATGTCATTTAAATAATGTTATTTTACGCTGCATTTGCTAATACATTTTTGAAATGCAAAATATTGTGACCATTGGTACCATTTTGACATAACACTGGCTTATGACAAATAGCTGGACAGATACAGGGCCATAGCATATATGTAATGCACAAGCATAGCACCAAGTGGTAAAATTGCAGTTTGTGTTCAATGTGAAGGTCAGGCAGTGACGTCAGCATTAAACTCTACAGTAAAATACTGGAGAAAGGTCGCTGAGCAAAATCTAGCATCGTGGGAGTAGTGAATGTGTTGGCTCAGTATAGCTTGTGTAAGTTCCTGATGCATAGAAAATTAAATTAAGAAGTTTTAATATAAAACCGTTAGTTCTAAATATGCGGGTTTGTGCTACGAAGTTAACCTTCTGTTGTGGTTAACTGTTGTGTTTTGCTTGCTTATTACTGTTGCAGGTGTTACATTTTCTTCGGTAGTAGTAGTGGCGGAGATGTCGGTCATGGCGGAAGCACATTTGGTTAATGACAAACTCAGCATTTCATCAGGACATAATTCAGTGTCAGTCTTCCGCAGAACTAACGAGTATTCGGATGTTAGTGTTGTTGTCTCTCCAGAATTGGACCAAGTGTGTTGTTTTACGGCTTTAACACTGTAGTAGTTAGTAGTATCTTAGTCTATTTGCATCTAGATGTTGAAACATTCTATTTTGTTTACATTTTTCGTTTTTGGTTTTTTTTAAAGTTATAGTGTACTGCTGTTGAAGACTTATGCATTGTTATATTATTGCTTAGTTGAATCTGAAAATCATGCAAGACTTAAAACATTGTACGTGAACTTGACTTGTATGTATTTATTGTACTAAATTATCACACTTAATGAACAAATACACTGGGTGATACAGCAGCAAGGCAATTTTTTTAGGCATATCGAAGCCTGTTTGTATAATTTGAAGATCTAAAGTCTGCACTGCAGTACCATAATCCAACAAGAATCAAACGAATGTTCTGGGGGTATAAAACTGGTTTATATGAAAAAATATAGTAAGTGATATTTGTGATTAACTAAAAATATATAATATTATAATGATAATGATATTTTCATTGTATGAAGTGAGGCTCAGCACAGTTGGTGTTTGACTGTATTCAGACATTCCAAACATTGGGCTTTGGTCAATGTTTTGAAAGTTTGATAATAATGAAGATCATTTTGAAATCATTTCGCTGTAAAGTAAAAGTAAAACGATCAGTGAATGCAAATTGTCATGAAGGCACTGTAGTCATCATACTATGGCCCTACTGCTGCCCTGCCAATAGTGAGTCACAAAGCATATGCTGAATTGCTGGCTGCCTCTGCATACATCTTTTCATATTCTTTATTTCCTGGCCATGCATAAACATGACTTCATCCACAAAACTGGATGTAAGCCCTGGCTACATTTACTAGCATACATAATTGCAGTGCCGCCAGAGGACTGAGCCACAGCTATAAGAGGTAGTAGCATTCCTTGAAAATTAGGTGATTTTTGTACATGTGATTGCCGAGATATGTGGCGAACAGAGACACACAGAATTACAGGTAGACAGACACACTCATCACTGCTTCTATGGTGGAGACGGAGTAATAAAACTACTGTATGCAGTACATAGTAATTAGTCCTCGTAACGTTAAATGCCGGCTTATCATTTTGGGTTAAAACACAAACAGGAGAATGTTTAAGTTGAAGAATAATATGAAAGGTCAAATAGGATGTAAAATGCAGCAATGTATTGATTACAGTTTACACCATTACTGTAAAACAGACGCAGTAAATAACACCTAGTTATGTACAAAACAACTTGTTGATGTCGACAACAGCTGGACAGATATCAGAGTTTAAGTTGAGCAAATCGCCACCATGTTATAGCCTAGTATAGGGCCTACCGATTCATTAGTGTTTGTAGGCGTACATCAACAGTGACTTCTATATGTCAGTCGCCAGAGCGATTCTTGTTTAAATTTAATTGTCACTAGAAACATACAGTCCTATCGATGTGCAGTCCCACATCTGCAGAAACAGCACACTTCACTTGCGACGGTGACATCTCTTATAGCAGGTCTAGTGGCTGCCACGGACTGCTTCTGCACAACTTTCAACCCGCTTTCCTGTATAGCTGATCACCATATCCACGCCGATGACATGGATAATAAGGTATGACAGAGCCAGGTTAGTTTAAGACCAGTTTCAGACTAAGATCACTTTATCAAATCAATCATCCTCCAGTCTAGATTGCACTACAGGCCTAGTGACACTGACATACAGTAGAGGCCATACCCCTGTATGTCCTGAAAAATTTGGCACAGTTTTGTATGCCTTAAGTTTATCAAATATTAACCAATTTACGAAATTACAGGCTGAATCAGAAGAAAATTTATAATCACTAAAATCCCACTACACCTAAAGTGTGTTGCTACACTACCTTGTGAAATGTCAAGTGTCAAAAGCAAATTGGAGCAGCACGCTTATGATTGCGATGACTTCTATAGTGACCTTATAGGTCTGAAATAACCGTTATCATGATGCCAAAAGTAAACTACTGTTAGCTGGCATACCCAAAAAGCTAGATAAAGAATAATAGTGAACACACAAGCTGAGGTCAGGAAATACAAACACATGGTTATTTCAAGCAAAACCCATTCACTGGTCACATAGGCCTAAACGCTTACGTGGTGGATGCACACCACTTAGCTGGTGCTTTTTCAAAATCCGGGATATACCAGTGTCGCATAATGTAAGCTTAACTGCAATTAGACTTAATCTTAATCAAATATATATATAAATTTTTTGCTATTTGTCCGTCGATGCAAACAGCCTCGGTCGCAAACCGGATAAGGCAACTGCAGTTCACTGCCGTACGTAAATATCGTCGTCAGTGATACCAGAATCCTTGTCCTGGTAGGACACTGACTTAGTAGGATGACCACAGTTGGTATACCGCGGTTGATCACATCACAACGATGATGAGACAGTATACCGTTTAGTTTATATCAGTAGCCCTGACACTACTAAATGACAGAAACTGCAGTTTATAGGTGTTAATAGCCACGCATCAAAAACTGCAAAAATCAAACAGGTGATATTAGGGCGTACCCACCATTACGTCGTCTAAATGTCAACGTGATGCTGAGTAATATCACCTTTTGTATGATTTTTGCAGTTTTTTGATGCGTGCATGGCTGATCAATTACAGTACATTTTATAGCACTTAGGCTAGGGAGGGCCATTATGCATCAGCACAGTAATATTCTGCTGAAATTAAAAAAACATGATAGCTCAAATGATTTTAGAGCTATCATTTTTTTATATTTTCCAGATGGCAATTGGCCACCATGCTGAATTTTTAAAAGCATAAAATTTTATTTGTTGAAGAGGTTTGGAGGATCGAGGCACATCATCATGCCACATTTTGTCGAAATTGGTCCATCCATAGCAGAGATATTGCGATTATTCGAATTATCAAGATGGCCGTCGCCGCCATCTTGGATATTTGAAATCGCAAAATTTTATTGGCAGCCACGGTCCAGAGGGCTGACACGCATCACCGTTCAAATTTCGTCAAAATTTGGTCAATCCATTGTGGAGATACTGCAGATTTTTAATTTTGCAAGATGGCGGTCGCCGCCATATTAGATTTTTGAAATCGCGAAATTTTGTTGGCTATAACGGTCCAGAAATTTGAGACGCATTCAGTATGCAAAATGTTGTCAAAATCGGTCAGTTGGTCGCGAAGATATTAATTTTTCAAGATTGAGGCCGCCGCCATCTTGAATTTGTTTGGGGCAATTCAGACCACCCACAGACAGTACTTGTGGATCTCTATCACTATACAAAATTTGATTATGATTGATACAGTACTACAGTAGTTTGTATAATATGAACGTTTCAATATTTGGCACTTGTGTCTGATAAACGCCTATTCACGTCCCCAAAATAAGGCTTTTGGGCAATTTGATCCCCCTAAATGGGCTGCAGTATCAATTACCAAGGCCAAAAAGGCTCACCATTGCGTGAGTCCGCGTAATTTGAGCTATTAAGCGTGAAAATGTGGTGAGCGGTCTGAGCTGTTGACGACTTGCTTAAAAAGGGGTATAAATAAAAAAATAGGTTAATTCACCTATTTGTCCGCCCCATGGACGGATTTCCACCAAATTTTGTACAGCTGTAGAAGTCGTGGACGTAATCACCTGTGACAAATTTTTAGCGATAGGTTAAGAGACGTCGATTCTGTGGGGGGGGGGGGGTTAAAATGAACGGTTTTCACTGACTAACAGCCATTAATTAACCCAGGGCTGCACAACTGCGCCGAGCTATGGTTTACTCACACCAGTTGCGGTGCCGTACGATGTGAAAGAACATTTACAGTGGTTTTATATCGTACTGCCTAAAACTCGGCACATCCACGAACGCTCACGTCTCGTCCAATCTTATCTGCAGACTGCAGGGAAGGCCACATAGCGTGTTGTTCATCAAGGCCAAATTGCACTCTCGTCTCCCTAATTAATTCTTCAATCCGTGTAACCTGTCTGTAAGCCTACATTGCACTATACAGTAATGCAATCGATCGACGTATACTTAAAGCTGAAATTCCACGGGAACATTTTCCTCGTAACATCCTCGCGAGAATAGGCGTATGCAACAAGTCGGGCCCGTGGAATTTGGAGAACCACACGGGCAGCACTACACCGCAGTAGACCGCCGGCCGACCAACCAGGTAAGCGCGTGGCAAGCTGAACGGGCAAATCGCCTAACACGCCGACATCCTTGCGAGGATCCTTGCGATGAAACTGCTTTCGTGGAATTTAAGCTGAACACAGCATATAAATCGAAGATAAACATTGCGGTGAATACAGCGGTCGAAATTCAGTATAAACTCAACTGTAGGCCTACGCCTATTTTGTCCAATAGGCCTACAGAGTGAGGGACTGCTGTGGGATGATGTCGCTTTTTTGTTAAGTTGGTGATCGTGCATTGTTGAGCTTTTAGCCTAAATGCACAAACCGATATCACCCTCGGACATCTGTAGGCCCTGTCATATGTTGCCCCACATTGAGATCGTATATCGTGACCATACCATAGACTACTCTGACGTAACTGCACACCATACCGGGGCGGTTCTAGCACGTCCACTATGGGGCAGTGGGGGCAAGGGTCTCGAAAAGGGAAAGGGGTCACGGAAATTATTTTTGGGGTCATAGGCTATTCATATGTTCAAATATGCAGTTTTGACACAAAAACCAACGTATGATCACCAATTTTCATCCCAGCTACCCAATTACATTTTTAAACAAAAATTTCGTTTGGAGGGCAGTGGAGGCCAGATCTCTGAGTGGGGGCGTGCCCTCTGGCCCCTCCTTAGAATCGCCTCTGACCACATGTGTAATAGCTTATTATTCATCAGGCAGCGACGGCGCGCGGTCATGTTCAGAAGTGCTGCATCTGTAGATGTTGCTGGTGACGATGATGATGATGATGATAGTGGTTCATGTGTGGGGTCTGATAGACGGCTGGACTGGGTGCGGTGCCGGTCACAGCCGGCCGCTGCTGCTGCTGGTGGTGGTGGTGATAGATCGAGGACGGCTGTACGGAGTTGCAGTAGTCAAGTCGAGCGGCGGCGGCGGCCGAGCGCTGTTTGAGCTGTTCCATCTTGTAGTCGCGCTTCCACTTCATGCGCCTGTTCTGAAACCAGATCTTGATCTGTCGCTCGGTGAGGCGCAGCTGGTCGGCCAGCTCGGCGCGGCGTCGTCGAGTCAGGTAGCGGTTGAAGTGGAACTCTTTCTCCAGCTCCAGCGTCTGATGGCGCGTGTACGACGTCCGCGTCCGCTTCGCGTCGCCACCGTCGCCGCCGGCGTCTACACCACCACAAACCAGCAGCAGCAGCAGCAGCAGCGTCATCATCGTCATCATCATCAACCGACTAGGATGCATCATCTAGCCAGGCTAAGCCAGCCCCCGTCTGCCTCCCATCTAAAAGAAAAGAAAATAAATGCTGCAATAGAGTAAAATTTAAAAAAAAATGTTGAAAAAAAACATTGCCGGGCTCCAGCTGTTATAATGAAGAATGTTATCCATCATAGGCCTACAAAAGCATGCTGTCAGGGCTCATACATTGTGTAAATATACGCTAACTATAGTGTAAATCACACAACCGTAGACTCCTATTATAATTGGCAAACTGTTATTGATATCTGAATTGTTTTCTTTGAAGCATAAAGGAAGGAACGTGAGTGATGGGTGAATGCTTAACAATCTTGCAGTAGTCCATTGTTAATTTGTTGCTATGCGAGATAACAATTTTCTCCGATGGTGAAAAGCGTGGATAAAAACTATCGAGTGAATCGTGTCGTCCGTGCAGTCGTATAAATCAGTTAAACATGCAGTAATGCGCGTGATCACAGATCAGCTATTTTCGTATCAGGAACTATAGGCCTAGCTCGACCAGAGCGTCATGTAAAATACACGTGATCTGCTCTGAGTCACGACAGAGACAATCTACAATTAGGCTGGGCCTATGTACAGCACGATCCTGTTTTCTGTACCATGCAGCTGTTGCATAATGTTATCGGTGATCATGTGCCAGCATTTTGGTCCAACAACGCTGCGTTTTAATAATCTTTATTCACCATGATACATGGTAGCAACAACAAAATATACAATAATATACAGTATGAAATAAAATAATATAACTACACTTAACTATAATTCTGACATACAATTGGGCCAACTTTAAGCTGTTTTTAGTACATGTGATCTTTATTTACCGAATATCTCACTGTAGCTAGCTATATATGAGCACAGGAGATACATAAGAAAAGAAACATACGAATACCATGACATTAAAGTGATTATAACAATTACACAGGAAAATTAAAATTAAAAAAATGTTTGAAAACGAGTTAGACTCGTAAGTGTGACGATTAGTCGTATTTTGTGGATCAACAGCGTTTTCACTCGCTGCATTAAGCTGAAATTCCACGGGAGAAGTTTCCTCGTGACATCCTCGCGAGGATGTCAGCAACAAGTTGTGCGTGTCCGGCTGGTAGAATTTAGACAAGTAGCTCTGCTATGGCAGAGGGACCGCGCGACGCGCTTGTCAGTAGAAATTTTGCAACTACAAAATATCCCTATCGTATGGAATTATTTGCGTGATCCTACGTTTAGCCGTTTTTACACAATACCGGAGTGTCACAGACACACACACAGAGAGAGACGGACGGACAGATACACGACGACGGCATGTACTGCGTTAGCATAGCGTCGTGCGGTAAAAATCGACAATATTGCACGCGTCCCACAAAGTATAATTACTATGCAGGCAACGAGCGTCGGTTGATAGCAAATTGTTAGGCAGACCAAGAAATATTTGAACGATAATGCTCAAACTCCACTTAATCGATTCGTTGT
>Ga0209782_1002109_pt1 | contig 10902 bp, 10 predicted proteins | sample WorMetmaBAHAMAS1_FD_187390 | JGI IMG/M metagenome (GOLD analysis project Ga0209782, IMG submission 187390) | Marine gutless worms symbiont microbial communities from Max Planck institute for Marine Microbiology, Germany - Inanidrilus... | ecosystem: Host-associated > Annelida > Digestive system...
TTTGCATACTGTACTTAATAGTATGACCTTACTGTGTTCAAAATATTATCAAAATTGGTCGATGAATGTTGAAGGTATAGCAAACCAAAGCAGTGTCATTTTTGAGCATGACTAAAAAGACCCATTTTCGGGGTTCATGATTCTCAAGGTAGTGCAGAGACATTAGTTAGGAGAGGTGGGATAACAAATTACCGTTTAATAGCAAATTCTTTCAGCAATATTTCTGCAAAAACTTACCAAAATCGGTTGATGTGCATTGAAGTTATAGTGTGCAACGTCATTGTCGTTTTTTTTGAGACACACTGTATATATATATATATATTGAGATGCTGTAGGGTGTCGCAACGCTGAGGCGTGAAGGCCCGGGGTGGTGGTGAAGCCTAGCCCAGTGCGCTTTTTCGCTGCTAACCCTGGGGCTTGGACTGTATATTTATAGAGCCCAGCTTAAGCCGGCTGGTTTCTCTGGCAGGTGCCAACATGCCTTGGCCCCTCCCATCTGTTATCCTCACCAGCGGCTCTCATCATACCTAGACGCAAAGGTACAGAGTATAGCAGTTTGCTTCGATTATCTTCACCGCTATGGGTACTCAGATTTCAGTGACAAACACAGACATATGCTAAATCGCTGTATGTCTGTGTTTTGTGCTTGTGTTTGTACAGGTATGGGATTTAACATGGTTACGCTGTCAGGCTTTGTCATAGTCCAGCAGCACTTTAAGAAGTTTCGTGCCCTGGCAGCTGCAATTTCAGCATGTGGTATCTCGGTCGGGACATTGTGTGCCGGTCCATTGCTGACTGCTATGCTGAACGCGTTCCAGTGGCGAGGGACCCTGCTCCTTATGTCTGGCATGGTGCTCAACTGTTCGGTGTTCGGAGCCTTGTATCGTCCACCGCCAGCTAACCCGCCCGGCAGAAAACGCGGATGCCAGAAAGCTGGGAGTTTGGACGGTGCTCAGGGGAAGACTTCAGACCGCAGAACAACACTACGAGAGGCATTGCTGCCAATGCTGAAAGACTTAACTAACTCGTCGCTGTTGTTCGATGCACCGTTCACGCTGGTTTGTTGTGGAACGTTTCTGGGGAACTTTGGCCTGATGGTGTTCATGCAGCACACGCCTAGCCGAGCCATCTTTCTCGGCATTTATCGTGAGTATGCCTACCTGCTGCCAACTGTGACTGGCGTGGCACTGCTGGTCAGCCGGCTGATTGGTGGAATCATCGGCAATTTGCCTTGTACTAACAGACTACTGCAGTACGGTGCCAGCATCATCATCGGTGGGCTTCTGCTCATTGTACTCGGCTACCTGAAAAAATTCACAGAATTAGCCGTGTTTGGAGCTGCGATAGGCTTTGTCACAGGTATGCTACAGTTTGAATTCAATTTATCGTCGTTGTTGTCGTCCACAACCCAATTCCCTCCTTATGTGCAGCTTAGGGTGGTTCACAGTACTGTGGCAAAAATGGATTTAAGGGTACAAGCCAGGGCACCCTTTACTCATGTTTCTTTAAGCAGTTGTAATTGTATTATTCCGGCAAAAATTTCAGCTCTGTTTCACTGGACGGCATTGCTCAGTGACGGCTAAGTTTATTGTATACCTGTTTTATAGCATTCACATTCACAGTGACCACAGCAACTATAATATAATTAAAGTCAACTAACGGTCAAATTATGACTTATCATAAAAACTACTAACAGCACATGATTTTACTTGTTTGTAGGAAGTACTGTTTGTAATTGATCACTTATTTATCTATTTCGTGCAGGTTTAATAGCAGTAATAATATGCAAATTTGTAATGCTGACAAACTTGAGCATGCTTGAATTGGAGTCATGGGCAGTCACCAGGTGGCCATATGGGTATGTTAATTGTTAGTGAGCTGGGCTATGAGGTAGGACTTTAGATGACATTTGAAGGTATATGGGGATGAACAATTTCTAATACAGTGTGCACCAATCATAAACAATCCCTCAGGAAAAATCATTATATTAGTAATTGTAATAGGTTTTGACACTAAATTTACAGTTTTTACAGGTGACGATCAGGCCGTATATGCAGAACATGTTGATACAATATTTGGTTTTATTTAAAAATCACATTGATTGAACTTAAAAGTACACTTTTCTAAGCAAACAAGTATTTAAACTGAGATTCTGATGTAAAAAAATAACAGAAAATGTGCCAGATTGATGTGCCAATGGATTATCATGTATGAGATGAAATGCTGGAATGCTATCAGAGGTACATACCAAAGCTGACCAATATTTCCAAACTGAAAGACTGTTTTTTGATGATGTGGAATGATTTGCTGCAAGAGTTCACTGATATTAAGGCAGTGCTATCACTTTGAAACAGACGTTGAATGTCTGTTGCTGCAACTGGTGGACATTTGGAACACTCTGTTTAAATACTAAGTAAGCTGTACACAGCTGAAATTCATCACTGAAATGTTTAAACAGTTTGTGCCAAGTTTGATTTGTTATTCGTGAATATTCAGTACACAGCTGCATGCTTACTTGAAAAATTAAACCTTGAAATTTAAACTGCTCTATCTGCTGAACCATATCAGTTGTTTTAGTAAAATTAGCTGTGTATGTTGGATGAATACTCTGGTGCAAATTCTGAAAATGTGGCTCAAATCCGTGGTATCGTCGCTGAAATATACAGTTTTTTCTACATATTGTTTTATTGGCACTCTCTGTATGTTTTATTGTTTAAATGCTGCAGGTTGCTTTTTGACAATCCAGACAACCGTGTTGACGGATCTTGTCGGTGTGAAAAATATTGCCCGTGCGCAGGCAATTTTACTGCTGTGCTTAGGAGCTGGTGCCCTGATCAGCGTCCCATTAGCAGGTGCCTTCGTTTTTTCTTAGTTATTACTCAAGTAGCTTATGGTGTGTGTGGCCTATTTATATTTAGTTATTGATATCTGTCTGTCTCTTGAGTATGGTGGTTAATCTAGTTTAGCATATACCGTGTTGAATTCACCTGGGTAAGTTTACAGTATGTGAGGTAAACTTTGAAAACTCACTGCTGGTGCCTAACTAGATTAGTAATTTGCTGCTCGTGCAGTAAAATAGAAAAAAACTCATAATGTAACTTGACAGTAGGGATGAATGCCGAAATTTCTACAGTTTTACATTATCTATCATGTGGGTTATTGGTTATGTCAAAATATGAAAACTGCAATGACCTTCATACTGCCTTAAAGTCCTGGCGCCTGACAGATTGCGTTGAAATGATGAAAGGAATTGTTTTGGTTTGCAATGTGGTCACTAGTCACCCTGGCCAATAAACCTACCAAATTTTCTCAGCTGTCAGCTTTTTAATCACACTTAAGCTCTGTGTTGCAGTGGAATGCAAATGCTTTTCCCCTTCATGTCCATTTAGCTGAATGTGTGTTGTCTAACTTGTCTTGTTTATAGGGTGGGCCAAAAAATGGACTGTTTCTGAGAGTTAATAACTTCGCATTAGTTAACGGGAGAAAGGTGTGTGATATGTCAAAAGTTTTGGAATTTTGTCTAGAAAAAAGTACAAAATGTGCATGTCAGTGCATGTATTGCAAAGTTATCAACTCTCAACAAGAGGGCCTGGCAGTGACTAGCATAGCACGAGATGTTGTTGTTGAGATGACCCCTCCCCGCAACGACAATGCGCGGTAAATTTTGATCGGAATTTGAAACCTAAATTAGCTATAATGCACCAATTCACTTCCGTCACAGACAGACGGACACTGACATTGTAGCATAAGTGCGAGATGTATATATTACATCTCGCGCTAAAAACGGTCCGTTTTTTGGTCCACCCTGTAGTTTGTTACTATTTCATCCTGTCCTCACCCATTCATTTCCTGTCAGCATTTTTTTCCATTTTTCATGTTTCTTTTCTTTACTTTTCCATTTCTCCACCTCGCTTCCCTTTCTGTCTTTTCTGGTTGAAGTAAACCTTGAACACTTGCTGCATTTTAAGTAAGTAAAATAAGTTTTTCAAATACACAAATTCTTTCAAGCTCAACAGTGATATGAGCTGTCGGAGTGCATTCTACTGTGTGGTACCAAAATGAGTACGAAAGGTTGGTGGTCAGCTGCCTGCTGTCACGCGATAAGGTAATATAGCAGCACATTTTAGATGTGGTGGGAATTTTAATGATAACTACTACAAATTTACTGCAGAACCTTGTTGCAAAAGAATTTTGGCAGCTGGTCAGCATTTAGGGATGTTACATTCAAGACTGTAGTAACATAAATATTTTGACTGAACCACCTGTTTTGTATCTTATATTGTAGTAAGGTGCTGTAAGTATGACGTTTATTCCGTATTGAATAGCATACATTTTACCTCGTACATTTTATTTAGCGTTTTTTTTGTGTTGTGCAGGTTTCATATTTGACAAGACCAATAACTATGATATTCCGTTCTACATGGGTGGCGTGGTGCAAGTACTCGGCGGCACTTTGGTCATCATTGCAGTGATTTTGAAGCGTGTGTCGGCATAGCTTACTATCGTCGGTCATATCACGATTCTTGCTTGGATTGTTTTACGTGTTGTATCTTGTCACTGTTGAGTGCATACAGCATTTGTCTAGAACATAGAATGTCATATAGTGTGATTCCCTTACGTAATGCTACTAAGTAGTACATATGTCGGTTGCTGCGTCTGTACTCTGTAACTCAGTTTATCTCTTGTTGTTGTTGGATTTTTGTGTTGTCATTACTAGCGTACATATTGTGCAGAAATTCGGCCTGTTCAATGTGCACTAGCTAATGATGAGAATCTAGAGATATTGTCATAGTCTCAAGACACTATTTTCATTGTCTTGGTCTTGTGTCTCAAGATCAAGATGGTTGAAAACATCTGACGACTGACGAGATATATCAGTGATGACTCATTCTCATTTTAAGTTGGTTCGCATGAAATGATTTATAATAATAATAATAATAATAATATAGACATTTGTATAGAGCCATATGGTCGTAACTTCAGAGGCGCTGAAGTCACGTTAATAGACATGTATTTTTAACAACTGCTTGGAATGGCTGAGTCGTGGTCTCCTTTAAGCATGGCATTTTTACACAGACATTACTCGAGATAGTGTAGAAGAAATGCATATTAAGCTTAAGACAGTATCTTTGTGGCTTATCTTACTAATCATTTTCTGTTGAATCTGCTTTAAAATAATTTTTAAAATCACCCAGCATCTGAACAAGTTTAGGGCAAAATCATCTTTCTGATGCTTTCCAATTAAATAAGAAAATCTCACATCGGGAAATTAATTTTAATAAAGTGTCAAAATTTGTGGCTGAATTTAGTCTTTTTCCGTAAATATAACTGTTAAAAATCTATGTTCCCTGTCAGACGAGTGTCTTCAAATTTTGCTGAGAGGTCTTGAAGGTTAATAGATTTACCGGTTGTTGAAGCCTTTTTACTATCTTGGTCCCGGGACCCAGTGTCTTGGTCTTGGTCTTGCACTTACTGTTTTGCTCCCATCAGTGGCAGTATTGGTTATGCCATGCCAACGTGTGTCCATCCAAAATGGACCCTTGGGGCGGGCTGAAATTGAAGTTGAAATACAATTTCTATCAGCACATTTCAGGCTTTACAGCTGTTAATGCTTGAATCGAATGAAACTGATATGTTTATGTATCTGTCATGGATTACCTCGGGTCTCAAAAGTGGGTTGGCCAGAGATAGCTGTGGCCCACAGAGGCCAAAAAGTGGGTGGGTCACGCCCTGCCCAGCTCTATAGCTTCCGCCACCCATGCCAGTATATTATTTGCATATGAGTATTGTATGTGACGTTTGGTTTTCGTTGGTGCAGGGTACATGTGTATAGAAGATAACTGTCTAGATGTAGAGATGTTTTCCGTAGTTAAAATTGGTGCTTTTAAGTTTATTCAGTGCTTTGACACTGTGAGTTGGGCGGTCTTAGAATGGTATGAAAATGCTTATGCCATTTCTCTCCCCCCCACAGGTTATCTTCTGTCCAAGATTTAGCTGGAAATGGACATCAAAATGGGGATGGCCATCTGTAGATCATCTGACACATCTGACTGATTTAGTATTTTGATCTGCAAACATGTAATCACAGCTTCATTACGAGACAGTGTAATCTCTAGTATCTCTTGTATGCCTCTGTTGGACATATTGCTAGTGTTCAGTAATAGTAGAGATTGCAACACAGTTTTTACCGAAACTGCAAAACTGGATAATTTATTTGTTTTTTTTTTACAGAAGTAAACTCAGTTTGGCTACCATCAGGCCTGTTTTTGGAGGGGGTGAAATTTTGACCTTACATACAATGCAAAATAAGTACAATTGGTTTGTGATAGAATAATCAGTAATAAATCATGAAGTAGCACTGTCAGGTACACTGTATTACCACTCAACTGTTGATGCCAACTGCGCAATGATGTTAGCATAGTGTACATGTAGGTTGATAGTATCCGTTTATATCGTCAAACATTTTAGCACTTATTTAACTATATATGACCTTTGGTTACAAACGTAACAAACATTTTTTGCCATTAGCTGTTTACTTTATTTCACAGTCGGTGTGAATCTGATATGTGGGTTTGGTTTGGTTCTTCGCAATGTTGCAGAATAGTGATCAGTATTCAGTAGCATTTTGCAAAGTAAACAGAGATGTTAATCATTTTGATAATATATTTACTGTACTTGCATTGTCATGCACCCTGATTCTTTTTTGAGTTTGACATATATGAGTTGCATGCTTACTTAAGCTGTCAATAGGATATATGCTAACAATTGTTTTAATAGCTCATTTCATCAGTCGACAGTTTTTAGCACGAGTTGTAATATATACATCTCGCGCTTATGCTACGAAGTTAGTGTCCGTCTGTCTGTGACAGAAGTGCATTGGCACATTATAGCTAGTTTAGGTTTTAAATTCCAATCCCACTTTACCGCGCATTGTGGCCGCCATGCTGCTTGCAGGTGGATCATCTCGCGCCATGCTAGGCAGTGCTAGGTCTCTTGTTGGCAGTTACTGTCATATCTCTTCTGCTGTAGGTGCCGAGCCAGCCAGCAATTATTAACTGTTTGCCATCTATCTACACTGCCAGTCGCATGGCCAAGTAAAACACAGTTGATCAACTGTCACGTTACTGTATGATGTAGTTGCTTTGCTGTTTTGCATAATCCATACTGAACCGAACACATGTTAATTTTTTTTCATACCCAAAGCCGAAGCTCGGGTTTGGACTTCAAAAACCAGGTTTTGGATAAGTGCAGCCAGATTTGCAATCTCTAGTAGTTGAATGATGCTGTTTATGGTCACTGTCTAGTTTTTTGTTACACTGTTACAGTGTTTGTTTATTTGTTACTTACTTATTGTCTTTATCACAGTGCATGCAGTAGTCGTAGATTTTTGCAGTCAATACTGATATCGGATACATTTGTAGATACTGGACAGTCTCTCATTATATTTTCACTGATAGAACCGTGATATTTGTCGCATAACATCTATTTGATATTAACACTGTGCTATCTGTTGTATTACAAAGTACTGCTGTTGAGAAGCTACGTTTCTGTTATTTGTTTACAGAAATCAGCCTGTTACAGGTAGGTCTTTTAGCCGACCATGATAACAGTTTGTCTATGAGTTGTTGTGTATGTGTATGTGTGATCGACGATGTAGTTGTCACTGAACATGTAAGTAGATGGAATTGGTTCTTGATAAAAGAATTACCCCATAGGATAGCTGCTGATGTGGGTCTGGATCTGTCTACGGCGGGCGCCGGGGCCTAATGCGCCCTAGAAGACATTGTAAATTAGGCGCTATATAGATTGTTTATATCTGTGTTTACCTTATTACTTGCTTCCTTTTGCTTCTTGTAACTTGCATCCTTTTTTTCTTGCTTATTTTTTCCTTTGTTATTCACTTCTCCTGTATCTTTTCCTTCAGAATAGCCCTGCTCCGTTTCCAGACCAGATGTCGTAGAAGGCGACTAAATCTGGTTGATAGTTTTTTGGGTTCAATTTTGTGTTGTTGTATTTTTGTGTAAAGGTGCATGATTATTTCTGTTGGTATTTGTTTAATTTTGTCTTGTGGTGTAAAGGTTGTCTCTCCCTGTTATCGGCGCTGTCGTAATAATTTAAAAGACCCTCTCGATCCCTTTCCCTTTTTGGGTGGCTGCTGAACAAAAAGGCGGCCAGGGTTGAGGTTAATATATCGCTGGCCTTTCTATACTGGGTAGGGATAGCTCTCCACCCCTGACCTTTCGTCTCTGGTATAGCCATATTTGTGCTGGAAAGGGACGTTAAACACCAACTAACTACAGTGTACCTCTGGATCTGTCAGAATGGAAGGCATCCCTGAAGCTGATAATAGTGTTGACTTAATTAAAGCTGATCGACTGCTTACGCACGACACGTTGAATGCCCCCTGATTACTGACAAACAGACAATTCCAGTGGACTGGAAATGAGTCATTTGCAATTACCATTGGCTGAACTCGGCAAGCCGAGTCCTAATATCTTCCTGCTGCGCACCACTGGTTCAAACGGGAGAGTGTAAACAAATATTTGACCTTAACCTCGGTCATTGACCTTGACCCTTCACCTAAAATCACATTAAAACACGACAAAATGTGGCAACAAAACAATTTTTCACTGACTTTGACCTACAATCCCAGGCTAGCCAAGGTCATTGTCGACTCTCATGCCAAAAATCAAGGTCAAACGATTCAAACAGGAGAGCGCCCACAGACAAACAGACGGACGCTACCAAATGTATTATCTCCCCTGCTACGTGGTCGATAATTTTACTTCACTACTCCATTAGTGGCCATCTGAAGAGTTGCTGAGCTTCTTATGCACTACTCTGTACCAGTATACCTTGGGACAGTTCTTTATCTGTCAGTTGTACACTGTGAGTCAAAAAAAAACAGGAAACTGTAACATGCCAAATGCTAACCGATTTTCAAAATTCTTGCACTGATAGATTAACTAGTAAATTTGCAACGAAAGTTATTTTTAAATATCCCACTACACCTTAAAGATGTATCTACACTACCTTGTGAAATATTAAGGTCTGAAAATAGTGACAATCTGAAACATGTATTGTGATTAATGATAATGTACGTAAGATATTTAATAAACAAACAAAATGGTCACATTTTGGTCTGTCATTTAGCAAAAGTTTCCTTAAAGGCATTCTTAACTCGTGAAGGTGTTTTAAGGCACATAAGAGTTGAGTGCATGTGGCAGACTGCTAGTTGAGGGGTAACAAATACACTTTCATAATCATCCCTTAGAACTAACGAAGTTAATTGTGCCTTTATAGTAAACCAGTGAATTACAAGATATTCAGAGATAGGACAAATTATGTACTATCACTGACATGATGTAGTGACATCATCCGAGGTCATTGAGATATAAATTTCTGTAAACACTGCTGGCATTAATAGTTACTGAAACGATCACTGGAGGTGCAAGCACCTCCACTTTGGGGGTCAGGGGTTTTCGAGGCTTAAAATAAAAAATATAGGTCATATGTGTACAAATATGCAGTTTTTGACATAAAATTAACATATAATCACAAAATTTTCATCTCAGTTGTCCAGTTACGCTCACCGAAAAATTTCACTTGGGGGCAGACGTCTGACTGGGGGCGTGGCCCCTGCCTCCCCCTTAGTACCGCCCCTGAAAACGATATATCGGATCATACAAGTAACAAGTTACCGGCACGACTGTGACCACCAGGCGCCTACAGCGACCGGGAGAGACCGGCAATTACTTTACATACTTACTATTTCGAGCACCGACTTCAGTAATTACTATTCTTTGACGTTACCATAACGACGCATGGTATTCGACGATGGAGGAGGAGGAAAAAAGTACTGAAAAAAGTAAGTGTATTATAATAAGAAAAAAATCTATTACGGCGGTAAATGGCGCCACAGTAAGCGCGCAAAACACTAAAGTGGCGGTAAGTCAATATCTATGGTGAGTAACTTCGAACCTACAGGGTGCGCCAATAAAAAAAATCCCTAAGAAAAAATCGTTATCTCAGTTAATGTATAAATTTTTTTTCACCAAATATACAGCTTTCCTAAAGGAGGATTCAGGCCATATACCAAGCAGATTTCGTTACAGTATTTTCTGTCGTTTAGAAATGACAAACATTTAAACTTAAAGTACATTATTAAGTGAACGGCTATATCCAGGAATAGCCCCCGGGTGGGGCTATTACTTTAAACCCACTAATAAACCCATCTATACGTATTATTATGCATAAAAACAGATGCAACAAACTATTAACTGATCAACACTTACGAATATAAACATTATGCTAAAAAAACAGGACCAGAAAGCTAATACTTAAGAACTAATGCGACCGGAAAAATGAGACATCAAGTGACTGATCTACAGTCGACGCTGTATATACTATCCAAATTTAGCCCCCGGGGGCTATTCCTGGATAGTATATATAGCCAGACTCTTTAGTCGCCAGAAAGCGTTACGGCTTAAGTTATACAAATTTATAATTTTAGAATTTTTTTTACGTGGATGTAGCTATTGACATTTTGTTTTCACAGTTACAGTTTTATACTCGGGCTCCAGACCCCTCCCCCAGTATTTCGGCTAACAACTATAACCATGCACCGGCAGTATTCTACATAAAAGCTGAACCCCCTGGTGGGGCTAAAGTTGGATTATGCAGATGTAACAAACTATTAACTGATCAACATTTACGAATGTAAACATTATGCTAAAATAGGTCCAGAAAGCTAATGCCTAAGAAATGAATGCGACCGGAAAAATGAGCAATCAAGTGACTGTATATACTATCCAACTTTAGCCCCCGGGGGCTATTCCTGGATAGTATATAAGACTCTGTAGTCACCGGGAAGCGTCACAGCAGAATACAATACACTGAAAC
>Ga0209782_1002110_pt1 | contig 10901 bp, 5 predicted proteins | sample WorMetmaBAHAMAS1_FD_187390 | JGI IMG/M metagenome (GOLD analysis project Ga0209782, IMG submission 187390) | Marine gutless worms symbiont microbial communities from Max Planck institute for Marine Microbiology, Germany - Inanidrilus... | ecosystem: Host-associated > Annelida > Digestive system >...
GGGGGGGGGCTGCTAGGGATGGCGGCGATAAGTAAGTGAGTGTCATTAGTATTTGCTAGGGGGTGCCGAGCGGGCTATACACTAGGCTTTGCCATGCATTTCTAGTTATGATTTGTTTTGTTTAACAGAAATGATGTTCATTATGTAAGGTTATAAACCTTTTGATACCATCAGGCAAAGATGATATGTCATAGTCTCTTCTGTACTCGTCTGTAGTATATACAAAGCCACCTTTGTGTTAAGATGCACTTGCAAAGTTTGGAGGAAATCTCGAGTTACTTTTGTTTCCAAACTTCAGAAAAGCAATTACACTAATGCTAAAGCATTTCAGTCTTATTATTCCTGCTTAAAGGGTTAAGTTTGTTGTCATGTGTATAGCCGAGCAGCAATAGAAGACTCCAAGAAATGGGGAATGTTGAATCTCGTCAATCAACTCTTCAAAATCTACTTCAAGGTGACTGATGTTTTGACTTGATAAATATCTGTTGCAAGACGTAGGCTGTTACGAAACTGTTTGTAACTAATAAATAAGATTTACTACAATGCCTTGATACCACTCAGTTGTATGACATGAAAACTGTTCAGTCTGTAAAATTTAGCTTAAATAGTTATTGCGAGTAAGTTAAAGAAATGCTGAATGTTGTATTAGTTAGCAGAAAGTGGGGTAAGTTGCTGACATTTGAAAATGGTGAGATATTTAGAGCATGCAGTGCAGGTTTGCAGCATGATGTTGACAGTTCAGTATACTGCTAGCACAAGATGAGAGAGTACAACATCTGAGGCAATTACTCAGTTGGAAAACTAGTTATGTTGTGTATTGCATTACTAAATGTGTATAGTACAGAACACTATGTGTTAGCGTAATGTAGTAGTAATGGCAGATCGAGTGATCAGACATCAACAGTTGCCTAGTGACCACAGCAGCAGCTTAATGCAGCAATATAGTAACACCATTTTTATGATATACCATTTATGCACTGAGCTGATAAAAATTTATTGATCTAATTGTATATTTTTGGCAATCAAATTCATGTCATGGTTTGTCTTACAGTGTAGAGTCATTACAGTAACAGTTTAATTCCACATAATTAACTGATAGTTCACTAGCAGTGTTGTACTGTGTGCTGAATAGATTAACAAGTTGCATTTGTGCAAGCCGTTGATTCGAGCAATTGACAGTCTACCTATAAAGGATCGGTTTTCCATATCACAATTGGTCACATACCGGTATTGTGTCATCTAATGTTGCATTGCGTCAGTTCTGTGAATGAAAAAATGTTTTCCTTTAACGTTGCATTTGATAGTTGTATCATTAACGTTATGCTCTGTACACTTAATGAAGGTATACTAACTTGTGTACAGTTTATATATGCACTTGTTTACAGTTGCTATGCTTGTTTTTTTGAAAATTTAGGTTTTATGTCGGTCGAAAAGCTATGTTTGACAGTGACTATAAAGCAGGTACACTGAGAGCTTTCTTTGTTACTTTGACATTGAAGTTTCACTGACAAATAATTTAAAAGAAAATTTGTAGCCTGCTAAAACTAAGCAGAACACTGGGTGAGGTCAACTTCCGCTAAGTCTAAAGGCTAAGCTGAACCAAACAGTCATAACTTGGGAATTCCCTATGTTAAATGTGTATCGTTTGGTCTAAGCCATTAGTCTTAGCCTTTAGACTTGAGGTCAACTTTGGCTAAGTCTAAAGGCTAATACTAATGGCTTAGACCAAAAGATACACATTTAACATAGGGAATTCCCAAGTTAAGACTGTTTGGTTCAGCTTAGCCTTTAGACTTAGCGGAAGTTGACCTCACCCACTGAATTACTGAAATAGAAGATAAGTGCTGCTATGATATTTAATTGTAATCAAGCTTGAAATATGATTGAATAAAGTAGGAAGTATTTTGTGATGTCGATAACTTTACTGTTGTTTTATTATTGTGAATAAATCATGAAGTGGTATTTATAGATGTAGAACAACTTGTGCTGCTGTTGAGACCAGTGAATGCATCCAGCAAGACTGCAGTGTGATTTGACTGACGAGAAATTTGCTAAGGAATTTTTATCTGCATAAAGACTGAAATAAATGTCGCTGTCATGGACACCAGACACTGGGTCACTTTATCTTTCGCTAAAATCATTTGAAGTCTACAACTTAAGTTTTAGACCAAAAGTTCGCTCAAAGACCTAATTAATGCAGAATGTGAAGTGACGCTAAACTTTGGTTTCAAACTAAAGTCTAAAACCAAACCTTCCGCTTAGACTAAAGTTTGAGACCAAAGTTTGGTCTCAGACCTAACTTAGTCTGAGCAGTTCGGACTAAAACCAAATGACCGTAATGCATTTCAATAGGTAGTCGTGGCTATCCTTTAGAGTTAAGAGACTTTAGTTTTAAACTAAATGACATCAAGTTTCACTTTAAAAATGTCAACAAACAGACGTCATTGATGATGTTTATGGTGGTGTAATTAATAACGGCATGAACCAAAAGCACCGAGAATAAAAGAACAGCATGCATAATTAATAGATCAGTCAGTAGAATCGCTAAAAATGTAAATTTATCGTTACTTGTGGAGGGTCTGAACGTCATCTTAAGACCTTGGTCTAAAACTGTAGTCTAAGACTCTTAAACAAAAGTCTAAAACTTCTGTTTAAGACCAAAGTCTCTAATCTAAACTGGGTCTAAAACCTGGTTTTAGCCGTTCAGATTAAGCTTTGGTCTAAAATCAAAGTTGTAGACTTAAATTTTAGTGCAAGATAAAGTGACCCAATGTATGCTGTTAGAGTGAATGAGTTCATTTTAATCATACCATTGAATGATGGTTGCTGTTTGACAGCTGAAGAATATCTCTCATTTGCATTTCAGCGATGTCACATGAGAGCTCGAAAAAACAAACGACTGATACTCATCTATTTACTGCCTGTCAAAATGTTGCTGGTCTGGTGCATTTATTGTTTCTTTTTGGGCCCATTCTATGGGGCCATAGCGGTCCCGTCTGTCACGCATTGTCGTTGTTGTCGTCGTCATAATCGTTGTGGGCATCGATGTGCAGGCGGCGTGTGACAGTAGCGACACCTGGTGAATGGCAATCGAATGGGCCCAACATTATGCAAATGCTTCTTGTTATACAAAGTTCATTGTATGAAGTAAAATTTTAACAGCTGTGTTATTTTCATGACGTTTTATATGTAGTGCTTTAGAGTTTGATAAAGTGCCTTGAGATGCCAGTACCTTGCCTGTAAGCAGTGCCCTTTTCACCATGAGTCCAGAGGTTGAAGAAAGAATGAGACAAAGACTCATCATTATCGTCATCATGCGGCTTGTCATTCACACAAGTGTGCTTTATGCTTGCCGACTTTACGCTCCACGATAAGCAGTTACCAGACCAATGTTGAATGGAGCGAGGTGAGATTCAACTGTCCTGAGCCAAGTGTGATGTGGTCGGCCTGATCTGTGGTTCCAGTCCCTTGGCACAGGGGCCACTCTGCCCTAAGGGCTTAACTGTGGTCCACAGATGGATAGGCATGTGCAGTGTGGCCGAAGAACTTGGAGACGAGTGGTACGGATGATGTGTGGTCGCTGATGGCTACATCAGTGGACCTCTGTTAGAAATGTGTCCACTAGTTACGATTATTGTTTTGTTTCGTTGAGTGCTTTGATACTGGTGGTTTAGTGGCATGAAGGACATCTGGCCTGTGAGAACCATGTTCCAGTAATCTCGAGAGGTCCTCAGCTGACGAATGACGACTCAGGCTCACATTGCAAATTGCCGTTAAATGGAAGTAGTAGTATGGTGTAGCAGTAGTAAAGTGCCCTGAGAATATTTTATAACTGCTTAAAAATAAAATCAGTAATAAATAACTGTTAGAATATTATTTTTGTTGCAGGGTCACATGCCAAAGTGTGAGCTTCTGCAGAAATATGATCTGCTTCAGTTTGCTGATGTTGCTCGAGCTGTCAGGTGATAATAGATCGACTTTCACTGCAGTTTCACTGTCCGTTGTAATCAACTTGATGCTTTAACCACGTGGAACCAAACCAATAATAATAATAATAATAATAATAATACAACATTTGTTTAGCGCCATAGTGTCCTACGCGGGATGCAGAGGCGCTAAAACCAAGAGTTGTATGTTCTCATTGTATTGTCTCATATATGTGGGGAGTGGTGTTTAGTGTCATCTGGGATGAGTAATACAATAACAAAGAAATCCAGGATTCATTTTGTATCATTCCATATTTTTTAGTCTGCTTTTAACAACCACTGGCAGCTAGTCCAGTGACTCTTCAATTAGAATTGAATATGACACTATATAAATGTTTTATGTACTTATATATTTATGAGTAGCACTAAGCAATATTGTCATTATTTTTTCAGTTATGGTACAGTGCGATAGATTAAACTGACTATTGTCAGCTTTTGAGCACACTATAAATATTCTATGTCTTATCTTTTTAAGCAGGAATGGCATTATGATAGATCACGCGGAGCCACTACTGTTATTATTTGTAACTTACTAATATTCTTCTCTTTTGTTTAACTTGTTAGTTATTAAGCAGTAGCATACAAAAGATGAAAAGAGAATTTATGGGAGGGACTGCGGAAGTAAGACTTTTCTACATGTTGAATGTCTTTTCTGTATACAGACGATTGAAGTTCTAGTGATATTGTCCCATCCAGAATGACTTAAGACTGCAGATTACAAGTATGGTTCGGTTGAGAGTAAATGCTAAATAAGTGCAAATAGTATGAAATAAACATTACAAGATATTGTTAGCAAAAGAACTAAAAATTAAAATGATTCAGAAAAATTGGCCTGAATCCTAGTGATTGAAGGTAATATTGTCCTTACACTATTTCATCCTTATTCTGTATCACTACTGTATATACAGTTGTAGGCCTGTAGGGTTGTATTGATGGTTTACTGGTTGCCTGTTATGTTCAGTTCTGGCAACCTGATGTTGCTGAACAAAGCACTGGAAGTCAACGAAGCATTTTTCATCAAGTGTGGCATCTACTTGATTCTCGACAAACTCCGTGTCATCACATATCGAAACTTGATCAAGAAAGTGTAAGTACACGCTAATCACGTGCATTTAGTTTCTTCAGACTTAGCCTAGCCTGCAATCAAACCTGTGTATACATTTGCATATTGCTTTAAAGGTCACATTTGCTTCAGATTTGGCTTATCTGTGCATTTACAAATGATACACTATTTACTTAGTTATATTTTCAGATTACTTGGTTAGCTGCTTGCTGTGTTGAATCCAGAATAGTTGTTAGTGCAGATTATTGTATTGTGAAACCATCAGAATGCAATTCGTGACACTACTGATGAATCATTTACTGGACCATAGCCATTCTTTATCCAGTGACTGAGGGAAAGATATCATTCCAATTGTATCTGATACAATGCCACGTTGTAGTTTGTAATGTTCTTTGTAGAATAGCGGGCTATATGTTTCTGTTGCCAGTGCACTGACAAAACCACTGAAGTGTGCACATTGAAGTGTTGATGATAAGAGTAGCTTGTTTGTTGGTTTCAGATCTTTGTTGTTGAAAACACATCAGTTGCCAATCAGTGCTTTCACAGTTGCATTTCACTGGATGGGGGTAAAACTATTTCATTTCTTTAAAAAACATTTATTGGTCAGTGTATAATTTTTCTGCATGGTTAAAAGAAATTTGATTCTGGGGGACTATCACTAATTGTGACAGGCTGTCATCTGTGAAGAAACTTTGTATCTTATTAACAAAACGAATATAATTTCCATAGATTAGTTTTTCTGCTATGTACTGACATACTATAACTGGCATTATTGTTGATAGCATAGTTTGGTTTTTAGCGTGAAACAGGGTGCTTACAAATTCTGCAAAATGAAATTCCCTGAGTTTTCCAGGTTTTCCAGACCCTCTAAACATTCTTTTCCATACAAAGTTATAATGTGATACAACGAATTGTAAAGCCAATTGCAGCTATCTCGGTACTATTGCTTGCAGATTTACAGAATTTATTTAAAGGTGAACAACTACCAGCAGTTCATACAGGTACCGTACCACTGTAGCCGCAGAAACTTGTATGTTGGCTTGTTGTGTGTTTCAGATTGCATCACGAAAAAAATAGCATCTAATGTACAAAAATTCCCTGAGTATCTTTCAATTTCCCTGAGTTTTCCAGAATTAACAAATTCCCTGAGTTTTCCAGGTTTTCCAGAGCTGTAAGCACCCTGTGAAATGTAATATGTACATCTCGCGCTTATGCTACGATGTCAGTGTCCGTCTGTCTGTGACGGAAGTGCATTGGCACAATATAGCTAATTTAGGTTTCAAATTCTGATCCAAATTTACCATGCATTGTGGTCGCTGGGAGGAGTAATCTAAACATCTCGCGCTATGCTAGCCACTGCTTGGCACTCTTGTTCATAGATGACATTAGTGGTACTGGTTGTGGTACTATTGGAACTCTTATGGACACTGTTAGCCACTGTGGCTTTATTGGTTGAATATCAAGCCATTAACGGCCAAGAAAGTAGCTCATAACTAACTACTGTTTCAGTGAACTGTACAAAGCTTGTACACTTTAATCAGATTACCGAACATGTATGGCATATCCAACTGCTTACTTAAGTGGCTTGGCTCCTACTTATTAAATTACCGACAGAGTTCAAGCAAACCAAATCACATCATCCTGGAAGCAACTTAATGGCACTATGCCGCAAGGTTCTTGGCTTGGCCCTTATATTCTTAGCACTCATTAATGATCTGACTACCTAAGTACGTTGATGATAACACCACTTAACTTATAGTGAGGTTTATATTATCACGGTCTTGAAAACATCAAGACTTTTTGTCAAGACCAAGATCAAGACTTTTCTTCAATACCAGGACATCAAGCTCACTATCAAGACGTTGCAGCAAGTCTAAGACCACCTTTCTTATCCTCAAGCAGCCTCAAGACAGAGAACAAAAGTCTCAAAGACTACATATCTGGAATGCTGTGAAGGTTATGCAGTGCAGTGCTATGCTAATGCAAAGACGTGTATGTTAAATTACAAATAAATTAGCTTGTTGCTGGCAGACTTTACCCTTATTATGTATGACACTGTAACTGAAGCAAGCTTTTTATTTTTTTTGTTATTTTTTATCTGTTGTGTTTTGTTGTTTTTTATTTATTTATTTTTGTTAATTTTGTTATTATTTTGTTATATTGTTTTTTTTGTCATGATAATGTTGAAAAATGTTTTTAGGAAACTGACGTTGACGATGATGAAATGCAGTGTATTTTAGCAAATCTCATTTATGAGGTCAGTGAGGTACATGCTTATCACCAAGTGTTTACTGATACATCAGATTAGTAGCCTTAGTGAACTCACGTTGTCACATTCAGTTTAAGTACATGGGATCCTTTGTGTGATGTAATAGTAGGCATTCATCCTATGCAGGTCCCCAGTGGCTTGGACCCTCAAGAAAATTCTACTACAGATTTTTTTCTAAAGTTCATTACGAGTTTAGGTTTTGAAGTTTGCAATCTCTACTACTGAGTAAAGCTGACTGGACTTTAGCCCTAGAGCTTACTGGGGGAGCTTACAACACTCCTGAGACATGTCCACTGAATATCATTGGGCCGCCTCGCAGTGGGTAGAGGGAGAATTGAAAGAAAGAAGAGGAACTTGGAAGGGTTGGACTTTACAATGTCTGGGACAGATCGATGCCAACTGACCAATTTTTAATGTGCATTTGTAGGACAAAATCAAAGGTTACATATCGTATCAGTTTAAAAAGCTGGTCGTCAGCAAGGTGAACGCCTTTCCACCGCTATCAGGCAAAGTCAAGAGCTGATGTGAAAAGTACTGCTGCCTGTGTGACATCATCTCTGAACTCTGTTGCATTTCTGTAATAATCACAGATACTGTTACACAGTGTTCATTGTAATGAACGCATCAGCGTATTACGATGTGAATCAGGTGAACACTGCCACGTAGACTCTGAAGTGTGAAGCGATGAAGCAGACGAATGCATTCAATAACTGTGGAACAGTTTACATGCATAGAACATCAGTTGCTGTGTGCAGACAGTCTGCCAACACAGCGAGTATGAGACAGGAATTACATATACAGAATATTATTTCACATTGCCATAAGTTTGTCAGCCTGTGACTGAGTCAAGCAGTAAATCAACTCAGCTATTACTGGTCACTGACCACAGTGCACACAAGTATTTCGTTTTTCCTATTTAAGGCTCATGTCTGGTAGAAAGAGGTTTTTGCTGCTAGAAACCCAACACCATGCACAAGTCTTTGTTAGAGTACCAGTTACTGCGGACAAGAATGCAAAATTCTTCATTTTCTTATTAGAATGAATGTATAGAAAACTTAAACTAATCCACTCTTGCAATGCCATTGTAGCTGTAACTATATCAATTCTGTAAAAAATAATTTAATGTCTAAGAATTTGGTCACTGAAAGAAAAGCAGTTGATGAATAGCATGCATTATGAGCTATGCACCCCACAGAATTAAGACAACAGAAAAATAAATCGGTGCACAAGAACGCAAACTGTTTCTTTTAGCAGAACACATCACACACTCTCTTAGATAACTGTTTAACAGACAGATGTTTAATGTCAGCATTCTGCAAATACAAAAAAAGTTAAATTACAATGTCACTTGATACACTATGTTGCTCAGTGTCAAGTGCTATGTTGGTGGTTTGTCCTTTTTCTTCTGTGCCTCGGCCTTCGCCTCTTCCTCCTCAAACTTCTTTACCAATGCTTCTAGCTCTTCCATCTTCAGTATTCGAATGCGTGTGATGTTGTCGACTCTTGTCAGCACTGCTATCTCCACTGAAATGTGAACACCGTCATAGCGATTATTCATTGCCAGTAACCCTTTTTATAAATTTAGGGACCCTATTGTATCTTTAGAAAAGTAGTGATTGAAAGTGATTTCTAAAAGGTGGCAAAAGATGCGACTTGATTGCCTGTCAGTGAACGAATTTTGTAGATGGTGCAACGATACAGCACTTCAACAATTTTAGCCCGAGAAATGTTTTCTTCCTACTCCCACAATTACAAAATATACAGTGTTTCAAAGTAGACAGGGATTTTTTGGCACACCCTGTACATGTATCAAAAACAACAGGTTTAGGTAGAGCAGTGCTGTTCAAACTTTTTCCAGGCAATTTCTACAACCTGCTACAAGTATATGGGATGCATCCCTCAGCCAATCAAACCTATCTTTCCCAGTGACTGAGTATTTACCATGAGGCATGGGCTGGAAACCAGTGGTTTAGTCACTTGCCTTTATCAGCAGTCAGTTTGTTTGTGTCGAGAGTTTTGCTGAGTACTTTGATGCTGAGATCAAGAGCTTGCTGCAGACTGGTTTCACCTTCCTTGTACTCCTGCTTCAGCATCGACACAGCCGCCTAGCCGCCACAGCATCAGCATCAACATCAGCACTAGCATATCAAGTAAGCAAGCAAATTAGTATGACTCAAAACCATTAATGCATGACAGTTAAAACACAAGTAACAAGTAGCTTACGATATTGATAATGACTTACAACTTCTGCAAAGATTTCTGTATTCTAAAGAAATTTTTCCGAAGCAGCATCCATTCTGTATGACTTCTGCATCTCTGCAAATTCTCAGGTAACAGTAGGAAGAAAAATAAGAGAGCAGAAAAGGGACATGATATCATGGAACACGATATTATCGATGACCCCAATGGAATTACAAGATCTTTGGTATAAGAAAACTAAGTCCTCAGGCTTATATGCAGTGCTGCAAGATAACTGCTTAACTATGTATTACAACTTGGCTTGTGACGAATAGACATGTATGCTAGGCCATAGCACACATCACGCTAACATGACATTATGGTAAAAATTGAGTATGCATGTGCTTTTGCTAACTGAGGCTAGGTTAAACAAAGTAATATAATGACAAATTTTCACAGTGAAATTATGAATGAGATGGAGAACAGTAAATTATGTAAAACTGACAGCACTGTTGTTGCCAATGCATGTAGCTTTCCAGCCTCCGTAATTGCCACTTGGGTCACTTTGATATAGCTGATAACCATGGTGCTTGTCCCAGCCAATATACAGGATTGATACACCAAACGGCCGCTTGCCTGAATCACAACATCATTGAAATCACAAAAGTATGTGCAACAAAATAATAACAAAATGTAAATTATGCAGCATATTGTTAACTGCTTTGTTTAATGTACCAAAATCTGCACTGTCAAGTTTTCATCCTATAAAGAAAGAACACACCACTTAGAAGTAAAAAAATATCAGTATACAGTATTAAACAATGGTGTACACACCACACACCTCCAAACTGTGTATACGCTTGCTTGATGTCGCACAATGACGCAACGAGCTGCTCGCATGGGATTGGCTCGCCATAGTGCAGCAGATGACGCTGAGAGAACACTCGCAGCTGATTGGTCAAAACATTAGCATCGGAAGTGATGCCAGCGACACTGCATGCCATGTCACTACCAGATACACAGACAATCACTCACATTATACACTTACATAGAATAGCTATCATTCCTACAAAAACGATAAAAACTGCAGTTTATCCATGTGTTAACACAGTGGTTTTCAAACTTTCTTGAGCACGGACCCCTTTTTTCTCTAGTATAGTTGGCGGACTCCCGAGGGCGTCTATCTCACAGGATTATTGGGGGGGACATAAAAGAAGACTGGGGTTCTGGGGACATAAGTCCCCCAGCGGGGTCCAGGGGCGGAATCCCAGTAGGGGGTCAGTCCCCCAGAAGCTTAAGCTTTTTTTGTGAAACTACACATAATATTTGCTTTAAAATACAACAAACAACTGTTGTTGCTGTTACTGGATAAAAATAAACCTAGCTGCAAAATATACATTTAAAA
>Ga0209782_1002111_pt1 | contig 10901 bp, 9 predicted proteins | sample WorMetmaBAHAMAS1_FD_187390 | JGI IMG/M metagenome (GOLD analysis project Ga0209782, IMG submission 187390) | Marine gutless worms symbiont microbial communities from Max Planck institute for Marine Microbiology, Germany - Inanidrilus... | ecosystem: Host-associated > Annelida > Digestive system >...
TATATAGCCCTTCCGGCAAGTTTGCCGAGCGGGCTAAATAATTACTCTGTTCAAATCGCCTGATGCCGACAGGACGCTGCTCGATCTGTCGGGCGGTGTGAATTGGCTATAAGGGTTCTTTCACACCGGATCCGGCGCCGCAAGGAACCGTATCGTATGTGAAAGCGATGACGCATTGCGCCGCGCCGTGTGATTCGTCGTGAGACAGCCTTAACTCTGACAATGTTTTTTTAACAAATCTCAGTTGCTGCAGACTGATCCGCTCGACGCGCTGCATCACGCCCATCGAGTTGTACACGCAGACAGTAGAATTTACTGTACAGACCATATAAACACATACGCAAGGGGACTAGCGTATGCTGTATAAAATCAACGTTTTCGGCTGTTAGAAGAGCACTGAATTTAGTGAGCATGTCTGTATATCTGTTTGTCGTTATTGTGTCTGTCAGCCCGCGACCGTAACAAATTAACCGAACAATATGTCCAAACTTCACCAAATTTTCTGTGTAGGTCATAATTATGTCAGCTGTGGCTGCGATGGCCGCGGCATGGTAATCATATATATCGGTGTTGTGATATACTATGTGCTTCCGGTTTTATGGATAACGTCGCATTTTCATACAATATTATATGGCGGGGTAAATGTATATTGCTGCAGCCTGACTGCAATGTTGTTCATCGGCTAACACCCCTGCTGCGTGTATTGGTTGCGTCCTGTAACATAGACGACGACGGGCGCCAAGACTGGACGAGTCCTTCGTACAAGGGGAACCGGGGGCGGAGTCTGCAATACATCACTGCCTCGTTTTAATTGGCCTGGTTTGCTTTGCGTCTACTTATAAGTTATAACTTTACCGCACCGTATATGATTGTACACATAGGGCGTAGGCTATATACTAACCAGCGAGACATGGCGTCAGAAAAAAATCTCATGCAGAATATCAACTTCGCATCATAATTGCTTCAGCCACTGCAGTATAGCGTTCATTGCCTATATCCTACAATTAATATACACAAGTCGTCGTCAACAACTTAACACACAAAACTACTAGAGATTTCCATGTGGAGGCACATCGGGCAAATGCTGCAAGTCCGCAGCTCACACAGCAGTTGTTGGCTATCTCAGCTAGCCCTGTCTCTGCCTTAGTTCGTTGTCATTTTAGGACACTTAGAGCCTAATCCTATACGGCCGAATAGCCACGCTGAACAGTGGCTTCGACCAGTTCCAGCATGGGGCTTTCAATTTTCCAAAAATGTTCTGTTATCGAGGCATTGAACAGACAGACCGATGGACAGAAGGACGGATTGCAGCATTGCTTAATGCCCCCACATTAGGCGGGGCCGTAAAGTAAGGCTACTGCAAAGTTCTTTTTCATTCTTCGTTAGCTACTTCTAATTCTATCATCCCAGGTTTCATATACAAACATAGGCCTAGCGAGCTCAAAGGAAAGAGAAATAACACATAGGCCTACATACATACATAACGGGTCGAATTCACTGATGCATTGTGGCTGACCGGCGCGATGAAGGTAGGCAGTGTACGTTGATTGACGAGATGAGACGGCCAGCAGGTGGGTTGACGTAATTACTATGAATGATCAGGGCGCTACAAATCGGGCGATCACACCTGTAATAGGCAGCGACAGATGCCTACACTCGCATCCGTCCGCACATCACGTCCATGCTGCCCGCCGTTCTGTGACGTTTCGGGCAACGAAAAACACCGGCCGCCGAAAATCATTTGCCGTATAGGCCTAGCACCAAATTCGGGGAAGAAATGTCCATTGGCCAGACCCCTAATCATGCAAAATTTTGTGGCGGTCCGACAAGAAGTGTCCGTGATATCCGCGATCAAAAATTTGTGCTCCCCGAAAGAGTGGGCAAAAAATCACCAAAATCGCTTAAAACATGCTACCCTTTAAAGCCCCTCCACATCATGCCAAATTTCATCCAGATCGGTGAAACCACCTTGGAGAAAATCGTTACAAGTTTTTTTACACCCTTCAATATTTTGGTTTCCCAGGGGGGACCCCCAGGGCTTGAGGTCACCGGTCTGGGTAGTAGAGTACATCAACTCCCTTCCTCTATAGCTACCTGCAAATATTCGTCCCGTTTCGACGACCCGTTTCCGAGATATCTGCTGCCAAACTTCATCGATTTTGTTGCCGGCGTGACCCACAAACAGACCCGCACAAAAAACATACAGTAAACGATATGTCTCCGCATTATATGCGGCGACAATAACACGTGTTGGATCATCGTGTTGGTTTGTGTTGACAAAATGTCGGCCCGACCGACATGCGCTTATGTTTCTCGGGAGCTGACACGATATCGACGCCATTCGGGATCACATGATACTGCAGTCCGGGTCAACTTTTTACACCCTTCAATATAATATTTTAATAGCGCAACATCGCATATTGTGCTCTATACTATGAGCATAGCCTATGTGACGTTCGTCTGTCCATCGGACGTCTGTAACTTTGGTGGATTGTGGTATATAAGAGCAACAAAAACTACAATTAGCATACGACAAGACAGGATGGATCGGTGTTCTTGTTGCCTGCATGCATGTCAACGTCGATCCAGTATCCAGATCGTCGTATCCGGTGATCGCGAATTCCACTGAATTCCGGTAGGGTATGAAAAAAGTATGGAGTTTTGCACTTCGGCACATCCTGTCGCGCTATCTCAGCATCTGCTGATTAGCCCCTGTACATTAATTTCCGCGTTTTATCGCCTTTAATGTTTGGCTGGAATGTCACCCAGATTTCACAACTCTAATTGAGCTGTTTTATAGGTCAGAGAATCCCCGAAGTGTAGCGATATACTGTTATACCTACAATTACGGCCTCATGTGCGATACATCACGTGCATAATGGGCCTTATCGTAGAAATCGATATCGCGAAATTGAACTCCGCCAACGCACATCACCAGCGTAGACCCTAGGCCCATATATTACAACAGGTGCATGAGTGCGGGATAGGCTATAGCGTCTGCCTCCTGCATATACAGTGCACGTGGACTTTTTTTACCGACAGCATTATAGCAAATTCACACCGCCAGACGTGTCGCAACTCGAAGTCAGGAGCGGTAACGGGGGAAGACAGGGGGGCAACGAACAAGCAGTCAAAGGTCTATGGCCCCCACTGCCCCCAAATGAAATTTATGGCGAGTGTAACTGGGCATCTGGGATGTCATGTTATAGTGATGACCGACGAAATTTTTCCGTTGACGGAGACCCCTGGCATACGTCTCGCAAAATGGAGGTGCATGGTAGAACCACCCCTGCCGATGATGTCGGGCGGTGTGAATTGTCTGTAAAGGTTCGTTCACAACGGTTCCGGTACGGCACAACCCGGCACCGTCGCCGCTTTCACAAGAAATCTTGCGCTGTGTCGTATACCGTGATGTACCCGATTCGGTCTGAACGAACGATCAGTCGGTATAAAGCAACCGGTGTTGTAGGCCTACGTCCGTCGCTTGTTTAACTCCATCTTTTGGACCAACTGATCTCTGAAATTGAGTTTTTCTATGGGTATGGGTCAAGACTCGTCAAGCTGAGATTTAATGTCAAGGTCATAGCCTCATAGGTAAAGGTCAAGGGTTGAGAACTATCTGACGACTTGATGTACAGCGGTAGCGCCGAAGTTAATCTACGTTGAGCCCGGTTAGTACTGGGTTGGGTGACCGTCTTCGGGCAGGTACACCACCTCGGTACGTAATGAAGCCGACTAAGTCTACTCAGCCTTGCATCCCTCTGGGGTCGCTAAATCGACTACCAGCTTTAGTTGGCCGGGGTAGAGGCGAAAATGTCGAATATCATCTCTGCTCCATGGGTGGCAGGTAACACTGTGCACGTGATCACACATGGCACGTGCGTATAGCGGTAAGGTTATGGTTGTACAACTGCTATATACGAGTTTACATTTATGTACCTTATCATAAATAGTACATTTTTATTGTCACGCCATCAGCTGAAAGGCGTACGGCGTGCTATGGCCGAAGCCTGCGGCAACAATAGTGGGCTTGCGCAGTAAAGCGGTCGGTGTGCCCTCGATCCTCGCCTAAAGAGAATTTTTGTAGCTTTATAATACTGCATGTAAGCTATCGACATCTGTATACCGACAAGACCCATGCAGATTCAGCAACTAGGATCGGTAACTATATGCCTACATAGATTATCCCCCTCCACCTCCCATAGGCTAAGTAAAATCCAAACAGTCTCGATTCACGTTTTCCACGTGTGCGTATAGTTAAGGCTGAATTACACACGACCAGTTTCCTCGTAACTTTCTCATAGCAAGTCCGTAACTTGCGTTAACTTTGTCGTAACATGTTACGAGGATGTTTTCGACTTCCTCGTAGCAATTGCGGCCGGAAGTCTGCTGCACTAGTGCTGCCCGAGACAGTCTGAAAGTAGCTAACATCCTCGTAAACGTCCGTCTTCCTCGTAACGTTTGCTACGAGGAAGTTACGAGAAAACTGCACCCGTGGAATTTAGCCTTTAGTATTATTAGGCCGCGGCCGCGTCGCACATCACAGCGTAAGCGGACTGTTGCATGGTACCGGTGGAGTTTGGTCGTCGTTCTATCTGTCTGTCTGTCCGTTGGTAACGAGAGTGTAGGGTAGCGTGGGGCAAAAGGCCCCATCTAACAAGTTTCAGATGCTTCTGCCACAAACTTGGACCTATGTTCGATGTGAAAGTATTAATAGGGAGCTAATGCCATACTCAACAAAATACAATAATGTTTCATAGCTCCTGAGTCAAGACAGATGTTAAAATATGAAAATATAACAAATCTCCAAGGGGGCATTTTGCCCCTCCAATGGGGCATAAGGCCCCCGTGGGGGCATTTTGCCCCAAAGAGCTATTTTAGTTAAAAACTACATAATTTACATATTTGTAGATATCTGAAATAGGTAAATGTTGTTAAGTAGGCCTACCAACTGAAATTTAAAGATTTCGTCTGTATTCTGAAAAGCTACAAGCATTCTACATTCCAAATAACACCTGATGGATGTGCAAACATTAATCTGTTCATAAGTTTGTCTGAAAAACAGAATCAACTTGTAACACAGTTAGTCTATGCAGTTGTAACGCACCAATAGGCTATTTTAATTTGACCTTTTGTCCATGTCCAGTTTGTAAAACAAACAAAACTAAATGAGATAATGCAGCACCAGTCAAAGTAAAAAATAAGCCTACTGCAAAATGTTCTCATCAGGTAGCCTAGTGTTCAGCACAAACTTGCCAACAATCTGTTTTCCAGTCAGCCTATGGCAATCTGGCCTATGTCATCTACAATAGCCCTACAATCTACTTAGTGCAAACTTTACACGTAAAGTAATCATCATCCATTACACCATTCTGTTCTGCGCATTCATCATGATACCATTTATGGCAGCCCTCACATGCAATCCAGTCCTGACTCAGTTCTATATCCTCAGTACTTCCCTCTATGACACCACAACCATGGCATCGCTCTGGTTTGTTGAGTTTAGGCATCTTCAGTGCAGGCGTGTCTCGTACCAGTTTCTTCAGTTTTGGTTTCGTTTTCACATTTTCTGTGGCTGCTTTCTGTGTCGAATCTTTTTTTGGACCTTTCTGTTTGATTTTAGGACAACCCTTAACTGCATGGTTGGATGCCTTTTTCTCCATGAGAATCTTCTTATATGGTGATGCTGTTATGTTCGTCGCAGATTCCGTCTTTCGCTTCCTTGTTCGCAGACCTGATATTCTGGGCTGTGGCGACAGACTGAGCACCAAGGCCATAGCCGCTGTCGAACTCACTGTCTCCATCTCAAAGGATGTACCTTGATGACCGGAAACATCTCCTTCAGTGGCTACAGCTGCCGCCAAACTTGAACTCTCCATCTCAGTGGACATACCAGGATGACAGGTGACAAGTTCTTCAGCGGTTGCAGACTCTGTCGAACTCGATCTCTCGATCTCCATGGACATTGGATCTGTTGTCATTGTTGGTGTGCTACCATGACCACCGCCATCGCTAAGTTGCTGATCAGGCTGTGTACTGGTACCAGGTTGTAACCCAGTTTCACAGTTCACTGGTTGTGGCTCATTTGTCAGCTCAGCTGCAGAAAAATCTTCGATGGAAAATACTGCAGAGTTAATTGGCCAAATTCCGCAAGATGAGAAACCATTCACCGCCTTTGCCATGTCTGCTGTCTGCAAGTAGGCTCTGCCAAAAATTTCAGCCATGTCAAAAAAAGAAATTCTTCTGCCGGCATTGCTGCGCATCCAGTCGTCACTTCTTGCATTGTAATTGCTTTTTAAGCTCTTGAAGAATGTGCGGTCCAAGGGCTGCATCTTATGCGTTGAATGCGGTGGCAATGTAATCATTGTGATGCCATTGTCACGTGCCAAGTCAATTGCTTGCAAAGTCTTGTGGCTCTGGTGGCCGTCTAAAATCAGAATGCAAGGATCAGATTTCGAGCACTTTACTTCGCGCACAAAGTGAGACAGCCAGTCAATAAAGAGGTCACCATTTGTCCATCCACTTGGACTGGCCACCCCCACACTTCCTGGAGGACTGCCCTTCATGAGAATGTCGAGCATTCTTTTGCGCGGGAATATCATGAAAGGTGACAGGTAACTGCCGGCAGCATTCATTGCGCATATCACAGTTACGGTGTTACCTCTTTCACCACTGCAGATCTTCCCGACCTGACGTTTGCCCTTTGATGCCAAAATCTTGGTAGGTTTGTGTACGTTCGTGATGCCAGTCTCGTCCATGTTCCATATCTGTCTAGCAGAATAATTGCCTTTTAGCAATACTTCTCCATACACTGTAAAAAACTGATTTACTTTGGCCTCATTGAATCCAACGGCTCTAGACAGGCTAGTTGCCTCTGGGTTTCGTATGGAGATATCTGAATGTCGCTTCAGGAAGCTCCGCAACCATTCCACACCTGCCATTTTGCTTACATAACTAAACGGATGCTTGAGCTTTAACTGCTCCGCCAGATCAAATGCCAGACGACGCATATCATTAGTGGTCAGTCCGAACAGTGCTCTTTCCATTGCCATAATATGACTAACCAGCACTGACTCAAATTCTTCACTGAAAACTGTGCCAAATCTTCCCAACACTGAAGATCCAGGTTTTGAAACCTTGCCATCACGATGTCGGCGGAGAGTTCTAGCTGGAATGCCGTAATCACGAGCCGTTTTCTTCAGAGACTGTCCTTCACGTAAAGCTGCAAGTGCTGATGTTAGTGCTTCAGATCCATATGAGCCTCGTTGTGTCCTCCGTTTATACTTGCGAACCATCTGCAAAAATAATAGTTACTGCATAAACATGAAATAACTAAGCACATTACATTTTCACATCCTGGGGTAAAACGCCCCCATGCTGGGGCAGAACGCCCCCCGGTGGGCGTTTTGCCCCGCAGACAGGGGGGCGTTGTGCCCCAATCAAACGTGTACAGTATATTGGCCATTCGGCAAACCAACATATTTAGATATGATATACTATTATTTTTCAACGTAATAGGATGAACCATAGCACACAGCGAAGCATACCTTTCGTGCGTCCTGACGATCGCTAACAAACTGACGATTATTTTCAAACAACACAATTTATAAGAAATCTACCTAAAAATTAATCCAAACAACAACTTTCACCTGGTATCAATAACAACAACAAACCCACTTCCGTTTCCACATTAAGTATAATGGCTTCGCACATATAGCCGCAATTTTCCGCTGGAATATAGCCCAAGGCAGAATTAAACAGGGGGCGTTTTCCCCACAGTAGGCGTTTTGCCCCACCCTACCCTATTCCATTTACTTTACTTATTGATTGTTGGTTGTTAGTTGATAATATTGATAATCTGTTGATGAGTCTCATATTGACACTGCCGCTGCGGGACTAGTTATAAGTTATAACCCGAGAGCAAGATAGCAATACATTATTATGATGATCTGTACTGTAACAGCTGCTCTCGTTGTTGACGTAACTTGTGTCTGTGTGATGTAAACCTGCTACATGCAAGTTGTAAACGTGGTAAATGTATGTAATATACTGACAGTATTACATGTGCCCTCGGCTGTTTTGACGAAATATGCCTATTTGTGTTTTTAATTGGCTATTTAACTGAAATGCCAATACACTGTGTCCAAATAAAAATTGGACCCTTGTATTTTTGCCATACCTTTGTCATATTTTGACCACTGTTGATAATAATTGATAGTATTTGGAAGAAATGATTGTGCAACACGTAGACTGTCTATCATTTGTGTAATTACTGTACTTTGTAAAAACAGACTGTGCAGTACTGCATTTTCAGCACTAGTGAAGGGATGCAGGTAAAGATGAGTCGTCATATTTTCACCTGTCCACTTACCTGTACTTGGCATCTTACAACAAAGGACTCTTCAGCACTGGATAATAGATAACAATGTAAATAGAACAAGTAAACTAATCAACATTAAAACTGTCATTCAGACATGTTTAAAAGACAGAGATATACGTCAAAACGAGACAGTTTTAACAACCACAAATGTATATTCTTTGTTGGTGTTGTACATAAAATGTTAACTGCCGACTCATTTTCATGCACAAGGTAAAATGACAGTTTTGCACAGCACTAAAATTCACGACTTCCACAGTTTGTAGTACAAGAGGGCCTAGCAGTGGCTAGCATAGCACGAGATGTTGTTGTTTAGATTACCCCTCCCCGCACCACAATGTGTGGTAAATTTGGATCGGAATTTGAAACCTAAATTAGCTATAATGCACCAATGCACTTCCGTCACAGACAGACGGACACTGACATCGTAGCATAAGCGCGAGATTACATCTCGTGCTAAAAAGTGACTAATATAAATAGACTGGCCCGTCCTCTCATGAGCAGCCTGTGTTGCGCTAGTGTGAATAGAAAACTGTTCAGTGTTAAAGCATCAAACTAATTTTCTCACACTTGAAACTACTAAGCAGTAAAATAGTGCACTGCGATGAAATGTTCTTTTGTTTGATTCCCAGTTTTTATTGTTCTTTCTCCAACACGCGAGGCTCACACACAAATCATGATAACCAGTCATTTTCTATGAGAACCACAGTCATCTGTTTACCTTATTGATTGGCATTCTCCCAACTGTGCCACAGGACAACAGCTCTGGTCATTATTGTTATTATTGGTACACTACAGGTTTTCACATTACTGTGAAACTAGAAATGCGTGGCAAAGCCTAGCGTATAGCCCGCTTGTTGCCGCAGTATAGCCCCTCAGCAAGTAGTAACAAACCAAAACCGGGCTACCATCTGGCAAACGTGCAAACTGCACATAGTATCAGTTTGCCTTCATTGTGGCAACATTATTTGGTTGCCATGTCAACGTCCCTTGACAAATTGGAAAATAGTACAGATCCATCATCTGCACATAAAGTGCTTTCATATGGTGACAATATTGCTAAAATCTGTCCACTATGTCCGCGGATATTCAACGAAATACGCCTGTTTTTTGGCCGTGTCATACCTGACATTCTCAAATGAGCTCCATTATCTCTGGGGTTACCAGGCAGAAGTTCACCAAATTTTTACACTATATAGCCACATCAGCTCCGCTGTTAGTGTGCACATTTAGACAGTGATATTGCAACTCGTTTTTGAACAGTAGTGCAAAGAATGCAAGTTGTATCAGTCGGCGTTCATGACATTGTCCCAAAATCAATTGATTGCCATGGCAACGTCCCTCGACAAATTGGAAAACAAGGTACAGGTATATCATCTGCACTCAAAGCGCTTTCATATGGTGAAAAGATTGTAAACATCGGTCCAGTATATCCTGAGATATTTGACTAAATATGCCAGTTTTTTGCCATGTCGTAGAAAAAGTATACAAATGAGCCCCGTTTTTTCTGGAGTTACTGGATCAAAGTTCACGAAATTTTTACATGATATAGAGGCATCACTTGCGCTGTTAACGTGCCCATTGAGGTAGCGATATCCCATTCCATTTTGGATTGACAGCGATGAATGCAGGGGGGGTAGGTAATTTTGCTCCATTTTTGACACTAAATTGGTTGCCATGGCAACGTCCCTTGAGATATTAAAAAAATTTCAGATCTGTCATCTACACCCAAAACGCTTTTATTTGGTGTAAAAATTGCAAAAATCGCACGTGGTTTGCGTTTTGCTTACGACACAAAATTGGTTGCCTTGAGGAATCGGAAAAAATTGGACCGGATCAAGAAAATTCTCGCAAATACCTTCCATTTGGTAAAAAGATCGTGAAAATCGGTCCAGTAGATACTGAGATAGCTTTGCTCATAGTAAAAAAAGAAGAAATTAATGCAAGCAAAATATATAGCCCGGTCGGCAAGTTTGCCGAGCGGGCTAAACTATTGAAAAGTGTCCATGGTTTGAGGATCGAGGTATCACTGACCGCGTTTTGAACCGAGACCCTACCCTGACCTCCACCCTGACCGGATATGCTCAGAAAAAAATGGTAGACAACCAGGAGTCCGTAAAGTGAGTCGGTGCAACTGATAAATTTCATCACGTATATATCGAAAATTCGACGACACAACGCCGCAGGATAATGAACAATCGCACAAAACGCCATGGTCCGCGGCGGCGCGCTACACGCATCGCGATCGTATCCGCTGATTCGACGCCGAGTAATCCGCACCGCATATTGACCAGCAGCGCCGTCGACGTCCGATCTAGTTTATCGTGGCTATACGTGCGCCCATTGTGTGCCTGCCGCGCGTATTATAGCGACGCCGGTTTTTGGCCGTTGTGGACGTGGTTTAATGCGAACCGCTCGACTTGTCGGACGCAGATCGTACACTGCAGTAACTACGACTGAGTACCACCGACGTCGTTATATCGTTACCGAGGACTTCATTGCGTTGAGGTTTCACCAACGTCCC
>Ga0209782_1002112_pt1 | contig 10900 bp, 3 predicted proteins | sample WorMetmaBAHAMAS1_FD_187390 | JGI IMG/M metagenome (GOLD analysis project Ga0209782, IMG submission 187390) | Marine gutless worms symbiont microbial communities from Max Planck institute for Marine Microbiology, Germany - Inanidrilus... | ecosystem: Host-associated > Annelida > Digestive system >...
ACTCATACCCCTTTCCTCGGCCTACCCATACCCCTCTTACCCATATTATATCCTCCCCAGTGGTGATAGGCTCTGCGATCCAGCCTTAAGGCGATTTTATTATTAACAAATTTCAATATTTTTCGTAGCCATTATGAATTACACCCCTAAAAATTTTCTCTAAAAGAGGCTTTTAATATGTTTCTCTCCAACAATTACGTGTCATATGAGTCATTTTCCAACTTTGTACAAATTTCTCCCGGATCTAACCCTAATTCTATAGGACTATAAATACATTAGTATAACAATTAGAAAATGAATTACATGAACAAACTGCTTAATTTCCACATAAAAATTAACAAAACTGAATCACTGTTAACAGAACTGGCATTACAGTGTGCATAAAATTATCATAGAATCAAAGAACGTCGACTCTATGAAGTTCACAGTCAATTCTTTGGGTACACTAATAATAATAACTAATAATTACTTTTACAATCTTCACCAATTTTCAGGTAGACATTTCATACTTCATACAACGACTATTAAACACGGACAATTATTAAAAGACAGGTAAAAAATCAGTTTTTAGAAATACATAATAGGTATTTTATCCTTTTAATAATACATTTATTTTAACATATTTTGTTTTTAGTTTGAATGACCGTGTAATAAATAATATTATCGATGCTATTTTTATCTTCGTTAATGATATCTTTTGTGATCATTTATCTTGAGAAATGTTATGGATCAATTTTCACCCATATTTTTAGAATGTTTACAATATACGGGTCTGATATTTCTATTTTTCTTATTACTGAAGGCAATCAGTTTTTTGGCAAATCGACAGACATTGCCGTACAACACCTATATTGTTTATGCTAGCATTGCACCACAGTTTGCATCATTGCAACACCAATGGACGTGTTAACACTGATGTTCTCCAGACTAATACATCGCAGGATAACATGAAGCTGACCATAGCAAGATGTTGTTTTGTACTCAGAATGACTTGCTAAATGACATGACTGCAACGAGAGCATAGTGTGCTGTTTACAATTCTTATATGTGTGGACATGTATTTATAAGACATCTTCTATAGGAGTTTGTGTATCACATACTGAAAGCCACCAAACACTTTTGTACATGTTCGCAGAAACCTGTGAGCGAAGTCCCAGTGTTAAAAAGTCACACGTCATGTCATGTCACTAAATATGAATGATTTTAGATTACTATATATTTTAGATATGCTTTTAATATTATAAACAACTTTTTACAACTATCATAAAACCTAACAACGATTACGTTCTTTAGCAACTGTGATGTGGTGCAAATATCGTTAGGTGGCAGTCATGCCGAGCTCTTAAATGCTAAGTCTCTTTGACTCTGAGGCAGTACATGACGCTGTAAATGAACAGCACATCGTAAAGGCAGAAAACTCGAATTCAACATTCACTTTATCACTGTCAGATCAACCATATTCTAATACTATAGAAAAGCATTCATATCACTTATCGTATTTCATCTCATCTGACTTCATTTCATCTCAACTGAACTAAGATGAACTGAACAGAGATTAGAATATGCGAAAAATGAGATGAACTATGAACTGTAAATCTAGAACCTTATGACTTTTTTTAGATAATTTTCACAAATATTACTCATTTGAATTCTTTCATAAGAAATTTTGTTTAAGGTGAACATATACCAATAATTTTTGGTACAGTCAATTCGCAAGGAATATTTGGACTTCAGAAACAGTTGATAAATTTTGATAAAACTTTGTACCAACTTAGTTTATTTTAACAATAACCATTTTCAACGACACCGTTAACTAAGGAAATGATCTGTGATTCTGTTCAATGAGAATCCATTTATGTTTAAAATTTATAAGGTCTCTTTCACATTAGTAATTAATTTTGAAATTGATTTCTAAATTTTTGTAATTTGTTCCTTTCATCAGAAAAATTTCTAGTGTGAACAGTCACCTTTCGAAAGAAACAAATTTCAAAAGTATTGAAAGAGTTTATCAACTGCAGATATCACGTCGTATAAGTAATGAATTTTCTATTGTTATGCAATGCATCAGCTCATACTGGATTCAATCCGCTGGTAAAATAGATTAGAAAATGCTCAGTAAAAATTTACGTCCTGCAGTCATAAAGTAAGACTGTCCAGAGATTAACAACTCAGAGAGGTAGCGTCTCTCTAATAATGACCATATGGTTTGAAGCCATAGAGACCTGGGCAACAGCAGGTCTTTCTTTCTCAAAGTAAGCTATTATGAACTTTCGCTTTTAATCCAGTGCGTCAGGTGGATCCAGAGTCAGAAGACACTACATGTCTGGTATCGTGCAGCTTTTTGTAATGTAGATTGACCTGACGCACTGAATAACTAACTATGCTGTGAAATAGACTGTTTCTTGACGAGTCTTGTATTCAAGATAAATACTGTTACAAATGACATCAATATAGGATGGCAGCATGTGGAATAATCTGCAAATCTGCAAGTAGACTGATAACTTCATTATGACGTTTTTGAACTTGAGATATAAAGTCACAACAGTATCAAAATAAGCTGTCATAATGATCACTGGTTTTTAGTAACAAAACTGTTGCATCAGCTTCCACATTTCCAACACAACTGATACGTTGTACTAGAGTCACTGTAGATGACGCGTGAACATTTCCAATTATGTATGCTGTCACATGGTAAGCATTACACAGCATATTTAGTACTGCATCAACGGCATTCAAGTTATAGTCTCTACAACGAAGATAACGACGTAACTCAGCCTCACTGATGCCAGCATTTGAATACATTTGTCTGTTGTTCAGATATTCCGTAATGACTGTTTGCTTTATAGCTGCAAGCGATGAACCAGTAGATCGTGACCAAGAGTGCAAAAGACAATGGCCATCACCGATAACACGAGCAATACGAAGCTGATTTTGCTCAATGAAGTCAGTGACGGGTACATCTATGGTCAACTGTGTCCGCTGTGGTCCTAGTGCACCATCTAGAAATCTACACGCGGTTGTAAAGTTTCGTGTATGACGCTTATTTGTCGTTGTTGTTGAAGTCACAGATGAATTACGCGTTGACGTAGCAGTTGAATGAGATGTAGGTGCCACAGGTTTTTTTTCACGTAGTGAACTTGAACATGATGAACTTGTAGATGTCTCCTTTGCAGATGCACCGGCAGCAGTCGAAGCAAGTGTCTCCGTTGGACGACTACATGGCGCTGTAACTTCTTCAGGCACAGATATTAACGGTTCACACGACATTCGCTGAATGCTATCACTTGTCGCTGTAACTGTGACAATGTTGTGATCAGACCAGTGACAGGCTATAACGTCTGTGGTCAAAGTACCGCTGCAATACACGTGGTCCAGAATGCTTCCGTTAACATGAGTCGGTCTGCGTACATGCTGACGAGTACCAGTGATCACTGTGGAATGGCGAGCATCAATGTTGAAGTCATCAAGAATGATGACTGGCTCACTGTGATCATGGACCAATGACTCAATATATCTCTGCACGTTACACCTGAGTTCCGATAAGCAGAGTGATGGCGAGCAATATAACGCTGCAATAATCAATATAAATTCTTCGTTAAATGCCACTTGTACAGCAATCAGTTGAAACTTTTCATGTGACACAGTGAGCAATTCACATGCAGATTTGCATCTTGAAATGACAACAGCAACACCGCCAACATAGTTGTGTTCACATGGAGCATTCACTGCGAAAACTTGCTTGTCACTCAACTGCAACGGAATGGACTGACTGTTGATCAGTCTTGCCTCGGTAAACACTGATACATTGCACGCTTCGAGGTAAATGCTGTTCAAGATGTCATCGATATGGCATTGCAATGACCGTGTATTCAGCAATGCAAGTTTCATTGTATTAGCATCACACATGCTACTAAGCCAATCACCATGCGGTACTGGTAGTGACTGATCTTGTTGCATTTCATGTAAAGCAATCAGTCCACCTTTGTTTGGCTTCAACTGTTTCTGATTGAAATCAGTGATGTACAAACTCGCCAAACTCTTGCACCTGCTCACTGCTACATATGCTTGGCCAGGTCCAAACTTGCCTTTCAAGCTGACAACAACGGAATCCAAAGTCTGGCCTTGACATTTGTGGATTGTCATGGCAAAAGCGACTTTCAGTGGAAACTGCAGTCTAGTCGCTTCGATGAAAGCATTACGATGACGAATTGGATACCTCGCTTCATAGAGTTCAACTGGATATGAACCAGCGAGTGATGGATATTTAGAACGTGCCATTGCTTGCAGTCTTACGTTGTCGAATAGAACCAGAATATTTGTCGGTAGACACGAGTCTGCAGGAAGGAAACCGGTGACAGTACCAAGGGCGCCATTAAACAAGCCAACTTCAGTGTCAACATTGCGTATTAACATAACACGTGCACCAACTTTAACACTCAAAGCTGTCACTAGGCCACTCTTTTTCTCACTGTCTGCTGAAGACTTGTCTTTGCAGATGGCGGGCCACTTGTCCTTTGCATGAAGCGTGACAGATGCTGTCGGCAAAGAGTTGAGCCTTTGAGTATTGTAGGCATCAACGTCCGCATTCATCGCAAATACGTGCGGAAGACTCCAATAACGGACATCGTCAATAGAAACTTCTCGCGACCGAAGCACTGCAATGTCATCTGATGTGTGCTCTCCAATACGCAAGCGACTCAACAGTTGCGCAAATTGCTGGTCACCTTGTTGACGCATTACTTCCGTCAACTCGCACACCTGAAAGTTCGATCCCCACAAATCTGCGAGTGCCAGGTATCCAGATTTAGGTGGTTTAAAAACAGGTGTTTCTTGAACAGGTGGAAGCTGCTGTAAGTCACCAACAGCAAGAATAATGACATCAGCAAACGGTGATGAATTTGGAACACCTGCAATCGATGCAAGTCGCTCATGCACACGAACAAGCAAGTTCGAACCAACCATGCTTAATTCATCGATTATCAGCAGCTGGAGCTTAGCAAACTTGTTTCTCAATGAAGCGAGTTTGTCTGCAGACAATGTATCCGATTTATTGCGACTGGTCACATTCATCAAGAACGAACTGTGTAGAGTGCTGCCGCCAATGTTATACGCTGCCGTTCCAGTAGGAGCTGCCAAATGTACAATAATCTCGTCTGGGTTGTCGCCAGCTGTTCTCAACTCGCGATTTGCCATTTGAACTATTGCCTCTATGAGACGAGACTTTCCAACGCCAGCACCTCCTGTGCAGAAGACAAAAAATGGACGAGTTTTAGCCGACAGTCTCTTGAGACGACACCATTCTAGCACATGCTGAAACACACGCTGCTGACCACCATTCAGAGATCGTGTCAAAGTATAAAAATCATTATCTGACAACTGTCGCAGCTCGACGGCTGGTGCACTCGGAGCTATCGCACTAGCATCAATGTGACTAGTGCTGACAAACGTGGTGGTCAATATATTGTCATCTGCACAATTCACAAATGTCTCTTCTGTAGCACCCTCCTCTGCACATGCAATCTCGTCCTGACGTGTCTGCGGTGCCAGTGAGTCCCATGCAGACGCTGGCGGACCATGTTGTACGAATGCTTCAATAGCATCGGACAGTGCATCCGCATGAGAATAGAATTGACTTTTCACAGCAGCAATATCGTTTTCTCGCTCTCCGAAAGCTTCAGCATACGTCGCATTATCTGCGAGTAAATCATGCTCTTCATCACGCCATGGCGTATACAGCATTAGCTCAGCATGATAATAGCTTTCGGGCTCCGTCTGTTGCGAGAATTTATGTGCCAACAAAATAGCGCGCGTTTTACGATGACGCATAGTGCCCATGCGATCACTCAGTGTTATACGATTGCCGTATAACTTATCGTCACAGCCATTTACTGGCTGAATGTCATCAACGACATCGTTTTTGTCGTTAGTCGCGCTTTTATAACACACATCATATTCGACCGCAAAATCGGCCAGGCACATGTCATCCAGTGCAGCAGGTCGGGCTGCGTATCTTTGCACAATACCAGACATATAAATGTCCTCCGACTCTGGATCCATTACTTCTAGCTCTTGGCTAGGTTTCAATATTCTAATACGTTTCTCTGGCAAATCAGTAGGCACAAACACTCGTTTAGTTGTGCATGACAACATAGTAAGTCCCAGCATGCGAAAAACACATTCCTGGGCAGAAAGTTCACGGTGTGTTAAGAAGGTCGAACCGACCTTCTTCAGCTGTGTACGAACATCTTTGTCTGCATGTTCTTTTTTTGCAGCGCGCAATATTTCGCCCATTTCACGTTCGTCTTTCGTTATGTACGAAACCATGTACATTATGCATGCGTATGGGTCTAATACTGGCTGAATGTCCATATTCGCCTGCCACGCTAACAGAATGGTGGCATTGTAATTATTAATGAACAAATCACACAGCCGACGCTTCAATACAAGACTTCGTCCCTTCACATTGATTGCTAGTGCTCTGTGATAGTCCTCACTAGTAATTGAAACACTGTTTAACACATCTTGCAGTGAGGTATCACTTTCAGCGTCCACTTCAACTAACGCATCTTGAACTCGTTGCAGTATATCACTCTGCCACTTCTGGACACTGTGAATATCGTCGTCGGCACTTGGAGGCTCTGCTAGCATTGTTCTGTCTGATGGTGGACGAGGAAAGTGAAACCGACATGACTGTTGCTTTTTCTTCTTACACGCAACAGAATGGCTGTGACGCTGAACACGACTGATGATAGCATGCAGATCGTCAGATTCTGCTGGCAGCTGACCAGTCACCTTGGTGTCAAAGTACGTTACAATATCTGACGATGACGACGTCTGCATGTCTGGTCCATCAGTCGTCCAAATTAGGCAGTGAGCGTGCGGACTACCGCGCATCTGAAATTCCACACGATAGAAATAGGTCTTTATCTGACCAAGCACAGAACCACGTACCAGTATTGTGGAAAAGAATGCTTTCAGCCGATGGTCGAAATGTCTGGCTGCAAGAACCGGATCATTTCGCAGCATTGACGCTTTCTGCTCGTACGTCAACGACTCAATGTCAGCATCTGTCAAGATGTCGCCATTCTGTTGTCCGATTATTCGAAAAAGTTCCGGCCATGACATGTCGGCGGCAGACAGGGTCAGAAAGAATTGAGGACAGCCGATCTGTGCAACCATAGCAATCAGTTCCTTCACAGCACGCTTAAAGTACGGCGGACTTCCACGAACGTTCTTCAGAAACTGGTAACCTTGGTCATGGTGCATCAGCTGCCGCAACTGTTCAGCATCGCGAACAATGCCGGCACTAAAACGACCTGCGTTCTGGCGCATGGCAATCATCACACTGTCACGTATCTGTTTCATCTCAGTGACATACTGAGCATAAAACAGATAGTTTGCATCACTGGCAAAACGTTTATCCTTATTCAACAGTCGTTGAATGAAATACTTCTTCGGAGTGAGCGTGACAGTACGTTCACTGGTCAAGCCTCCTGTACTATGTGGAAATTTAGTCGGAAATGCCAGAACCTCAGCATTCGTATCAAGCATGAAATCAAGAGGTGTCTGACCTTCAGCTGGTGCTACACATAGTTCTGCAGCAGTGTATTCTGGATCACATGGCTGCAAGCAGGAGCTAAACTTAAGGCCCTGAACTTTCTGCACCAGTGCATCATCAGCATCAGAATCACTGTCTGGTTCAACATCAGTGTCTTCCTCCTGTGGATCGTAAGACAATGTTGCCTCAGAGTCACTACTATCGGGTTCAACATCACTGCACAGATCTCGTTCTTTCTGAGCTTCTTGCTGTGATTTACCACCTGTGATGCCATTCCATGTAACATCATCTTCACACAAGCACGAGTCTTTCCACTGAGTGTCGACCGATATGCCAGTGTAGAGTGGATTGTTATCCAGCAGCCATTCCAGTGCCTGTAAAACATTATCAGGTCGCACAAACTGATGCATCACATAGCCCTTGTATCGCAGTCGTCGCTTCAACTTGAGAGCTACGAGACCAGCCTGACCTGGGGTACGAGGCAACACTGTGACAGCTGACGACACGTTACTCGGCACATTCACAACAGCACCGTGGATGCATCGCTGACGACCACGAGGAAGAGCCATCAGACGCATGAAAAGTATCCGCTGAGAAATCAACACTGATTCCAATTCAGTCAGACACAATGGCTCTGGCACATCTTCCAACAACAAACCATTAATTGCAGACTGAGGTGGCAACCTACCACGGAGTAGATATGAATGACAAGTCTTACATATATACATGGGCACATCAGTCACCACACGACCAAATGATGCCAACATGCTCTGTGTAGTCAACCTCATAGACACTTTATACTTTGTACAGTTAAAAATCACCACAGACTGTCTGTACATATGTCTATGACACGAGACACACGTATATACTGGTCCGGCAGCAATGGCCTTTCTGAAAGCTGCCACTAGTAATTCAGCAGACTTGTTCACAGAACTCTGTCGAGACAAGCGGGCAACCTTAACACGCTCTTTCAATATTTCTGCATGTTCTACTTTCTGTCTGTAACTTGCCATTTGAACACGTGCTTTATTGCGTTTCTTAATTCTGTATGTAATATCACTGTCATATCGACTACGCATTTGCTCGCGCATTTTCTGCTGTTTCTGCTGACGGTAGGAAACATCTTGATAACGAGCTTTCATGTTTTCCTTGCATTTCTGACGAAAATGGATATTTTGGTATTTGTTTCGCATATACTTACTCCACCGCTTGCGGAATTCAATCTGTCGGTATTTCTCTCGCATGTGCTTCCTCCACTGCTCACGATACTCAGTGTCTTGATATTTGTCTCGCATACGTTTACTCCACTGCTTGCGAAACTCGGTGTCTTCATATCGGTCTCGCATTCGCTTCCTTCTCTGCTCACGAAACTCAGCATCTTCATATCTTTCTCGGAAACGTTTCCTTGACCGTTCACGGAACTCAGTGTCTTGATATCTATGTCGCATCTTTGAACGCCAATAAATTCTAAATGAAATATTCTTTTGATAGTAAGTATATCTTGGCTGAGTTTCAACGCGGTTTGCTTTTTTTGTCAGCAGACAAACGACACCGTTGCATGTTGAAAGCCTTCTTCTTCGCTACTTTTGCTTTTGCAGTGGTTCGACCAACTTTATGACTAAATACAAATCAAAAAACACAAAGCAGATAGCTTGCAATGTCTTTCAAACATGTTTCAGTGTGCTTTGTAAGTTATAGGTAAATATAAATTAATAGAATTGGCTTTATATATAACTTACAAATATTACAATAGTCTAATACAGTAAAAGTGACCTTCAAACTACGTTACTTGCAATCATGGCATTCGATAAGCCATATATAATTTTTATTTGTCTTCTATTGTACTACACCGTGTTTCAAAAAAACACCACTGATGTTGCATACTATAAGTTTAATGTACATCAACCGATTTCGTGGCACAAATATTATTGAGTGATTATACTATCAAATAGTTATTTGCTATCCCACCTTTTCTAACTAATGTCTCTCCACTAACTAGGAAAAGAGGAACCATGGAAATTGGGTCTTTTCACTAATGCTATCTACTGGGTCTATTTTGGCTTGCTATATCTTCAACACTCATCAATTAATTTTGATAATTTTATGTAGAAAATAAGGCTGTATAATTAAGTATTTTGTGCAAATATTATTTCTCTCCTAGACATTTTTGTGTAACACAGTTCATAAATAAGATCAATTTTGTTAGATGTGCGAGTGCTGCATAGTCTGCCACTGCTGTGACTAACCCAGTAACCTGTAGTTTTTGCAACAAGTTTTTCCACCTCACTTCTACATTTCCTCTTCACCAGGGTACGCTCTTAGCACTATAACCTTCTACAGTAAACTAATTTTAAAGATAGCCATTCCGGCAAGTTTGCCGAGCGGGCTAAATTAGAATCTAATCTTCTTTAGTAACTTAGTAACTGGCATGTTACCAAAAATTGGTAATATTAAAAAGTGAATTATTTCTGCATACGTTATCTCATGCTAAGTTAAGAAACTAATAGCAAACAGGCAAGAGAAATTAAATAGGCTTATAATAGCACAAAGTTCATAGTTATTTTATGTCAAAAATTATTAAAATTGGTTACTGATCTTTAAAAAGATAGTAAATAAAATAATGACATTTTCAAAAGATTGTATGACTAAAAAGACACAATTTTCGGATTTATATTTTCCAGTAATATGAGTAATTATAATAGGTGGGATAACAAATCACCATTCGATAGCATTATTTCATAGCAACATCTCCACCAAAAATTACCAACATCAGTTGCTGTGCATTAAAATTATAGTGTGCTACAACAATGTCGTTTTTTGAGACAAAGTATATGTTTCTATCTTGCACTGTATTCGAGATACTATCAATAATTTTTACCGCGTGACGCTATGCTAAGCGCGGTATATGCCGTCGTCGTGTGTCTGTCTGTCTCTCTGTCTGTGTGTGTGTGTCTGTCACACTCTGTATTGTATCAAAACGGCCAAACGTAGGATCACGCAAATAATGCCATACGGCCAAAGTTCACTAAAAATTTTTTTAGAAGAATGCTACTTCACAAAACCCTTAGCCATACAAAATTTGTGGCAATTGGTTCAAAAATGCCAGAGATATCCGCAATCAACAAGAGTTTCTGCTATGGCAGAGGGACTGCGCAACGTGCTTGTCAGTAGAAATTCTGCAATTACAAAACATCCCATTTGAAAACTAGAGTCCCGGGCCTATCGTGTGGCATTATTTGCGTGATCCTACGTTTAGCCGTTTTCGTACAATACCAGAGTGTGACAGACACACACAGACAAACAGACGGACAGACAGACACAAGACGATGGCATGTACCGTGC
>Ga0209782_1002113_pt1 | contig 10899 bp, 9 predicted proteins | sample WorMetmaBAHAMAS1_FD_187390 | JGI IMG/M metagenome (GOLD analysis project Ga0209782, IMG submission 187390) | Marine gutless worms symbiont microbial communities from Max Planck institute for Marine Microbiology, Germany - Inanidrilus... | ecosystem: Host-associated > Annelida > Digestive system >...
CGTCCATGTATCATTTTGTAGCACAAAACTAGGTCATATGTGTTACACTACATTCACATGACGACATTAGTCGCATAAAAAGAGCGAAGTTTCAATAAACAGCTGTTAACTGTTACGTACAGTTCACCACTGTCTGCTGCTTGAAGTAACAAGTTAAACAAACATGACAGACAGAATCCACTGACAAAACTAATTAAACGCAACAATTTGACAAAAAAACACATGCGATTAAACAAAACATACTTCAGTATATTGCACGCTTTCATTCTCGATGCAACATTGTACAACATTACATAAAAATTAAATAATTACAACTACCTCGTTGTGATGACGTATCATCAAAGCCCAGTGGTACTGACAATATCTGCGGCTTGGTTGATGTCACTGCAGCACCAGCAGCAGCAGCAGCAGCAGCAGCAGCAGTGTGCATGGTATCTGCTGGTCTCTCATCATCATCCTTCAGCACTGAGAATAAAGGTTTTGACTTCATCAACGTGCCTGACGCTGACTCCGCACGGGAGTTGAGCGTTGCATCAGAACCTCCCGTGTGCACAAAGATTTTGCCGTGTGACTTGATGGCTTCAGACAGCTCCTGCGTGTTGTATATGCACCTGTGTCACGCAATTAGTGAGTAAACAACTTTGTGCAACAAAAATACGACGAAAGACACAATAAAGTACAATAATGTTGATTAAGCTGGTTAGACTTGAATAAAATCCCACTCATTTCCCCGCCACTTTAACCAACACTCTCCACACAAATCTGGGTTAGCCGGTTTACTCACAGGTTACTATTCACTTATTCCAGCCAGGACCTTTGCTGATTGATGGCACAGCTTGTTACAACAGGTTAGATGTTGTTCCCGCAAGCTAAACATGAAGATATGAAAACTTCACATCTTGCAATCCATAAACTAATAACTAAATGCATAAACAGTAGTTCAACCAGTAGCAGAATCCAGCAGGTAACTAGACACACCTGGCGGTGATGGTCTGCAGACTGCTAGTATCAACATCATTGACCATCGTCTCAATATCACTTTCAGTCAATGACATGGACTCTTCAGCTGTATAACAGACAATGATACACAACGTTGGTTTCACAAGTCACAACTTGACTAGATGTCAAAGGTTGGCCTTTGATGTGTAAACCGTTATTAAGTCAATGAATTGCTGACAGAGTTGTTGTGCCACGAGCATGGAACAGCAGGCTACTGACAGCTCTCAAAGTGCTGCACGTGACAGACTGTACTTTGTCGTCAACTGAAAACATACTTGTTTCAGTCTGTACTGCATTGGCTGGCTCTGTGACGCATCCAGCTTGCAAATACAAATGTCTCAGTCACTGCTACTGTCGTGGGCAATTCGCGCTTTTATTCTCCTTTCATATCTACTTCTCAACTTTTCCTTTGAGAATAGCCCGGCTCTGTGTCCAGGCCGGATGTCGCAGAAGGCGACTATATCTCGGTTGCAATTTGTCTCAGTTTATTTTATGTTGTACACTGTGTCTCAAAAAATGACACTGATGTTGCACACTATAACTACAACCCTCATCATCAATTTTGGTAATTTTTGGCAGAGATGCTGCCGAGAGAGTATATTATGGAACGTGATTTGTTATCCCACCTCCCCTAGCTACTGCTTATGCACTGCACTATCTGGGGAAAAATGAACCCCAGAAATTATCTTTTCAGTTATGGTGTATGCCGTGTCTCGAAAACGACGGTGCTTTAGCTTGCCATATCTTTGACATTCATCAACCAATTTTGATAATTTTTTGCATACAATAACGTCATGTTATTAGGTACAATGTGCAAGTATTATTTCTCGCCTATAATAGTACACTCTATCAGCAAAATCACTGCCAAAAATTACCAAAATCGGTTGATGAAGTTATAGTGTGCTAACCACTGTCATTTTTTGAAACATAATGTAGTTTTTTTGTGTTTGTGGATTTGTAGTTGATTTATTTGATATATTTAGTTTTGTGTTAGCCTAGGTTGTGCTGGCTTGAATTTTTTTCTCTACACATTTACAAAACAACACTGACATAAGCAGCCGAGAGACAAATAATCTATTCACTGACGACGTTTTACATCCCACTCGCAACAAAACAGGTCATTCTAGAGACGTCCTTAAAGAAACAAAATCCAATACATCAAAGTATCAAATAGAAAATAGGCGACACAAAATGTAACGCACAAATCTCAGCTAACAAACACAAAACAGAAATCTAAAATCACACCGACAAATACAACTGTAAGAACTGTTCACGCACGTGTGTGTGTGTGTGTGTGTTGTGTACACATGATTGTGCACAACCGTCATACACAACACAGCACTGATAATCTAAAACAAACTGACAAATGTAACAAAATGCTACAACATCATAACGTCTGTGACGGTAATTCATCAGTGACTGAATGACAACTCACCAGCAATGAATGTCTCGAGACGAGACGTGTTTCTAGTGATTGTTTCATACTGAAACAACATCATAAAACAACAACGTCACAATACAAACTAAACTAATAACATCAACAGTAATAATAAAACTAAAATTAAACATTTTTTGTCAGATAGTTATAGGATTAAATACGCTTTTACTTCAGACTAGTCACCTAGAACCTACTCATGTGTTACATATGTAAGCTTGGGAGTGGTTTGCCATCCATGAGTGCTTTCTGGATCTAAACTCATCACAGCACAAGTAAGTAAGTAAGTAAAGCGTTCTAACCAGCTGCTGCAGCTGAGACGTGTGCTGGTTGTTCTTTGACATCAGTTCCTGCATCAACGTCTCCTCCCTACACAGCAGTACAACTCACCAACACTAGTTTCAGTCCAAACAACCAAGTTCAAAATTAAGTCACAGAGAACGTGTTTAAAGGTCATTTTCAAATCCGACCCGAGCAGAAATCTCTGACCGTCACATCACTGTCTCAGTGCGTGTCACTGACAGAGACATCACTGTCTCAGTGAGTGTCACTGACTGAGACATCACTGTCTCAGTGCGTGTCACTGACTGAGACATCACTGTCTCAGTGAGTGTCACTGACTGAGACAGTGATGTCTCAGTCAGTGACACTGACTGAGACATCACTGTCTCAGTCAGTGTCTCTCTACTCCTCGCTGCACTGACTGTGCAATGACAATGTCGTCAGTGCTTTGACGCTGTCGGCTGGGCAGCACGAAGGGCATCTGGCTTGTAAATAACAAAGTGGTGAGGTGTTGGCGTGGTTATCTGTCTGAAGCAAAGTGCAGACTTGCGTATGGTCCAGCTGATGTCTCTGCAACTCACTGTCACTGCTTCAGTAAAATCCAGATTGGTTTTTACCTTTCAGGTACTGGCTCACCTGGGAGGGTAGTCCCGGACAAAGGCCATTAAATAACAGGTGTTATTTGCACTGTGGAATGACGATGTATAGTGTACTCAACTTGGCAAAGACAACTGGCAGAATATGGGTTTTTCATCATAAATGGCACTGCAAAGCATCTGTTATTGCTAATGCTATATAACGTGCCCAAGTTTACCGCTGGTTGGTTGGTTGACCGATGTCTGACAGTGTTATGAAGAAAAAAGAACAGTGAAACATGTGTATAGCTGGTTATCACTGATAAAAGCGACAGCAGAGTGATGTAAACGTAGCAGGTCTGTGTACTGCGTGAACACTAGTCTCACCTGCTCTGAAGCAGAACACACAACTCATCAAAATGAGCCGTCACTTCCTTCGCGTGCTCAGCTTCTCTTGCTGAGCATTCCTTCATCACAGTCTCCACAGCCTGTCAGTCACATCAGCATGGCATCACTGACACCAGCTGTACCAGCATCAGCCATTAATGTAACAAAAACGTTCTTTTGACGCTGTTGAACATTTCTTTTAAATGTTGTTATTTAAAAATGTTAGTAAAAAATGTAAGCTAAGTAGAACTTTAACCAGAAACATGAGCAGTCATACACAAGATGGCAGCAAATATGATAACTATGTGACCTTGACCTTTTGACCCGAGGGTCAATGATGCCAAGGTCCTGCCATTGAGTATATGTGTACCAAGTTTGGTGTTGAATGCTTAGACAGACATACAAAGCCACCCAACTCACACAACGGCCAGCGACCACCAGCGACGCGTGGTGGCTACTAATGTTACCATCAGTCGTTCACACGTTCAAAACAGACAATCAATGAAGCATACTAAAATTATAATACAGTTAAGCACTGAGACAGTAACACAGTATGCAGCAATTACATTGTTTTACTTACTTCACACCTTCCGTCATTCACCCGCACAGTGTCTCCAATCCTTGGGATTTTATAAATCGTTCTATTCACATTTTTTAAACATTTTAAAACATCGTTTACTTAACTGCTGTACTCTGGTTACTTTACATTACTTTTTCAACATTATTTACGTCTACATTATCAGCATCACAGTCTACTGTGTTATGGTACTTAGCTGTACTGTGCAGCAACATTGCTGTAATGGCGCTCTATTGTAGAAACATAACTCGAGTGTAATTGGCCCAGATCCAACGCTGTTCCTCAGGTGAGTTGGTGTGAATATAGCTGCTAGACTGAGAGAGACAGACAGACACACATACATCACACTCATGTCACATGCTGACCGCGCCCAGATGTGGTAGTGTAATAATGCACGCAAGTATTTACAAGTGAGTCAGAATTGTAACAGGCAGAGAAAGCTAGCTATGTGTGTGTGTGTGTGACTGTGTGTGTGTGGTTTGTTTACCTTGGCTTTGGTCTGCAGCTCATTCAACACCGTCGACGCCTTGTCCAGCTGTCAATCACACAACTCACCCACTGTATCACCTTGCTGCACACTAGCTCTGCACGGTCGCCACACACTACACTCCTCCTACTACTGCCTGCACGTACTTGTGAAGGTCACACTTTCACCGTGTGTTGCCGGTCGCCAGTAGCTGCATTACTGCAGGTCTGGTTCAGTACCTCAGTATCAATGTCAGTCCACACGGTGACGAGCGTGGAAACGAGTGATTAATCGACCACGCTGAACTAATCTAACTAACTGCAGTGTAATTCACACAGCTAAAGCAAACTTCCAATTCAGTATTGCACACAGATAATACTTAAGTGATAGGCGTGTAATATATGCTACAATAGAGAAGTAACTGCATCGCAGACACTGGATGCAGAATGCATTTACAAAAATCAAAGTTCCCACCCCCTTAACTGCTGACCAATCGGGGTGCTCAGTGCAAATACATTTAAACATTGCTAGAGACAGTTAAGTTACTTTTGTTACTATGCAAATTTACAAATTATAGCTGAAGTACATACCTTCTGCAATAATGTTGTGTTACATTTAGGGATATTAAATAACAACCAAAGAAACTGATTACTGAAGTTTTTGTTCGTTTCATTTTAATGTCAATTATCACAGTTTGACATTCATTTCTGAATAATTTTATTCAAGTTTAGCATCAAAAGTACTGTGTGAAAAAGCATCGTCTCATGTCCAACTGTATGTGTGCATGCGTAACAATATTAGTCACGACTGGTAACTGACCAGCACGTCAATTGGACCGACGCGGTGTCCAAGGTCTGACCGATGTGATCCAAGGATCGCACAGTCCGCACAGATGAGCATACCATCCGTGTGACACACGTACTCAATGACCCGGCCATGCTCACGGCAACGCCTTCTGCTGATTACACACACCACTTATCCATTTCATACACACATTCACGCAGATGCACATGCATCAAAAGATCACTCAAGGTCATCATCTTATCACCAGCAAACAAATCAAACATACATGACTTCCTATTAGCATGCCATAGTAACAATGTACCATTTCTGAGACCGAGCAAGATCTGCACTGTTTGACAGTCTCAATGTGTAGTATTGAGCGTCACTGTATTGCAATTACATCAAAATATTCATCAGAGATCTCTGAAGTCTGCAGACTATCATGCAATTGTTAACCAGAGATGAGATAGTTAATGCAGCCGTTTCACGAGTATGTCTCAAATTTCTCTCTGCACAAGACGGTCCAAATTATCTAACAGCTTGCAGAAGCTCCTGCACTGTAATAGACGGCAGATAACTGCCTGTGCAGAGAACAGTCAAATAGTTCGTTTCCCTGCCTTCCAAGAGACAATGCAATACTACTCCATAATATATCGTACCTATTGATCATTACAGGACAATAAGCTAACACAGATGCAATCCCAGCGTGATGTGTCATTGCAAATGTATTATTGCGCAAGTTCAGTCAGCCTGGATGCCCGCGTGCTTGCTGGCCTGGTGGAATTTCCAGTCGAAAGTAATGAAATGGCAATGAAGCGTACGGGCAATTAGGGAAATACAATGGCAAGTAGTTTATAGATGTAGGCCAGATGCCCAACTGGTTCACACACGCCAAATTCTGTTGCTATGTAATCAATAACTCTTGACTCTCACACAGCAGCATTCATGTCTCGCCTTAATACGAAAAATGAAAACTTTTTAAAAAATAAAATTGCAAATTCAGCAAACAACAACGCATAGAATATGTATTACACACAAAAATGGGTCAAAAATTACAGGCAACCGGGGTTTGCTACCACCGCATTTTATGCTTTGATTGTATTAGATATTCTATGTTGTTTACGGAAGTGGTGAATGTGGGCGTGTCGTTAGTCAGCCGTATCGATCGGTCTGTTAATCAATTTATTATTGCCAACATCGAGAATTTCGACCGAAAAAAAACTCTGGGCGACATAAAAGGCATTGTGCGCGATCGTTATTTGCAATGAATATAAACAAACTCCTGCATAGTCCGAACGTAGCCGGCCAAAGCCTGGTGGATCGTGTTACAGCAGCTAAACACAGCCTAGCTGGCGAACGTTTAGCTAAGTTCGTCTGTAAAGCTACAACCGAGGAGCAGATACCACCCAAGAAGAAGCACATTGACCGTGAGTTTTGTGTGGGTTTCTCTTGCATGCATAACTCTTGTGGTTCTTTATGTTGTAAGACTGTAAGTCAGTGATTGGCATGTTATTTCCATAATTACATAGCAACTACAGTTGTATCCAGCATGTGTGTGCACAACTGACATTTCGTGTTTCTGCACTGGCCGTTGGCAAGAGAGTAACTGGACAAGTGGCAAATAGACCCATACCAATTCCTGGACTGCTAACTCAGGGACTAACTGTCTCGTGGACTGGTCAGCTTTGGATACGACCACAACAGTAGTTGTAGTCATTTATTTTATGTTAGTGCAGACATTCATCAAAGATCAGTTTTGTGTGGTTCTAAGGCAGATGTGTGCACAATGTGTGTAGGTCTCATTCGCTGGAGTCATGATCCAAATGTTTCAGTGCCTCAGATGGCTGGACTGCTGCTCGAGCGATCACAGAATGACAGTTGGATTGTGGTGTTTAAAGCACTTATTTCTACACACACGCTCATGAATTATGGCAGTGAGGTATGCTCTATATCGTGACTTTTCTACCACTGCCATCTTCAGTTTCTTTTGTAACTAACTGTTTTTGTCCAAGTTGCATTGAGCTTTTAAAAAGCAAACTTTTCTGACAAAGCTTAAAAGGTGTCATAACTGTTTTTAATTTAGCAGTCCAGTCAGTCAGTGTTTATCTGTTAATTGTCATGTTTAATGTTTAATAGTGTTTAATGTCTTAATGTCTGGGAAATGTGATGACTGCAATTAGTACAGTTTTACAAGAATTGTGCTGATATTTGATTAAAAACTATCCAAACTATTTCCATTTGGTTCGTCATACAACATAGTTGAGTTTATTTTTGATTATGCAAGTGTTGTGTATTCATGCTTTTGTTTAATTTGTTAACTACTGCCTTTTTGGTGAAATAAAGATGAATATAGTTAAGAGCTGTTGGATGGTAATATTTTCACACAAAAATACTGTAACATTGTAGCATTTTAATATCAGCAAGTGACAGGTGCTGAAAACAGTTTTAGGTCGGGTTACACCATCCATACATAACTTAAGTAGTCCTTAAATCTCCATTGAAATGCACGGAGATTTAAGGACTACTTCAGTTAAGTATGGATGGTGCAACTCGACCTTAGTCAGATTAGTACCGATCATCATCTGTGATAAATCCAGAATTCTAAATATATTTAATATGCTGCGGAATGTTCATTCATTAAACAATGCAGTTGCTCTTCTGTAAATAAAATATCAAGTTGTTATTGCAGTGTGCTGTTAATGTTTACAGATTGTTTATGTGTACATGAATTTACATATTTATGTGTATATTAACGTATGCTGATGTCAGCGGTTTATTCAGTTTCTGGCTTCCAACAACGTCACGTTTACTCTGGACAGTTTCAACGACGGCTCCAGTGTTATTGGTTAGCTGCCATTCATTGCTATCAACGATTTAGCATCATATTCTCTCAAAATTTATTAACGTATTAATTTGTACTGTCACTGGATATTTGGTGTAAAGGGATCAGTGTCGCTTCTGAGTGAAAGGAATAAAGCGAGGATGGCCACTTGCTGCTGGATTTCATTGCTCCGAGTGTTTTCAGTGCTTTTAGATCCTGTCGACTGGGTCTGTAACAATTTCACATCCAGAGAACATAGTCTGTGAAATGATTTGTGATGCATTACACTAGAAGTATATTTTGATTTAGTTGTTAGTGTGACAGGGCTCTGAGTTGTTTTATTGGAGTGCAGTATCGACTGCAGTAGTCATAATTTTTTTTCCGCTGCAGACTGGTCGGTGTTTGTTTGTTTCTTTGTCTCTCACAGGATACAACATGTCTCCGTGCATCCGCCGCTACGCCAAGTATCTCAACGCTAAGGCATCTTCATACAGGCAGATGGCATACGACTTTTGCAAGATAAAGAAAGGGTAATTTGCTGTATTTAGTGATATGATTTCACTTACTTCCTTTCTCATTGTACTTTTAATTACGAACTGGAGTCATGTGATCTTGCACTGTACATGTGATATATATAGGCCCAGTCATTGTAATGTACTGAGCAGCAGACACAGCAATGAGGAGCACTGGGTCTGAAGGAAGGCTACTTAAGATTGCAGCTGGGTTTTTTTTGCTTTTATTTTTGTCTATGGAATGATGGCTCATAGCTAGTTTATGTTTTGAAAATGCGTGATTTTTAAAAATACAATGCTTCAATTTGCTTGACTTGTGTTGTTGCCGTATAATGTGTATATAAAATGGGATGCATGTGTTTTGCTACAATTTAAAAAAACTAACAATTGCTGAATGATTGATGCAGTAGATGTTGTGCTACAGGAAAGAAGATGGAGTTTTACGAGTTATGGAAATTGAATTTGTAAGTTGAGCAAAAATTTGGTGATCTGTGTAATTAGTTTAATGTCATTGTCAAGACTTATATGTATTTGTTCCATTGCAAAAAATCATAAATTTATTGACTTAACATATGGCAAGGTTATTTTGGAATAATAATCAGAAATAGCAGTGTTGTTTTCTGCTGATGGAATTATTAGCAGTTTTCTGCTAAGGCACACTTGTTTGGTCATAAGAAGGTTTTTGGTCCAGAGCAAAATATCACTCCATATTCACTAAATATGTTCTTAGAACATTTGTCCGACTGAACGCAAAACAATGGTTAATTGTGGATGTCAGTTTGTAGTATTTCTTATATATAATTTGTTGTCAACATTAATTTGATTGTCATCATTTTCTTGTCCTTAAATTTATTGTTGTCCTTGAAGAATTCATGAGTTTATATTGACTCCAGATGCCCTCAAATTTTTGTTGCAAGTTTTTGAAAGTGCTTGCGATGTCCTCGTGTTTGTGTGTGGTGTATAATCCATTTTAGCGTATCGTCATTCGTGGCAAAACTCCAGTTAGTTAGTCTGTCATTGGTGATAACTAGGCAGTCAGAATGTTAGTCTGTAGTTGGTGATAATTAGGCAATCACCCACGTTAGGGTTAGGGTTAGTGTTGTTGATAACCAGGCAATCACGTTGAGTCTCACAGGACTGTCAGGTCCACTTTGGTCATGTTCTACAGTAGCATAGCAGTGTGAATAACTATTTCTGCAACTTATTTCACATTGTTTGCGAAGTTGCTTGAATGAACCGTCTGTGAATCACGCATGATGATTCAATGTAATTATGATGCTTTCATTGCTTTGATGCTGTTGGTTCGGATGCAGGAAGGGCATCCGGCCTGTAAAATGCTGAGTGTTGGGATGCTGGCATTGTTACCTGTCTGAAGTGAGGTGCAGACTTGCATACGGTCCAGCTGATGTCACTGCCACTCACTGTCTCTTGCTTCAGTAAATCCACATTGACTGGTTTTACCTTTCTGTACCAGCTAACCCAGGTAGTCCTGGACAAAGGGCATTTCAATGGATGATGTTGTAGATGATTGAGTGTAGTTATTTCAATGACAGTTGAATTCACCGAGCTGACATTGTGTGTGCTACATGTGTGTGCGTATGTGTGCAGCTGTTGAAAGCACTTCCCGCCCTCTGTTGTACTGCTACGTGTGTGTGTGTATGTGTGTGCAGCTGTTGAAAGCACTTCCCGTCCTCCAGTCACAAGTTGATTGTCTTCTTGAGTTTGACGTTAGTCACTTTCTGTTTTGTAATCAACATAATTATTAATATTTACCATTCGTGCTTTGATGCTGTTTTCCGTCAAAGTGTATGTGACAGTAAATTGTGCTATATCCCATAGAGATGTGTACGTTGGGTTACTGAGCGTGTATCTAGATGAAACATTTGAGTCTTCTGATGCATGGCCAGTGCAGCACCAGACCTACGGTTACCTTCCCGTCAGAGAGCATTACTGCCTTGTGACTGGTACCAGTTTATACTAGTGGCCCAAAGGGTACTTGTGTGTGAACAACTTACCCAACATCATTACAGCGGCATGTTTTGGAGTTGAACCTACAACTGTA
>Ga0209782_1002114_pt1 | contig 10897 bp, 3 predicted proteins | sample WorMetmaBAHAMAS1_FD_187390 | JGI IMG/M metagenome (GOLD analysis project Ga0209782, IMG submission 187390) | Marine gutless worms symbiont microbial communities from Max Planck institute for Marine Microbiology, Germany - Inanidrilus... | ecosystem: Host-associated > Annelida > Digestive system >...
GTGTTAAGGTTCTTTAACAGTGGATCCTGCATGCTCAGCAGATGCTGAGATAGCGCAACATGAGAAATCAAACCAAAAATGGCACTTCAGTCCAGTAACCATTACGGGACAGTTTCAGCAGGCTAATTGGCAGTTATTTTTGTGCATTATGTAAAAATTTTTATAAGATTTGGTTCAGTGACCTCGGAGTTTAAGATGTAAGAAGTTATATGGCCCACGTCGATAATTTTACCATGATTAGTTCAGTTATGTTTGCTAAGGCTGTTAGGCATTGACGTATTCAGTAAGTAAATTTTTTTCATTCACTAGGGGGCGACACTATTGCGCCGAGCGGGCTATACGCTAGGCTTTGCCATGCATTTTTCTAGTTACAATATGTAACTATGTCAGTCTTAGTCCTTTTTTGTGTCATTATGGTCGTCTACACAGCTACTGCACAGTGCGCATATGCATTTAAAAATTAGACGGACATACAACACATTACTTTTCTGTACCAGTAGGCACTATTGCTATATATAGCACAAGAGGGCCTAGCAGTGGCTAGCATAGCGCGAGATGTGGGAAGCTCTAAAACAAACAGTTCTTCAGATATAATGCATTTTCTACCGAGATTACTAAAGAAAAATCTTCAACACGTATAAAAATATTATATTATAAAAATGTCAAAATCGTTGATATAAACAAAACTGTCACGTGTTTCTGGTCCAGACTCTCAGTAAGTAAAATAAGTGATATCGCTACAATTACCAATTTTTCCATACCCCCCGCCTCTTCCACCAGAACTCCCGGCATTATCCCATCCGACGATCCGGTGAGGCATTGTCAGTAAGTAGCAAAGACATCCATCTATCCAAGCATGCAAAGATATCCGGGATCCATTGCACCCTGTGACCACAGTGCACAAACGTCACAGATAGACGGACACTGGCATCATAGCATAAGCGCGAGATGTATATATTACATCTCGCACTAAAAATGCAGCGATGTGGCTAATAATAACAAGAAATTCCAACCTAATTCAGGAAGAGGCTGCATCTCTACTGGGCTACCCCTGGTGGCCAACCCAGTGCGCTAGTGTGCATGCCGGTTGACATGGTTCCTTGGGCACACATGTGACTAAACCCTAAATGGTGTGTGTGTCGGAATTGCAATTTTTCATTGCATTTTAGAATGCCAGTGCGCTGAGTGAAGGTTGGGTGGACCAGTTTGACTGATATGGCCCCAAAGTCAGTTGCCAGGGCAACATCCCTTGAGCAGTTCAAGGATGGTTAGATGTCATCTGCAATGATATTTCTACCATTTGCTGAAAATTTGGTGAAGATTGGTCCTATAGATCCTCAGATAATTGGTATGGCTGTAAATTTTTCACGTTTATTGCTGAATTTGTAAAATTTAATTTTCCACCATGAATTCTTGCATTTTGCTGTGAAGTGCCACAAATTTGTCTAATATAATAATTTATCCGTTAATGGCTAAATGACGTTGCAGTACAGAATTGTGTACAATTATTTGACACAACTGTATGTGTAAGTAAAACACGCAAAATAATGCACTGAATTCAGTGAATTGACATCTTTGACGTGCATCCCTACTAAATACCGACCTTGTTGACTGCTGACCACAGTGCAAGGATATTAAGTGATTCAACTTCCATTTGATGTACGACTATGCTGTAAGTCATTCGCTTCTACGGTTCTTTATTATCTTTATATGCAGACCAGCTTCTGCAGGTATGATCTGTCAGGTAACCAACTGAAATCTGGATGTAGGTGATAGCATAGAAATCAAATGTTTATTTATCACACCTTCAGAATTCAGTTGACAAGATTTTGACTAAAATGTTGCATCGCATGGTTCCTCTGCATCAGTGGAGCTTTTGATAATGGTTATACTTGTAGGATCGGTTTCTGCCAATTGCGAATGTTGCCAGAATAATGAAGAAGTCTATACCAAAGTCGGGAAAGGTTAATATCTTTAAACCAGAATTGCTTTATCATAGCCAAAGTTTGCTTTTTGTAGAAAATGTACAATTATACTCTTACAGTTTGTAGCACCTCTGGGTGTGTGTGTTGGTCTCATAGAAATGCTGAGAATTTATCTTTTTTGACCATTTCTAAGTTGTTTAGACTGTGTATAATCGCATTAGCAATGTGGCACGACACCCAACTGCCCAGCACGGCCATGATGTCACCATCCCAGCTGCCAAGTGATCAGCTGATCACAGCTGATTCATGTTAAACGAAGATCGGATGGCTGAACATATTCTCGGTGTGCAGAAAAGCCGATGTCACAAAAATCTGTGGTCCCATAACCAAAAAAAGTTTTTAAAATGTTGTTTGAATTGTTTAAGAGTCACATTGTTGCAGTTCAGCCGGAAGAGAATTCCAGACCCATGGCCAAGCAGCAGCAAAACACCGATCACCATAGTTGTTCCGTGTATGTCGGACAGCACACATCAGAGAGTCTGTACACTGCAGAACTGTACCACATCATCGCTGGGCATCAACTACAGCTGCACATGTATGCAGATGACAGTCAAGTATATGTTACTATGGCAGCTAATGATGCCACCGTCATGGTCATCTGTCTGTCAGCTGCCATTGTCGATCTCAACGACTGGATGAAGGCCAGCCGACTACGATTGAACTCATCCATGACTATGGTTATGTGGCTGGCCACTAAACAGCAGCTGGACAAGATTGACATCAAAGATGTCCCACTGCTGCCCGCCATAGTAACAGTCCTCGGCATCATTATCGACAGTCAACTGTCAATGGAGGTGCATGCTGCCTCGATCTGCCACTATCAGCTGTGACAACTCTGTCCAGTGACACGATCGCTCACAGTAGCCACTGCTGAGACAGTAGTTCATGCGTTCATTGTCAACTAATTGGACTACTGTAACTCCCTACTATATGATGTAGCTTATGGGCTGATGCGTTGCCTACAGTTGGTCCAGAATGCTGCCGCGCAATTGTAACTGGTGCATGGCAGTGCTATGATCACATCACGCCAACCTCAAGACATCTACACTGGTTGCCAGTGCGGCAGAGCGTATTGTTTAAGATTGCTGTCCTGGTGTTCCAGTGCCTAGCCAGACAGGCACCATTGTACTTGGCAGACGCTTGGTCAGCTCGTCTCCGAAGCCCACTAGCTCTGACTCTGCTCGTCAGACTCTCTGATGTGTGCTGTCCGATGTACACGGAACAGCTATGGTGATCGGTGTTTTGCTGATGCTTGGCCATGGGTCTGGAATTCTCTTCCGGCTGAACTGCGACAATGTGACTCTTAAACAATTCAAACAATATTTAAAAAACTTTTTTTGGTTATGGAACCCCGGATTTTTGTGACTTTTGTTAGCTAGCACTGTGTAGAAATACTCTCACTTATTTACTTACTTACCTACACACTGATTCATAAAAAAATGTGGCAGTACATTTATGATCATAACTGGAAAATCTTGACGGATTTTTAATAACTTTTACATATCTGGACACAGAAATGAATGCCCTTTCCAATCAAGCTGTTTGTTTACCTTTTATATGTGACCTATACATATCGCAATCACTAATTGATGACACAGTTGATCAGTGCTTGCATGCTTGTGTTCGTGCCAGTGGTGGACATAAACTTTGTTTCATACGATGCATGATGCAGCAATTAATATCCTAAGATTGAATTATAAAAGTATGTTTCATTTTATCCAGGTATCATACGTTGTTAGGTGAGGTGCACACGTTTTTCATGTTTGTGTAAAAAATTTCCTTTATGCTAACAGCAGTGCCAAAAAAGTAACAAGAAGCTCTGCTATTGCAGAGGGACTGTGCGACGTGCTTGTCAGTAGAAATTCTGCAACTACAAAACATCCCATTTGAAAACTAGAGTCCCAGGCCTATCATGTGGCATTATTTCCGTGATCCTACGTTTAGCCGTTTTGATACAATACCGGAGTGTGACAGATACACACACGCACACACAGAGAAACGGACAGACACACGACGACAATATATACCGCGCTTAGCATAGCGTCGCGCGGTAAAAATCGACATATTGCACAGCCCACAAAGTATAATTACCAGGCAACGAGCGTCGATTGATAGCAAATTGCTATATAGCAGACCAAGAAAAGTCGGTTATTATCACATTATTTGAACGATAATGCTCAAACTCCACTTAATAGATTCGTTGTCTATATGTTGTACAAGCAAGTTTGCAACAAACACTGTGACAAATCGAACCGATAGAGTTTAGGCCTAAGCCTTAGCATGGGTGGCCTTAAGCGCCGTACGTGCGGTAGTGCGTCATGCGCAACATTGTTGATAGCAGCTTACCGAGTGACGAGGAGAATTATTTTAAAAGTCTTCTGTTGCGCATACAGTAACCGGTCACGTGAGCAAAACCACGCCCCTTTTAGGGGTGATTTGTCATCCCTTTGGCCAGATTTGATATAGTCTCTCTTTGTACAAAGTTTGACAGCTCTAGCTTCCGCCATTCCTGAGATATTGATGGGGCACCCAAAATTTAAAACGTGTCAAGTGACGTAACAACTCCTCTTTCACGGGTGGTTTCGGGGGTTAGGGGTCACCCAAGGTCATCGGAAACATAGCCATTCGATAGAGCACATACGACTTCCTATTCGACTTTAATAGAAACTATGCGTCTGTCTTGTACCATTGTCGAGTTATAGCGCGTTTTCGTTGAAAGTGACGAATTTTAATCCCACCTGCATTTGTCGCCCCCGTAGGGGGTGATCCCATTCAAATTTCGCTGTAACTTTGGTTCAGAAAATGAGTCAAGGGGCTATCGTGTGGTGTTATATGCGTGATCCTACGTTTAGCCATTTTGATACAATACCGAAGTGTGAGAGACAGACAGACACACGGCGACGGCATATACCGCGCTTAGCATAGCGTCGCGTGGTAAAAATCAAACAAGTTTTTCCAGAGATATAATCCCAAATGTACTGCCACCTTTTTATACATCACAATATTATACAGTGCAATGTCAAAGGCTAAGAGTTATATTTAATGTTTGGAGTCTGAAGTCGTTATAAATTAAATTTTTAATGATTGAGATTCTCTTAAGTGATAAACTTTTTAGTATTAATTAAATTATATTGTTTCTTATTTGTGTACTTATACATTAAAACAAATATTAGTTTCTGATACTACCATTTGTTAGAATAAAACTACTGGTGCATTTTGTTTTAGCTGCAGAGTGGTTTACATTGTGACAATGCCACTAGTGACTTCTTAGCAAATTCTGCTGTTTATGATATGCACTGCTACTTTGTGTTTTGTTATCACAGATTGCAAAAGAAGCAAAAGACTGTGTTCAAGAATGTGTGTCAGAGTTCGTGAGTTTTATTACCAGCGAGTATCCTTTGTGCAGTTCTCTCATTAACATTGTTGTTTTTATTTTATTGCATGCACAGTATACATGTATGTGTGTGTAATACCATAAATATCTAGCATTTTTTCTTTCGACAAAAAACTCACTATAAATCGAAAACGGTACAAGATAGACTCATAGTTTCTGTTAAAGTCGAATAGGAAGTCATATGCGTTCTATCAAATGGCAATGTTTCTGATGACCTTGGGTGACCCCTAATCCTCCAATCCACCCCAATTTTTACATTTTTCGTCGCCTTTCATATCTTCGTAGTGAGTAAACATAGAGACTTCATATTTGGTGCATATGTTGACCATAGCTAGTCCAAGCCGACGGGACGACAAACCCTCCCTGAAAGGGGCGTGGTTACGTCACGTGACACGTTTTAAATTTTGGGGGCCCTATCCTTCAGGAATGGCTGAAGCTAGAGCTCTCAAACTTTGTACAAAGAGATACTACATCAAGTCTTGCCAAAGGATGACAAATCACCCCTAAAAGGGGCGTGGTTTTGCTCACGTGACCCATTTTTGTATGCACAACTGTGGAGTTAGAAAAACTGTCCACACCTCTCTGTGAGCCGCGATCAACAGAGTCACCAACGACGGACTACTGCATATCCCACCTACGGCGCTCGAGGCCACACTAAGGCTTTGGCCTAAGTTCCATCGGTTGATTCGGTTCAATTTGTCACTGTATTTGTTGCAAAGACGGCTGTATAACATATAGACAACGAATCGATTAAGTGGAGTTTGAGCCTTATCGTTCAAATATGTGGTAATAATCAACATTTCTTGGTCTGCATAGCAATTTGCTATTGACCGACGCTCGTTGCCTGGTAATTATACTTGGTGGGCCGTGCAATATGGTCAATTTTTGCAGTGCGATGCTATGCTAAGCGTGGTTTATGCCGTCGCCGTGTGTCTGTCCGTCTGTCTGTGTGTGTGTGTCTGTCACACTCAGGTATTGTATAAAATGGCTAAATGTAGGATCACACAAATAATGCCTCAAAAAGGAAGTGATATGCAGTACAGCCAATTTATAGCAGCAACTGTGATGACCTTGGGTGTATGTCAAGGTTATTCATTGACTGCAAGCTTTTTTCTATACTGACAAGCGCGTTGCGCGGTCCCTCTGCCATAGCAGAGCTTCGTGTAAAATCTGTGTAACACCATGCCAGTAGTAGTTGATGAAAGCAGAAATTGGATAAGGGGCTCATACGTGTAATCAGCAATTTGAGGATCCAGAATGCATGTTCAATGTGACATTGATGCAGATAAATATCTATGCCATGTAGCATGTCAGTCCTCGCAGTTTGCTGGAGTGACTAACAGACAACACAACAAATGACCAAACTAGAAATGCGTGGCAAAGCCTAGCGTATAGCCCGCTCGTCGCCCACTAGCAAATACTAATGACACACTTACTTACTGATTGGCGCCTTGCCTAGCAGCCCCTCCCCTACTGAACATACCTCAAGTCACCCCAGAAAAATTATCGACGCCGACTGTACAAATTCTTATGTCTTAAACTCTTGGGTCACTGAACCGAATCTCACCAAATTTCTATAAGGTGTACAGAAATGTTTGCCGATTACTCTGCTGAAATCAAAATTGCTATCTTCCAACCATTTCGAAATGCCAATGTGACGTATGAAGATCGTCCTAAAATTGCGGGTGCATGGCTGCAAAAATTGCACGTTTTAACAGCGTAAACTCCGATATTACTGGACGGAAGTTGACCAAATTTGGAAAAAAAGTACAGATCCATCATCTGTACATAAAAAGCTTTCATATGGTGAAAAGATTGTGAAAATTGGTCCAGTATATCCGGAGATATTCGACAAAATACGCCGAACCACGTGAACATGCAACGCAATTTCCATTTGTTAGCCTGTTCTCCGCCGAAACTACTGGACCAATCTTCACCAAAATTTTACACGTTATAGTGGATGCTATTATATTTTCATATACAAGGCGTTATCCCATTCCGTTTCCGAATGGCATAGCGACAAGGTAGATTGGTCTGGGAAAAACGCCGATTTTTTTACTTTGACTCATTGCCATGGCAACGTCCCTTGAAAAATCAAAAAAAGCTCAGTGAGGTGAGCAAACCCTTACACCTGTCTTCCAATCCTGAAATTTTGGTGAAGATTGCTCCATTATGTCTGAGCTACGGGGGCTAGAAAGTCGACCATTAAAAAATATAAATAAATAAAAAAATAAAGAAAAAACATCGGTAAAATATATAGCCCTTCCGGCAAGTTTGCTGAGCAGGCTAAATAAGACTGATCACTGATGAAGCTGTTAGTATGTAGACGGATGCTGGAAGCTTCATCCATCCGTCTCTCTGGCCATTGTCTTAAGCCAGTGTTCTGTCAAATGGCTGAATATATCTTTCTGCGATCAACTGGTTGTGATTACTTAGGGACTTAAGTCTTTAGATGCTGAAATTCCATTGAGGTCATCCCGATAAATGGAACTGAATATATGTCAGGTGAATTTACCATGCGACGCTATGTATATGCCGTCATCATGTGTCTGTGTCTGTGTGTGTGTGTCTGTTTCTCTGTCTGTCTGTCACACTCCGGTATTGTATTAAAACGGCTGAATGTAGGATCATGCAAATAATGCCACACAATAGTCCCAGGACTCTAGTTTTCTGATGCAAAAGATCACGTCTGGCTAGCTCAGTGACGTGGGTTCTACTCACGCTGCCGACATGTCGAGTCAGGTTTCTGCATGCTATTAGATTAAATTTTCGGGCAGGGAGAAGAGGGTTCGCCTGTGTGCTTTTTCACGCGAGATGTAATTTACACATCTTGCGCTTATGCTACGATGTCAGTGTCCGTCTGTCTGTCTGTCTGTGATGGAAGTGAATTGGCACATAGCTAATTTACGTTTCAAATTCCGATCCAAATTTACTGCGCATTGTCGTCGCAGGGAGGGGTCATCTCAACAACAACGTCTCGCGCTATGCTAGCCACTGCTAGGCCCTCTTGTCGTAAACTGTGACAGGCCATCACACCCGGATTGGGGGCGTCTGGCTGTGTTGAGAGCTGCCAGCGTGGATGACAGATGGCAGGTGCCAGCAGCTCTACTTGTAGGACAGGGCCGCACCATTCTCACCTTGCCAGAGAAACCCGCAGGCTACACTGGGCTCTTAAAATATACACTACAAGCCCCAATGTTAGAGGGGCTGCGTACTGGGCCAGTTCTAGGCCTCAGCACTGGTGGTGGCTGGTGGCATATCGAATAGACTGCCAAAAGCCTAGCCACCCCTGATGAAAGGAACGAACGAACGAAACGATCACGGCAAAATTTGAATTGGATCACCCACTACAGGGGTGACATATGTAACTGGAATGGGTTAAAATCCGCTACTTTCGACGAAAAATGCGCTATAACTCAAACGGTACAAGATAGACGCATAGTATCTATTAAAGTGGAATAGGAAGTCGTGTGTGCTCTATCGAATGGCTATGTTGCTGATGACCGTGGGTGACCCCTAACCCCCCAAACTGCCCCAATTTTTGCATTTTTCGTCGCCTTTTATATCTCTGTAGTGGGTCTACGTAGAGATGTCAGATTTGGTACACAGGTCAGTCGTAGCCAGTCCCAGTATACAGACTACAAACCGTCCCTGAAAGGGGCTTGGTTTCGTCACGTGACCGATTTTAAATTTATGGGGCCCCATCCATATCTCAGGAATGGCTGATTTTGTACACAGGTTGGCTATATCAACTCTTACCAAAAGAATGAAAAATCACCCCCAAAAGGGGCGTGGTTATGGTCATGTAACCTGTTTAAATTCTTAGTCCCCCTACGATATATCCGGAATGGCTAAAGCCGGAGACCAAATTTTGTACACTGGTTAGCCAGGTGACGGTTAGCATTGGGATTACAAACTATCCCTTGAATTGGCATGGTCACGGTTACGGGACTCTTTAAATTTTCAAAAATAAGTGATCAGGGGCATCAATCCCTATGGGACAGGGGGAACATGTCCCCCAATATTTATGAAGGGGGGACATTCATGGTAATGTCCCCGCCAAATATTTTGGAAGTGATGTCGTTTAGGATGTGGACTCGATTGCCAGCAACTGTTGTTTGTTGTATTTTAATGCAAATATTATGTGTAGTTTCACAAAAAAGCATCGCGCCTGGACCCCGCTGGGGACTTCGTCCCCCAGTATCCCTACCGGGGCTCAGTCCCTGGACCTGGGGGACTTCATCCCCCAGACCCTCTACCGGGGCTCCACCCCTGGACCCCACTGGGGGACTTCCGTCCCACATACCCCCAGTCTTCTTTTATGTCCCCCCAATAATCCTGTGAGATCGACGCCCTTGTAAGCGATAATATCTAGGTTATACATGGAGTGAGTTTGAAGATCACTTTTGTTGTCCGAAACCTTTGTAATGCCTATAACTCATAAATAAAGCCTGATTTAACTACGATATGTTTACATATAAATTAGAAAGTACGCACGGATTGTAATTTAAGCTTCGTTGTCAAAAGTGAAGGAGTTCTCAAGGTCACAGGCAGTCACGTTCACTTCAAAAGTGGTAGTGTCTTGAAAACGATCCTAGATAAAGACGTTGAATCAACAGTCCACAAAGAGGAAGTGATATGCCGTATGGCCATTTAATAGCAGCAGCTGTGATGATCTTGGGTGTATGTGAAGGTCATTCGTCGATTTCAAGCTTTTTGTATACTGACAAGCGCTTTGCATGGTCCCTCTGCCATAGCAGAGCTTCCTGTTTGATTTTAGACCAATACCAAGTACAAGATAGGGACATAGTTACGCTAAGGGTTCACGTAAAAACTATAAGCTAAAAGGTAAAAGGTTTTTACTTTCGGGCAAAGTAAATACCCGGGTATTTATGTAAAAACCATAAATACCCGGGTAAGTTCGAAAAAGTAAATACCTTGGTATTTAACTAGTAAAATGGGTAAATACTCCATAGTGGCCAGTGCTGTGGTGCGATTCCAAACTCCGAAGCCAAATTAACACAATACAGTGCAAGAAAAACGACAGACAGGAAAAAACATTTAAAAAAACGTATAAAACATGTATATGGTGCTTATAGCCAAGTAAGTAAGCCATGTTATACTTTTGATGCATTTTAACCTTCTCAAGATCAGCCTCTGGTGATAATGATTTTGGATATTTTTATAGAAAAATTCGGTCAAATTTTCGTGATGGTTGTAAGTTTTAAGCCACATCATGAGTCACGACAGTAAACTTGAAAATTTTTAATTTTTTAATTATTTTCATGATCGTCAAAAAAGTCAAAACATTGTTGACTCGCAGTTACGACTAAAATTCTGTGAGTTTCTGGACTCGCTATGGACCCAGCTACCCGGCCTGAATTAGGTTTTGTGAATTTTCAAAATGGCCACCGCTGCCATCTTGGATTTTTGAAATTGCGAAATTTTATTGGCTATTGGGGTGGAGAGGGTCGAGACGCATCAACATGCCAAACTTCTTCAAAATCGATCAATCGGT
>Ga0209782_1002115_pt1 | contig 10897 bp, 6 predicted proteins | sample WorMetmaBAHAMAS1_FD_187390 | JGI IMG/M metagenome (GOLD analysis project Ga0209782, IMG submission 187390) | Marine gutless worms symbiont microbial communities from Max Planck institute for Marine Microbiology, Germany - Inanidrilus... | ecosystem: Host-associated > Annelida > Digestive system >...
ACCTGCGGATGACTGCCTGTACACCGGGATCATCTCCAGGCCCAATGCTTGGTAACGAGTATGGGATAACTTTACGTTGTTTACACAACTTTTATATATACAGGGTGGGCGAAAAATGGAATGTTTTTGAGAGTTGGCTCATTTCAGTATAATGCGGTCCTCGCAATGCCACAACTCAGGCTCCCAGCTGTCGCTAATAACAAGGTTGCAGTATAGTAATGTTTGAGATGAGGTTGTATGTCTTGCGATTACTGTCGCTGGATAGCAATGACCCTTTGCATGATGATACCAGCAACCCGTCGTCGTGGGTCAGGAAAGGTCAGTGAGAGATTTGTCACTGCTTCCAACTTTCCTTCAGAGCTGTGACACTGTTGGTTCGGTGACCGCGACAGCTTCTTGACTGTAAATGACCTTTGCTACTCGCCCTGAAAGCAAGGGCAGAAACCTGCAGGTAATGTTGGGGGTTGTGCCGAAAATTTTTTTTGGTCCCCCGAAAAATTGAGTTTTGGGGGAGGCTGCAGTAAAATGCTTTGTGTCATACCACAAACTTAATTCTGCGCATTGAGTTCGCTTGCTTAGCCTACCGTGATTACAACTTCCCCACTGACCTCAGGAATTGTTGGGGGGATGTAGTTAGCTATATCCCCGCCACCCTAAACGTTGGGGGACGGTCCCCCGCTGTCTGCCGCTAGGTTTCCGCCCTTGCCTGTAAGGTTCTGTTGTGAAACGAGTGGAGGCATTTGGCTGACATAGAGTCAGCTGGAAATAAGTAAGTAAGTAAGTAAGTTGCGTTTAATGATAGCGTGACAATCGCACACATTATACCAGAAACATATTATATAAGCAAATCGAACAGTAAGTGTATGTTATACAACTGTCTAGAGTGGTATAAGATCTTATACCACTCTAGACAGTTGTATAACACACTTATTCCACCATCGAACGAGTCGCCAGCGGTAGGCCTACAAACTTGCACCTGTATTTCACGCTTGAGTGGATCCGCGAGTTAACACTACGTTATACCACACCAGACATCCATTGTAGACATAGGAGGCACGAGTGCGACGGTGGAATAAGATAAAAAAGAAACAATATACACATAACACTGTACAAATTGCAGCCACGATAAAACACTAGTGATGGAAATGTTTTGCTAGAAGCAGTAGTCATGTTGGCTGGTAAGTGACACAGTATACTGTGTTTGTCGTGCAGGCGTGAAGACCAAGATCAAAACTTTGCGACTGTGATAAGCCGGACATGTGACATCATGAGATGTCGTGTCAAGTGCATGATTGTTATGTATGTGCCACACTTGAGATGTTTTACTTACTGATTGTTGCCTTACGTTAACACGTGTTGATCACGCTGTGATGCTTAAGAGTATTGACCGTTTCTCATTGAATATAATTATATTAACATTAATAACTAATGAATTATGTAGGATTTAATTGTGTAATATTTTCTTGCATATAGCATTCGGTTTATGTTTCAGTGGTTTTGTGTACTTGACTGCTTATAATTAACAGGTATTTAAAGGCATAATTCAATCAATTTGTTTATGTTGTTGAGTTATTCATGAAATCCTTACACTGTCCACATCCATAAAAGCATAATAAATCTGTCTCGTGTCTCTCTGTATGTCTGTCTGTCTGTCTGTACGGTCTATTTTTTTAAAATGTAAATATGGCTGCTTCAGCATGGTCACTGCAGCATTGTGCACGGGCTAATACCCCTTCTTCATGGTATTGGTATCATTCTATCCACTCACCGACATTACTGTCATCGGCGCGTAGACAAGTGAAGTCCGTGTGTTGTTTGATCATTGCACAGCGGCTCTAGTAGTTACGGCAACTGAGACTATGAGTGAATGATGCCTGCATAGATGAAGATCATTGGGAACTGCACTTTATTTGATGCATTATGACCTGTGTTTCTATTCAAACATTGGTTTGCAATTTTTGAACAATTTTAGGAACTGATAAAATGTAAAAAAAGTTTTGTTGGTGCTAGTGTGCCATACTTTTAACTGATTGATGTACCAACTGCCTCCAGTGAGTCCATATGGCTGCTTGTCATGCTGTGGTGTGCTGTTTCTGCCATTAAATGTAATGCAAGAAGTTATTTTTCTATGGCTGAAGAAAGTCATATGGTTGTGAGCACTATGGATGTTCATATGGATGAGTATGTTGAGTTGTCATGGTACATAGCTTTAAAATATGTTATGCCTCTCGCTCATGTAAAATAAAATAAAATAAATGCTCCAGAAACTTGCAAAGGTTTGCACAAACTTTTGCAATATTTTAGCATTAGCATATTGTTGCAGCCAATCACGTTGGCAAAATGCACAAAATGCGTATTTATTACACGGACAGACCTTAGACCAAATGATTTTCAGGATGCCTGAGAAGGAGATGAATGTCACGAATGACATCACACATGCATTAAACTAAGTTAGCCGGGAAAAGTAATAAAATCAGCGATTAACGTTGGTCTGGAAGTGTTTAGTGCATGGTACCAGTTTGGAGGACCCTTCTAAACAGCACCATTCATTAAACACTTCACAGGATCACATTCAATCTTCGGACGGATGTTTAATCCGGTGAACACTATTCTGACAATTGATGCAATGCCCCGCCCACATATTTGCATATTATTTTAGCATTAACATATTGTTTTAGCGTATTTTGACAAAGGCGCTGCAAACTGTTGCAAGTTTGCAAAAGTTTTTGCAAACTTTAGACCATTTCTTAAATTTTATTTTACATGTGAGAGCAGTCTTATGCATTGACATGCATACATATATATGTATGCATGCATATGTTTTTTATCTTCCATCGTCTTTTTTGTTGTCCCAGGTTTATTTGACTGTATGATTGTATTGTGTGATATTTTAACTGTATCTGAAATAGTTTTTGCTTTATACCGGCAGGATAATCCGCAGGGCGAACTGCTGATATTTTGATAAGTTGGGGTTGTTTTTTTTCACCTGGAAACATTGTATTGCTTTCATGAAGGTAAAACTTGACCTAGAACATTGAACTGTAGTTTTACACTTAGCCTGTAATGTTTCAGTTTGATTAGTTCACAGGTGTGGGTTTATGGTGTGTAAACCATGAAAATTAAGAATGTTATTGCCACCAGTTTATACACGTGTGTAGTCACTGATCTCTACTTATATATTTGTGTGACTTGGCCAGTTTTGCTGATCAGGTAAGAGAATAAGTAACAAAAGTTGGGAATTAACCCCCAGTTTTCTAAGGCATTTGCAGTGAAGGTTATAATAAAGTGAGGGAAACATTGGAAAGATTTGTGTCACCATGATGAGTATTGATGGTGGTCAGTTACTTAGATGAATGATAGTGTCAACATTTGTGGCGTTGCAGTGCTTTGTGAGGAGAATGTCAGTTTTAATTTATTTCTGTTAATTGCAGCTCAGTTTTCATGCCTTTTCTCTCAAGAATTGGAACAAGTAGAGGTTTTCTTGGTTGTTGTCAGTGCTCTCGATTGACGCGAGAGACTCATGTCTCTGAGATATGTTGCGAGTGATGTCAATTCTGCTTACTATTCGTATTTTCTGGACAACGTATATTCGTGGGGTACATGTTTTATGTTTGGTAATGGTGTGTACTTGCCAACTGCTACTTTGGTTGTCTCACTGTCTGTCTGTGTGACAGTGATGACGTGGCAAGTTAGAGCCGACTGTCTGTTTTGCTGTGCCATCATCAGCATGCGTTACTTTATGCCATAACTAATGATGCCAAAATTTAGCTCTGCTATTGTGCAAGTTTTGGTAATATTTTATTCAATTAACTTTTTTTAGTTTACAGTGTTACTAAACACATTTTCCACTGTCTCATTTGTTGTATATTTTGCATGTTTAACAGTGCAATCTCAGATTATGTAACTGTGTAAACACATCAGAATGACTACCGGTACCCCATGTGGGTACCCCATGTTGGTGCCAGGGCCTATTGCATCCTAGGATCATTGTAAATTTTGGCACTATTGTAGATTTTCTTTGCGAGTTTGTTTACCTTATCACTTGCTTCCTTTTGCTTTTCGTAAATTACTTCCTTTTTCTCTGGCTTACATTTTCCTTTGTTATTTACTTCTCCTTTATCGTTGACTTTGAGGCCCATTTCGTTTCCAGTCCGGATGTTGTAAAAAGCGACTGAGCTTGGTTTTAGGTTGTTTATGGTTTACTTTATGTTGGTGTATTTTGGTCTTTGATGATTTATATTTTGTTGATTAAGTACTTCAGATTTAGGTCCGGTTTTTCCACAGCAAATTAATCTCCCGTTAATTTAATCCGGCATTAAATCCGGCAGATAATGATCAATTTACTCAGATGTCGTTTTTCCACCGGCTGTTCGTCAATTAAGTCGTCCGTTTAGGACGATTTAATTGACAAACTGCCGGTGGAAAAATGACATCTGAGTAAATTGATCATTTTCTGCCGGATTTAATGCCGGACTAAATTAACGGGAGATTAATTTGCTGTGGAAAAACCAGACCTTAGTTTTGCGTTAACCTAGGTTTATTGTCTTGTTTATAGTTTTTTCTTCAGGCTTTAATTTTGATTTTCTCAGTACTAGCCAAGAGATTGGCTCGGAAGAGCATCTCCGGAATGACTTAATTACTCTGTGAGTCATGGAAAATGGCATCCTTTTTATTCTGGCACCAACTTTGCAAAATGTACACCAAACTTGAGATTTGGCGGAAATGTTTATTAACGAATTTAATGCATGTTGTTTTTCTGTTTAGTCAAAAAGTGTTGGTTCCGAGAACCAGCTTAGATGCTGTTGTTGTTGTAGCAGACAACACTTTCATTATAAACAATGCACATTTTAGTAAAGTAGATTGTATCTTTCAGAACTGTACAAGTTAAAGGGCTACTGTGCAAAGCGGCTTATAAAAGACTTTCCAACCAAAGTTTGTAAAATACGATCAGTGAACAATTTACTAAGTAAACTGTGAGACATAACCGACCGACCACACAGTGTTTACACCAGCAACAATATCAAGTTTCGAAAATGTCTCCAGCTATGTGTATCAGCTGAAAGCAGACATTTTGAACATTAAGTTGTGACTTGTTAATTTGTGAATTGCAATTTTGATTGCTTTTTCTAAGACAATACGTTTTTAGTGCGAGATGTAATATATACATCTCGCGCTTATGCTACGATGTCAGTGTCCATCTGTCTGTCCGTCTGTCTGTGACGGAAGTGCATTCGTGCATTATAGCTAATTTAGGTTTCAAATTCCAATCCCACTTTACCGCGCAATGCGGCCGCCGTGCTGCTTGCGTGCGCATCATCTCGCGCCATGCTAGCCAGTGCTAGGTCTCTTGTTGTAAGTTATTTAGGTGTACTTGGTGGAACACATATGATGTGTTTGCACCTTCGTGTAGTATATCTTGCTTCACCAATGAACAGTAATTACATTAAACAGGTGCGGTGAGCAGCCTTCACAAGTGTATCACATATTGTTTAACCAACATTCCCGCCAAATATTGTCGTTTGGTGTATGTTTCGCAAAGCTATTGTAAAAAATGGTTGCCATTTTTTATGACTCACTGTGTCAAGTGGGATATTAAACCTTAATTAAATCAGTTAGCCTCAGAATGACTAATCTAAGTAATGCAGTTTAATGATTAATGTAATTTACAGTAATATATGCATTCCTACAGGTATTCACTTTTGTTAATATTGCACTGTGGACATTAATTTGCACGTTGTTGCTGTAGTTATCGTTAATAAATGCTTTTTATTTCCATTATAATCTTCGTTACTGTTAATACTTTAACACTGACATAGAGTGGAGAATTTATGCGTTGAACGTTCTGCTGTGTGTTGGTTTTGCACATTGCTAGTTTGTGTCGTTAGTATTAACATTACACGTGCCTTACTGAGTAAACATTGCATCTGTTAGATTGTTGCAGCATACAAGGATGTAGATGTGGGCATTGTGGTCCATCTGCATCCATAGTGAGTGTGTAGATTATCACGTGTTATTGGCCTTAGGATGTTTGCAGCCCACTGGTACTACTAATGAAAGGTGTGAAATGTTGGGAGTTATGGTATGGTGAGGAGTGGACGTGGCTGGAGGGATCGTTGCAGAGAGTGAGAGTGATAACAAGAAAAAACAGAGGAGAGGGATAGTGAAGGATGCCGCTGCTAATTTAACCCGTGTATTATAATGTGCAAGATTTGAGTGCAGAGATGACTCGGAGTATAGAAGTGTGTTGCATTTTAGTTAGTTGTTTGTGTAGGGAGCTTAGGATGCATGTGAACTTTTGGTCCAAAGCATGCACTTTGCACTTTGCACTTTGCAAGTAGTATAACAATCACTGCTCAAAAGTTGTAGTTGTGTTAGACCCAGTATATATGGTTTTTACCAGATATCTATGGTGACCTAATTGGGCCCATTCCATGGGGCCATAGCGGTCCCCTTTGTCACGCGTTGTCGTTGTCGTTGTCGTCGTGGACATCGATGCGCAGGTGGCGCGCGACAGTACCGGTAGCGACACCTGGTGAGTGGGCGTGAGGCGGCTTGCAGTCACGAATGGGCCCAACATTTTTCAAATGCTTTTTGTTTTGGAAGAGGCGACTGAACCGGAGTTAGTTTGGTTGTTGTTTGTGATTGTGTGTTTGATAGGCAAACATTCATTGCTTTGACAGTATTGGTTGAGTGACAGGAAGGTATGTGGCCTGTATGAAACCTGCACCAGTTATCCCAAGACTTCAAGAACAAATGGCCCCGTCTGGGCCCGGTGCAATCCCCCCTTATCCCGTCACTTCCCCACCTTTTTCTCTATCTATAGTATCTTTTCCTTTTTTCCCTTTCTTATTGATGCTTCATGTATTTCCTTGTTTTTCATCCCTTCCTATTCTACCAGAATAGTCCCACTCCATTTCCGCGCTCGGATGTTGTAGGAGGCGACTAAACGTGACTTTAGTTTTATTTGTTTTTTTGTGTTATATGTATTTTTAGTTAAGGATGCATGCTTAGTTATGTTGTATTTAGTATAATTTTGTCTTGTGGTGTGAAGGTTGTCTCTCCCTGTTATCGGCGCTGGCATAATAATTTAAATGAGCCTCTCGATCCCTTTCCATTTTTGGGTGGCTGCTGAACAAAAAGGCGGCCAGGGTTGAGGTTAATATATCGCTGGCTTTCTTATACTGGGTAGGGATAGCTCTCCACCCCTGACCCTTCATCTCTGATATAGCCGTATTTGTGCTGGAAAAGGACGTTAAAGACCAACTAACTAACTAACTAGCTCAAGAACAAATGGACGAAGAACACTTGGAGGAACTGGCTGCACCGGTGTAACGTAGACAATGGCGTCGTAGATGCGATCAACAGAGGTCCACCTTCGACGGCATTGCTGACTTCACTTCTAAACTTTTAAGTCCAGAGTTGCACATGAAAACAGAATATGTAAGCCCTAACATGCCCTGTTTTGAGATCATTTGACATGAGTATTCTAGGCCTTGTTATGATAACATCTGTGTCAAACGTGAAATTGCTGTCTTCAGCCAAGCCGTCACAGCAACGTGAAAGACAATGCCAGATGTATAAAATATGGTGATTTGGGTGGTTATGGGTCACCCAAGGTCATTGGCAACGTAACCAATTGATAGAGCACTTACATATTATTTTATCAGCTGCACACAGTGCATATTATGCACCTCTTTGCTACACATGTTGTAAATTTTGGTCAGTGTATCTCTGTGTTGGGCATTACGCGATTTTGCGCTATATAAATGTACTTAATAATAATAATAATAATAATACAGATGTGCTGTGCAAAAACAGATGAACCAGTTGAGTTGCCATTTGGTGGGGTAGACTTGAGTGGGCGCTGCCCAAGAAACTGTGTATTAAATGATGGTCTACAGTTAATAAGTCAGTTAACATGAGTTTAATATATGATAGCACAAGTATTAGTAGTGGTAGTCTGGTGTACGGCATTTGCCTTATACACTGTGTCTCAAAAAAATGACACTGACGTTGCACACTATAACTTCAATGCACCCCAAACAATTTCACTAATTTTTGGCACAGATTTTTCGCGTGGCCATTTTTGTGTAACTTCAGTTCATCAACAAGATCAATGTTATCAGCTGTGCGGGTACTGCGTCATCTGCTGCTAGCAGAACAATGGTTGACCCACCCAGTAACCCATAGTTTTTGCAATAACACTGGTAGACAAGGCCTATGTTCCATCTTTTGGTAGGAAACTCCCTGATTAAATGCTTACCATTTTACCCATTTAAATAAAACAAATTATTAATGAGAATCTTATCTTCTTCGGTAAATGGCAACCAGTGATGTCAAAAATGCATCGTTTTTGCCTGTATAAGATCTCAGCAAATTAAGGAAATAATAGCAAACAGACATGACTTATTAAATAAGTTTCTGATAGCTCAAACTCCGTAGCTATTTACTGCCAAATATTATTAAAATGTGTTCATGATTGTTGAAGATATAGCAATCCAAAGGAGTGTCATTTTCGGAATACAGCATGACTGAAGAGACCCAATTTCTGGGGTTAGTGTTTTCCAGGTAGTGCAGAGACATTAGGTAGGAGAGGTGGAATAGCAAACTACATATTCTAGCTAGCATATTCTCTCAGCAACCTCTCTGCCAAAAATTACGAAAATCGGTTGATGCGCGTTGAAGTTATAGTATACTACATTAGTGTCGTTTTTTTGAGACACAGTGTATAATCGTTGCATCTGTAAACTCTTGTGAAATTCATTGTTTGTGGATATTAATGCAGTTTATTAGTGTTTGTGTACTAATGCTTCAATGGTACTGCACTTTACTGTTAATCTTTTTTATTTGCTGTTTACAGTATGGATATTAATGCAACTTGCGATTTTTATGCCAAAGATTTTATGATCCGTATCTATTTTAAGGTGCTGTTTGATGTATAGTCTCCTCAAAAATGACCTGCTGTTTGTTATGTAAGATATCAATGCTTACTATATACATGCAATCATTGTTGTAGCTTTTTAATTTTAATATAATTTTTGCTTAATATGTAAACTCTTATTCTGACATCAGTATGTATTTTACTTCTGTAATACACAGTAATATACACTGTCTCAAAAAAACGATACCAGCCAACCACCATTGATAAGTTTAACAATAATTGTCCGATTCCAATAATTTTTGGTACAAATATATAGTAAATGAATATACCATAAATGGTGGTTTAATTTCTCACCTCACTTGTTTAATGTACATACTTTACCTTGTGAAACTTTCCTAAAAATAATGTATTAGCCACAAATTGCACATATCCCAGTGCTAGAAAGTTAAATGTGAAAGTGCAACATTTTATTATGCTTTATAGTCTTATTTTACGTATTTATTATGCAATTTCTGGCTTAGAATGAAAAGGAAGAAGTTTCATTGTGTTAGTTAGCTGAAGAAGTGACTTGTTAACATCTGTCAGCCATCGACAAGTGGTAAAGGTGAGTGTTAGTGTGCGTGAATGCAGACAGACAACATTTTGAACACTTGTTATGAGCTTCTCATAGTGCCAGAAAAGAATCATGGAAAAATAAAGTGAAAATAATTTGGTTTATTCTCAAAAAGATGTTCCTTTACTGCTGACTGTGTGATTTTAAGGTTTGTAAAGTTTCCCAAGGTAAAGTATGTACACTGTGCAGGTGAGGTGGGAAAATAAATCACCTTTGGCATATTCTCTCAGTAATATTTGTACGAAAAACTACTGGAATCGGACAACCACTTTTAAAATTATTGTTGGTGTTTGGGTGGTATCGTTTTTTGAGACACAGTGTATAGATATATATACACTGTGAGTCAAAAAAACAAGGCACTATACTTTTGTGAATAACTTCATCAACTGCTGATTTTCAGAATTTTTTCACTGGTAGATTCATCAGGAAATTTGCAACAAATGCATTACTAAATATTCTACAACACCTTAAATGTGTAGATACATTGAACAGTGAACACTTGGCAAAGATAAAAGCAAAAATGTCTCATGCACCCTGTTTGCTTTGCAATATCCTCCTTAAAGTTGAAGATAACTTACCTATGATGAACAGAAACTGTTTTGCTCTTGTTGGGCCCATTCCATGGGGCCATAGCGGTCCCCTCTGTCACGCATTGTCGTTGTCGTCGTCGTCCGGCGTCGTCTTGGACATCGATGCGCAGGCGACACCTGGTGAATGGGCGTGCGGCGGCTCGCAGTAGCGAATGGGCCCAACGTTTTTCAAATGCTTCTTGTTATGTTAATATGCACATTAATTTTGACTTTAGTATCAACAGATATCAAATGGCTAGTTTGACTCAATGACTGATAGACTGCCCACTGCAGGCTTGTGAGACTAATGTGCCCAAGATACATTGTTGATTTCTGTGCTGTATAGATTGTTTGTGTGTTTGTATATCTAGTAACTCGCTTCCAATTTGTCTAATTTATTTTTTCCTGTCTTATTTGCTTTTCATTTATTTTTTCCTTTGAGAATAGAACCACTTTGTTTCCAGGCCAGATGTCATAAGTGAGTCTTGGCTGTTTAGTTATATTGAATTTATTTTATGTTCTTAATAGATTCCATGTTATTATTGGCTGATTGTTTATGTTAAAATATTTTGTGTTGTTGTGGTAGCCTAGGTTTACTGTGTATTTTGCTGATTGTTTCTCGTGTTTTTTATTTATTTTTCTCAGTACTAGCCAAGAGGTTGGCTGGGAAGAGCGTCGCCAAATGTCTTATTTTGAATTAAGTGGGACATTAAACCTTAACTCAGTTAGTTAATACAGGGTGACCACTCCTCCTGGAAAGTCATGGAATTTACTAAAACCATTTTCCAGGCCTGGAAAGTCATGGAAAACAGCCAAGGTCATGAAAAGTCATGA
>Ga0209782_1002116_pt1 | contig 10897 bp, 7 predicted proteins | sample WorMetmaBAHAMAS1_FD_187390 | JGI IMG/M metagenome (GOLD analysis project Ga0209782, IMG submission 187390) | Marine gutless worms symbiont microbial communities from Max Planck institute for Marine Microbiology, Germany - Inanidrilus... | ecosystem: Host-associated > Annelida > Digestive system >...
TATTAGGCATAGCATACACATTGACAGCAGCTGTACAGGGAACACTTGCCACACAGTACATAATTGCGATCTATCAATGATAAAACTATATTTTACAACTATTATAACTGCAACCTCAACATCCAGTTCACACATTACACAGCTTAATACCTAAGAGAGGTTTACAGATATGTGAACTCTATACCCGCTTAATGTGTTGATTTGCAGCCTAGATGCTTTTTCATCTTGCTTTGTTAGTTAAGTATATTATAGGGTTAATTTGGGTTGCCAGCTTGATGAACATTAGTTTTTAAGGCAGCCTGCCGAGATACCAGAGGTTGATACATACTGGTTATATGCAATAAGTAAGCTGTAAACAGAAGTAGGCATAGGCCCAGAATTTGTCATATTAGTAGTAAATGTTGTGTAGGTTCAATAAAACATAACGGGATGACTTGACAGACTGCAGGACAATCTTGGAACTTTGGTTGGTGAAGGGCACTGACATTGCGTGAATAGTGCAATTGTGTATTTGTGATGTTAGCACAATTTTTTGTTACCAGGAATAAAAACAAATGCTGTGTGATTTATGAAGTAAAACGTGGGGGAGACACGTAGGTGGCAGTCTGTTGCATTCCTAATTTCCTCGGCGGGCACAACATTCTGATGATTCATAACAGTGATTAGTGCTTCACGACTGTTTTTGTTCCATCATCTATATTTGCGTTCCATCGTCTCATCAGAGCGCAGAGAAAGGCACTAGGCAGTTTGCATGGAGAATAAAGTATGCTGACTAGGTAGTTGTTATTGAGAGATGCTATGGACATGATGTTTTAAATTTGAAAATTCTGTCAATTTAATAGCATTATGTGCAGATTATTTATGCATTTGTTTTAATGTTCGATATATGTTTGTGGCATGCACTCTGTATTTTGTGTATAGGATTTTTTAGCTGCAGTTACATCATTACACCAGTGTCAGCTTGTGCTGGATTAACAATCAGATATTGCTAACATACTGTCTGTACATTGTGAAATGAATTCAGCTTACTGAAGGAAGCATGCATGCTTGTGGCGTAGCAGGTTTACTTACAAAATGGAATGTGATAGTTGGCCAGATGCGAAATCTTTCTATGGTTCAGTGTACATCACCTTGTATGCATAACGTCCATATAGCTAGGAATTATGGCTTTAGCCAATGTAGGTATTATTTCAGGCCTGTAGGAGAGGATAAGAGTACTTTTTACAGTTGTTTATATGTTCGTCAACAATTTGAGCCAGATATGCTGCTGTTGAACAGTTGTCAGAATCCAACAGCTGGAATAAGTTACTGGTGTTCAGCACTGGCTGATATGTTTAAGTCATTTGCCAAAAATTACAATTTTCTGACAGCAAGTAGTGCGAGATATGAAAAACCTGTTTCACTTTGTACCTGTGAGAGTATGCGAGACTTCAGCTGTCACAACATTTTGTGCAGTCAGCTAAATGATGCCATCTTGTGGTGTCTTATGAAGTGTACCTTGCTTTCGTGTCTGCCAAAATCATCCACTGATGATTTTCTGACATACTTCAGCATTATGCGACAACCGTACATTGTTGGACGTAATAGCAACAGTCGGTGTTTGTCTCAGCAGCCAGACAAGGATTCCAGCCAGAAGCCTAGTCCTAAACAACTCCATGATGTTCAACAGATTATGATCAGTCAGGTCATACATTTTATAAAGTACTGATTATAGTGCTTATGTATTTCATAGGAGAAATTAATGAAAATATAATGCAGTATACAAAACCTTCGATGAGTATTTGCAGTTTTTCACTTAGCTGACCCAATTTTTTATTACAGTTGACAGTTATATGTGATTTTCATCAGACTGTCACATCTACATCTCGTTTAGCTGTTCCCTTGCTCACCATTCATCTTACCTCATTGCATGTCTGCAGTACCCACACCTTACTCACACACCATCTCCATTTTATGTACTTTTGCTCGCCCATGCTCCCTCCGCTTCTGCAATCCTTTTCTAAGTTTTGTTCTTGCTTTTCTCCTCCTTTTCAGCGATATTCAGTCAAACCCAGGCCTTCAAATTTCATCATCTGTAGTCTCAACATTCGCTCTGTTCCTCACCCACTTCACTCTGCTGCATTAACTAATCTTATTAAGGTGTACCACCCCAACCTGTTCTGTTTTTACTGAAACCTTGGATCAGACCTGCTACCACTTCCACTATAACTTATAAACTGTATCACACCTAAAAGCACCTTACTGAGTTTTTGAGTGGTACTGGCTTTCTCATATGTGAACCTTTCACACAGCTACCATTCCAGAGTTTTCTTTGTTCGAATTATCTGTTACTCTTCAACTTCCTAGCACCAAATGTCCATGTTCAACATCTACTGCCTACCGTCATTATTTTCATTTTCAAAACTCTTTATTTTCCTCGAAGAGTTCAGTTCTTTCCTTTCTCTTGCTACTACTACATGCTGTGAATTCCTCATCACTGGTGATTTTACATTCCCACAGATCATCATCTCACATCTCAGTTTCTAATTTCTATCAGTCCTTTCTTCATGCAACCAACTCAACATGAAAACTTTCCAGCCCATAATAAAGCCACATTCTGGACTTGGTTATGCCCGTATATGACACTTTACTTGTGCCATCTTTCTTCTCCACCCACTGCTCTCCATCTGATCATTTCCGTGTTTTCACCAAACTTTCCGCAAATACGGATTCTTTTCTCTCTGACCTTAAATCCTTTAGACTTTATAACACACCCTTTCGAATCAATTGGATCTTTCCTATGCTCCAGTTATTATCAAATTCACCAGATGTCACTCTCTATTCAACCCTTGGTTTGCTCAATTGGGGGTGTATTTGGACCATCCACAAAGAGTACTTCTTTGTCTTTATCACTGTGCAAAATTTGGTTGCGATTGATGCAGTACTTTTGGTAATATGAAAGTTTCAATATTTGGCATATTTGCCAAAATATTTGGGTTTTGGAGGATTTGACCCCTAAATGGGGTACAGTATCAACAAACTCCAGGAATGCACACCCTTGCACGATACCGCTTTGTTTAAGTCATTAAGCGCGAAAATCCTCCAACTGGTGTTACTTGTAGGTGTGTTCCCAAAAAGAGGTATAAATAAATGAATGAATTGGTTTTGTGTTTGTAGTTTGTTCTGTTGAGATAATTATGATGTTCTGTTGATATCTGTAAAAGATTATAATTTAGTTGAGACTTAATGAAACCAGTGTTACTGGTATTCATAGATTCCTGATATTTTTCTGAAGAGTCATGATTATCGAATATACATCAAAGATGTGGTGCTTGAAAACAACTGGAACACTGCTAAACCTCGGAAAATAGTGTAAGTACTGCTAAATTGCACTTTGCTTAAATTAGTCACACATTTGTTGTTTCACAGTTTTGAAAGATGTACTCTTTAATAAAACTTATTATAGCTATAAAACATAAACATAAACATTCACTTTAATACAGCCAAGACAAACCGCTCGACCAATAACACATGTGAAACAGACACATCTGTCACGCAGGACAGCTGTACAACTAGGCCTAGGCTGCCACGCCGGGCAGCCAATACAAAGGTAAAGAAGCATATAGCAGTTTGTGCTACAAGCACCACACCGCTATGGGAACTCACGTGCCATATGGGATCACACAGTGTTACCTGCCACCCGGCAGGGGTGACATTCCCGCCTTATAGTCTACAATGCTGTTTAGTTGTAGTACAGTTTCGTCTCATATTTAAGAGTAAATGCATTTTGATGTTTGAGTGAAACATTTGAGGAATTATTTTGGGGGTATCTTTAGTACAGTTGATGGTGTGTGGTTAATCAGTGAACTGACAGTATGGTGATAATAAAATTATCCAGTATGCTAACTTGATAAAAAAGCAGCGTTTTAAAGTTTGGCACATAGATAATTACTTTGCAATGTTTTACCTAAGTAGTGAAGTATGTAACCATGAATCACTGGGCCACTTAATATTATCACTAAGACTAAAGTCTTAGACCAGAAGTCGGACCCTAGACTAACTAATGCAGAATATAGAGTGACTCTAAGCTTTGGTCGGGGACCAGAGTCTAAGACTAGACTTACCACATAAATCGAAGTTTGAGTCTGAAATTAACTCTTAAATCAAACTCAAGACTGGACAATTCAGTCTCTTACAGAACAGTAGGCATGGTCAACTGCCTAGCAGCTAGGCCGGTAGCCTGTGGCAATACTCAGAGCCAGTTAATGACCAGCCAGCAGCTGCACAGTTCACTGAGCATGGGCAGCATGCTGGACACCGTCTAATGCGTGGAAACCATGGCCACTGTCCTGCAAATGACAATGTCAGAGTAGGCCTAAAGAAGGTATCTTCCAGATATCGGCGAAACGATATGCCCCCTTTCATATATTGAGAATTAGAATGTTATAAATTTTAGACATCCAGGAAATTCACGAATTTTAACACATTTTAGAATGCCAACGAATTTCAGTTAGAAAATTTGTTTATTCTTTACTTGTAGCCCAAAAGTGGGCCAAAATCAACAGCTTCTGACAACAAAATAAACACTAAAGTTGCCCACAGTAGCCATGAATATTTTTAAAAGTACATGTAGCCCAAAAAGTAGCATGTCGCAAAAAACAAATTTTAGAGCGCAAAAAAGTAGCTAAATTTGCGCTTTTCTTCACAAATTCTCAATCTATGCCATCACATACATATGGCAGTTCGATGTTGACAGACAGACAGACACATGACAACAGCATATACCGCGCTAGCATAGCATTGCATGATAAAAATAACTATCGTTACCTCTTGCAACAGGTAATCCAATCAGTCAGCTGCCAACTAACATTCGCAGTGCTACTTTTCACATTGAATAGTTTATGTTGCCACTGTCCTGTAAGTACGTTGAACTTAGTCTGAATGCTATCAGCCAGCCGTTTTACTGCACTGTGGCCTATCTGTGGTCTGACAAGCCAATCATCTGTGTTTCTCACACCTCGTAACCTTCGGAGAGGCATCTCCTCTCTTCAGGCCACGAGCTATGAGAAAACTTAGACGATTTGGCCTGTCGAACCACAGATAGCCCATCGGGCAGTAACTCGCTGGATGATATCATTCAGACTCACTTTAACTGATACATACCGAACAACTGTAATGCATTTAGAGTGGTGGTTATCACTAAACCCTTAGAGTTAAGACTGGCCTTAAACCAGGCCACTTTGTTATTGACTTATATAAGTGTGAACAAATACGTCGGTGAACAGTGATGGCATTGTTGCTCGTGGGTATAATTACAAGAGGGCCTAGCAGTGGCTAGGATAGCGCGAGGTGACCCCTCCCCTCTTCCACCAGAAATCCCGGCATCATCCCATCCGACGATCCGGGTGAGGCATTGCCAGTAAGTAGCAAAGACAGCCATCTATCCAAGCATGCAAAGGTATCCCGGATCCATTGCACCCTGTGACCACAATGCACAAACGTCACAGACAGACGGACACTGACATCGTAGCATAAGCGCGAGGTGTATATATTACATCTCGCACTAAAGGACTGTGGACCAAAAGCATTCAATGACTAAAAGGAGTGCATGCCAAAACATACTGTCACATTGCTGAGAAAAGTGAATTATATCTGTATGCCAGTGAGTTAACATGATTGTCTGAAACCTGGTGTAAGACTTTGATGCTAGGCCAAAGTCTAATATGAATTGATCTAAAGTCAACTTTTGGGCATTCAGATTAAAGTTTGGTTTTGTACTAAAGTCTTAGGCTTTGGTCTTAGTGAAAGATAACATGAATGGTATTGTGATTGTGGTAGCGGGATCGCTGGATATGTGCTGGCTGTTTTAAAGATTCGTTTCTACTTTCACTGCAAATATCCCTCAGTTAAGGTGGCTGTATTGAACTCCACAGTAGATGAGTCACTGGGCTGTGTTCATATTCACTGGCGTATTTCATTTCTGGCACAGAAGATGGCCTTCATGTTCTGGAAGTATGCTTTTTTTCAGTTCCGGGAAATAGCAGAAGATGAATCGCAGTAAGTGGTTTATTCAGTCTTTGCATGTCAGAATGTTAAATTTTACACCAGCAACCATTTTACCGCCATTATACCGGTAAAACCGTATTAGCTAGCACACCTAATTAAGAACAGGAGGATTCTGTTGGCGCAGTGTTTTACTGCCTGCAGTCCGTCACTGATAGCAACTGGTGTGTTTGGATCAGTGACGTAATGCAGGCAGAATTAAAAGCAGTGTTAAAACCTGTCTCTTTGCTATTGCTGAAAACTTACAAATTCAGTATTGTCACTGTTATCATTTTTGTTGCTCAGACTTGTTGCTATTAGAATTTTAAATGCAGAAATGTTTTGTTGTTAGCATTACAGCCATTAAACAAGTTACTGAAGTGATGCTCTAGCGACACTGTCAGTTCATTGTGTTAAGTTAGTACTAACCAACAGTGTCATGTTTTCCGCAGGTGTCTTGAAGGTCGTTCAACTTTCTACATTAACAATAAAGGTCTTATCTACAAGCATGTGCTAGATAGGGTTTGTATTTAAGCTGTGTTATGTAATATGTAATTTGTGCAAAGGTGACTTGTCTCAGTAAAGGCTTAACAAATTTCTTTAATACTTTACAGATTAGAGCAACATTTATATATTGTCTGTGATATTTTTATTTTCACAGAGTAATTCACAAATTTCAGTTATCTGTAGTACTAAAAATATAAGTACTGTAGTTAGTAATGTATTATGTAGGCATTTGTTATTGTTTAATTATGCATTTTTATATAGTTATATTTATTAGAACTAGGCATGTTCTGCCTTGAGTGTCTCTAAATTACATACTGTTAAAAAGATAATCATTTTATGGATAAAACGAACTTTCCAAAAAGTCTAGCATGTGCTGCAATTGTGATCATTTTACTGCTGCCTTATGTTGTTATTGATGGTCATTTTTAAGTGAACTTTTTGTGCCAATGTTGGTTATGTGGCACAAAGAGCATTGAGCTAGTAAAGGTCATTTAGCATTTACGAAATGGGTAACTCTGTAAAGCCTGTGATGAATGTGCTCAACTGTGCATCTGAACCAAAATGGAAAGTAGTATGGGTAATAAATCATCAGTTGATGAGACGTGCCCTCTGCCTTTCAATAATTTGAATAGCAAATGGCCCCATCATTGTTAAGTCCAGTGGTACTCCATTATATGCACAGTTCAGAAGACATAATTGTAATGCTAACCTTGATGAAGGGTTTTTGGCCTCCAGTATTTAGAGCAGATCAATACTACTACAGTTAAAATATTGCTAATGGTGGTAGAGTTGATTAATTTGAATGAAAGGTGAATGCTTCATTTTACTGCTAAGAAGAGTGCTGATAGAAGTTAGCAACAGTCAACACAATACTTGTTTTGTGTTTATTGCAGATGTTATTTGACATTAAGAAAGATAATGCTGATGCATTGAAATCTGCAAGATGATTGGATTTTTATGGCAATTTTAACAATAATATAGCAGTATACCATAAGTTGTTGAATACTTAACTATGAGTAGTTTGTCAGTACTAATTTGCAGGACACTGTCACAGTATTTAGATTATGATTTCTATGCATGATTGCTCAAAATTAATAATTAGGAGCTTTCACATCACTCTTAACTGAATTAGAGACAGTGGACCCTGTTTACGTTGGTTTTGTCCAGATGATTTGAAATGAGATTTTATATGCTGTGTAAACATTGCTTTAGTGACCTATGATACCGGGTTGGTACAGGCTTGTCCCCCCCCCCCTTATATATTCTTGACCATTGCAGACAGCAGATGGGTATTAGCTTTTGTTGGGTATCATTTTTAGGCTGTCAGCACTTAGTTTCAGCATAATTTGAACTGTTTTAGCAACCTGTTTCTTTTATCAGTTCACTTGCCGTGTCTAGCATTGTGAAATCTATAAAGTCGTGATGTCCATCGTTCAGGACACAGTTAGGCTGGCATATGCAGCAGCGGAGTTGTTAGCCCATGCAAAGCATCGCAGCAACTTAGCAAGGCTGTTGCCCTGTTGCATGCAGTACCATAACTGGTCTCATGCTGCTAGGTTCCATCACAAGAAAAAATTTTGACGGTAATATGGGGTGCCATATAACGTATAGGCAATTTGGCTTCTTTCCAAATTAATTTGAGATTTTTTGTTTAATATTAACTCCAGTCCAGCTATCAAAAATGGTGACAATTGCTATATAATTCACAGTAACCGCTCACTGACCATAACACATTAACCATATAAGGTCAGGTTGCGTCATCCTTACGTAATAAATAATGAATCTTTGTTCACCTTAATAGGATTTTATCGCAGAGTTCAGATTGAGAATAAATGGTGCAACTGCGAAACCGATCAATTTCAGATATTCCAGTAATGTTGCGCGGAACTTGCGCCATAAAATGAAAGCGGCCGTCTAAACATTGATTGGATACGATGTGAACGCTGCTTTACGTTCTTCCTCTCAACTTACGAATCTATGGACCATTTGTTTTCTATGTAAACACTTGAATTATGACTGACGTGGATTAAATTTGCGTTTAAATTGTTTAGATTATTAATTTTGGCGATTCTGTACTGTGTACGTACAGTTCCAAGTATTGTGTGTAGTAGTCATTACTGTATATCAATAATTCTAGGCTTACTTCGCCGAGCTGAGCATAGAACTCACTGCTGTGCCCAGTTGACCAAGCTGTTATATAAGTTCTGTTGGTAAAATGCGGAGTTACATAATACGTAATATGTAGGTAAAATGAAGAATGGAAAATGTGGAAAGGCAGTGCGTAATGGTGGGTAAACCTAGTGATATGCCAAAGCTGGTCAAAAGTTATATACTTTGAATGCAAATTTTTTTATTTCAAAATTTTTTCAGACACACATTGATTGATTGATTATTTGCATTGTAATGCAAATACTGCTTTAATGGCCTAAAGGCAGAAGTAAGTGCCAGTTCCATTGTAGCTAATACACAATCGGTGCCGAAAATGCACTGTCTTGTGTTAATTGCATTTGTATGTAACTGAAGACCAGCTGTGTTGTTAGAGGAAAAAAGAACTTTTAAGGTGCGGTAAATAATGCTAGTTTTCGCACAATACGGCTTTTCAGGCAGATGATGGATACGATGCGATTGTGAACAAAATACCACAATACAATACGGTACAGTGTACAGAACTACTGTTTAACATGCACCTCACTAAAACAAAGCAATATCGACTTGGGGCAGGGCACTGTGTTGGAAGTTGGCGACATCACCAGTCAAGCATGACGAGCACCGTTGTAGCTATATAAATTCACCACTCACTGTAGCTGCGGTCGATGAGGTGACGTCAGCGACGTCATTTGTTTCAAAGTTATTGTCATCCGTGGCATTCATACCTGCCTGTAGTGTGCATGTGTACAGCTTGCGCAAATCACATTTAGTTCAGAGTTCTGATGCTCTAGTAACTCCGACACTGTGAGAAAAAAAACATTTTTTAGCACCCACTAGTTCAGTGGACACACAACATGCTGTGACTGGAAATGTCTAGCACATCAACTGAGAATGTCAGATGACTGTTAACAGTTACTTTTACCAAGCCATGCCAGGTGCACTAATTATTTTCTAGGAATCTGCCATGCCTATGGCTTGCTGGCTGCGACAGTGTGCAAACCGTGGGAAATGGGAAGGGAATGGGGAAAAAGAAAGGTCGAATGTCAATTGCAATGCCGGCCGTCGTCAGTCGTTGACTGACTGATTGATTGATTGGTCGGTTAGATTAAATGCTTTGTGGCGAACACATTGATTATATTACACGTAATGGCGAGTTAATAACATTCATAAGTGTTGTCAACCGCCCATTCCCATTAGACCCATGCCTAGAAATAAAACCGAATCATAAATTTTTTTATATGAAAAATCGTTGAAAAATTTATCATAGCATGAAAATCCAGAATCATCACAGAACTTCTTAGTGTGTTGTCATTTACTGCCACTTTAGCATCATCCTATCATAAATGACGTAACTATTATTGTTATTGAAGCTATTTGTTTCGTGCACATAATGTTTAAGTCTGTACATTTTGATGCATTTTTACAGCTGATGATGCAACATTCAACCGAAGTCATTTATTTACTGTTGTATAAAATATACATCACTTGCTGACGAGAGCACATGACATGCCCCCACCACCACACACAGTGGCTAATCACTAATGACCAGTAGTCAGATGCAGGATAATTGTGGCCATTAGATATGGTAAGCAAGACCCCAGTACTAATGGAAGCCAAAATCAGCCTTAGAACAAGGACTTTGCACAAATTTTCATTGACTTGTCTCGGAAATAGACATCGTTTACTACAGGTCATCAGTAGTAGAGTTAGAAGAACGATCCGTAAAAAATAGACCAGACTGATTCAGTAATTTTATGTCTTGTGGACTGGCCGAGTCATCTTTCCCACAACAGGTGGTCATGATCAGTTGGTAGTTCAATGTCGCTGTGGTGGACTGGCGTCACTGACACCGGTGCATCTAGGTAATGATTAAATTAATAAATTCAGTGATATAATTGCCCATCACTTCCTACTGACTAGAGTTAGAAGTTGCTAACTGGTCCAACAGTACAAGCAATTAGTGTTGGCATCAGATCTCCTTTGACACTGGACCGTGTCAAAGGAGATATGATGCCAACACTAATTGCTTGTACTGTTGGACCAGTGACGATCTACATGGACCGGCATTGAGTCGATTCACAGTGGACCGGATGTGGTCCAGAATCAGTACCAAGATCTGTTCTAAACTTCTAACTCTAGTCAATAGGAAGTGATGGGCAGTTATGTCGCAGCAATTCTGATGAACTTGAGTGTCCGTGAAGTCATTCACCCATTTCAAGCC
>Ga0209782_1002117_pt1 | contig 10896 bp, 4 predicted proteins | sample WorMetmaBAHAMAS1_FD_187390 | JGI IMG/M metagenome (GOLD analysis project Ga0209782, IMG submission 187390) | Marine gutless worms symbiont microbial communities from Max Planck institute for Marine Microbiology, Germany - Inanidrilus... | ecosystem: Host-associated > Annelida > Digestive system >...
GTACGGGAGGGCAGGGAAGGGACAACAGGAGGGAGGGAATGGATCATCCCCCAACACCAATACCTGGATCCAGTCCTGCTAGTAATGAAAATATAAATAGAAAATTTCTAAATTTTATATAATGATTCAGATTCGATATGTGTATTCATCATGATGGTTACCCCGTCAGCAGCAGGCGGTAAATGAGTTTCTTGCAGTCCTTTGGATTTTACGACACTATAATCATACTCGTTTTATAACAATAATAATAATAATAACAGTGAAGGCTGGGTGACAGCCAGTCTGTATATAAAATCTGTGCAACATACCTACAAAACTGAAGGGCCAGCTTGCTCAGGTTAACCTGAAAAAACAGCCAGTTGGTGGAAGCAAAATACGGTGGGCAATGCAACGTGACAAACTGCCCAACTCGTGTGTCCCGGGACCACTACTTTTCATGACATATTTCTCCTATCTCTCACATTGCCTATCTTCACCGAATCAATCAACAGCAATATACAATTTATCAGTGTAGCACGGCAGTGCTTACACTGTTGTAAGATCGACCAGCCAATCCTATGGAGATAATAAAATTTTGAGGGGTCAGAGCTCCAAAACCCCTTAACCGATTGACAAAAAACTTGGCGAGGGTGATTGTCGGCGATGACTTCCCGCATGCCAAAACAAAACAATCGCCCCATTGGGGGCGTGGCGGCATATGCATGAAATATCACCCTCGAGTGTTTTGCAGTTTTCCTATCCTATCTCTTTTTTGTGACCCCAAATTTTGCTCACGTCCTGAGACTAAACCGTAGAAACGATTTTTACGTGGTTTGCTTCGTATGACATCAATTTCGGGTTATTGCATTGCCAGAGGAATAACAATGCAGAAAGTATCCATTTTCCTGTATTTTTACCGCAAAAACAGCCAAAAAAAGGCGTGAATAGGCATTTTCAGACCAAACGCGCAAAATATTCTAACTTTTGTATTATCAAAACGACTAATGCGATTCCAACTAAATTTTGGACAGTGATAAAGACCACCAAATTCTCGTTGTGGGTCATCTCAAAATTTGCCACAAATCCAAAATGGTGGACGGCTGCCATCTTGAAAAAGGATAAATTGCTATATCTCAGTAGCGGTTCCACCGATTTCTACGAAATTTTGTGTGCTGACGCATATTGGCCCTCCAAACCCTAAATGCTGTTCAAAAATCATTTTTAAATCCAAGATGGTGAACGGCCACCATTTGGAAATTGTTAAATGCAGCTGTTTGGCTGATTTTGACAAAATTTGTACTGCGATGCACATTAGTCATTTCAACCTGATCGGCGACTAAAAATTTGATAATTCCACATTGCGGACGAAGACCATCCTAAAAACAGACAAACAAAATTTTGCATGATGGGTAGATTTGGCCTCCACACCTTAGGCCTAAGTTAATTAATAACCCAAACAAGTGAAGATGGAAATTTGAGATAAAACTTTAGCAATAAAACTGCAAATATTTTTGGTACAAACTTTCCAGTTTACAACCAAGTACAAGATCGACTACTGAGTCATAGCTCTAAAACTAGCAAAAATGAAAATAATTATCGCTCAATTATAATTACAAGACATGCTCTGGGTTTTACATTTAAATCTGGTGACTGACAAGATTTAAATGTTACAACGCATGTGTTTTGTGATTATAACTGAGCAATTATTTTGATTTCTGCTGTTTTAGAGCTATGACTCAGTAGTCGATCTTATACTTGGTTGTAAACTGGGAAGTTTTCACCATAAATATTTACTAACTTGCTCTAAAAAGACCATACAGTAACAGTATTGAAATCACAGTGACTTGTGCTGTGAAGGTGTCATAAAATAGTTAATAACAGTATATACATACGCCAGCCTAACTGCAGCACTTGCAAAACAAACAGAATGGATTATGCAGCTGCTGATAGCGCTTTCACACTCAGACATGTGTCCGAGTGTGAAAGCACCATAACACATTTGTTTTTATTATTTAAGTGGCTATGCAGCAGCAGACACGAGCAGTGAGCCATCTCGAACAGAAATTCAACTTTACGGGCAGGATCAGATAGTGGAGCAAGTTTGGACATATCATGCGAGGAATGAACATCAGTCCGGCAATATGTCTGCTGGCGGCAGCCGAACATCGATACGCTGTCGACATATTGGACATGTATCATGCTGCAACACATCAGCAGTAAGCACATTTATCTATGGTAATGATCAGTGGCGGTGGTTCAATTCACAGGGGGTTCAAATCAATGTACTTCTTTATTTTACTGCCTACCTTGAGTCCTAAATGCCATATCCTGCAAACTGCTACTCATGGCTAATAGGCCTACTCCCCAATGCCACAAGTGTAGAGTTATGCCTCAAATTTCAATCTCGGGCTTAACCTAACTCGATCCCGAAATCACATCTCACTGGAACTGGAAAAATGGGCCGGGATTGCATTCCTACGCCTGGTCATCCATCCCAGTACTAACTGTGCTCAATGTAGAGTAACTTTGATCATGCGACGAACAATGCTACCTCTACGCCAAACCGCCATAGCAGTAATGGTATTATCTGGATCAACGACGTTACTCTGCATGAATCCACATTAGTACTGAGGTTGGTCAGGGCATCCAGAGTATACTGTTTTAGTGTGTATCCAGTCACCTATGCCAATTCAGCCTCCCTAGGGATGTGAACGGGTAATTAGCTGGAGTCCCTATCCCCACAGATACATTTCTGTGATGTACCTCCTGGGATTCTACAGTCTATACACTGTACATGCCGTTCAGCACTAGCCTCTACCCATAACGTTGTCCCAAAATGGCAGCTATGCCATAGCACGATGGTATGTCCATGTCCTTAGCAATTGCAACAAGCAACACGCCAAGTTTACTGATTAAGGTCCAGTTTTTCCACAGCAAATTAATCTCCCGTTAATTTAATCCGGCATTAAATCCAGCAGATAACGATCAATTTACTCAGATGTCGTTTTTCCGCTGGTAGTTCGTCAATTAAATCGTCCATCTGGATGATTTAATTGACGAACTGCCGGTGGAAAAACGACATCTGAGTAAATTGATCGTTATCTGCTGGATTTAATGCCGGATTAAATTAACGGGAGATTAATTTGCTGTGGAAAAACCAGACCTAAGTTTTTACGTCCTACTCGACACAACATAGACCACTTCGGGGATGTTCTTCCGAGACAGTTGGTTGGTTGATTGGAGATTTACGGTGCTTTTATCACAATTTATGTCATATCGTGCCCTTAAGGTAAAAACCATATTGTAAATATTAAAGATTTAATAGAGATTAATTCTTGGATTAAGGTTTCTTTCCAGACAATCTCTTGGTTAGCACTGAAGCAACAAAACCCAACAGTACAAAATCAAACTAGGTAATACCAAAAAACATGCACACAAAATGCTAAACCAAGGATATAAACAAAAGCACACACAATGAAACCTAAAGCTACTGACAAACCGACATGTAAATTTAAGAACTGTTCGCACATGTATGCATATCATTACACTCAACTGTCATACATAACACAGCTCAAAACAGTCTGATAATCTTCCAGCTTAACCTGCCAACAAACATCTTAGCTCACTTGCTGTCTATTGGTGATGGGGGGCAATACAAAGATGGTGGTTATCAAGACACAGGCAGGGTGGCACAAAACACAGGTCAGTTTTACATTTCACCATGAGACTTTGTCGTAATCTGCATAAAAACTCATCGTTGTAGATTAAGTTACAGAACAAACACGTTGCTACACTACCTTATGAAATATCTCGCAACTTTCTAACCCACAGTGGGTGAGGTCAACTTTGGCTAAGTCTAAAGGCTAAGACTAAAGACTTAGACCAAAAGATACACATTTAACACAGGGAATTCCCAAGTTAAGACTGTTTGGTTCAGCTTAGCCTTTAGACTCAGCGGAAGTTGATCTCACCCAGTGTCAAATAGCCAGCTTTTTGCACCGTCTGATATAAATTTGGAAATCAACAGCAGAACATCTTTAACAGGGACTGCTAAAACATCGCACTGATGTGACAAACTGGTCTTGAAGGATAAGACGTTTTTGGCACTAACCAGCTGCAACCACGGAACGATGCAGTCGCCGTGATATATGTGTTTGCAAGGCAGGCCGCGGACGTGTTCGTTCAGCTTGAAATCTTCCATGCAGATGTTGCACTGCAGGCAGGAGTCTGTACAGCACCAGCATGCTCCGTTAAGAGCTTTTTTGCGTGTTTTTTTTAAATTAGTTCTAGAGTTAGAACAGATCTTGGTACCGAATCTGAACCACATCCGGTCCACTGTAGATCGAATCGGTACCGGTCTATTTTTCTAGATAGAGACTGGTCCAACAGTACCAGTAATTAGTATTTAATTTAGTTTAGTATTTAATTATGTCTCCTTTGACATTGGCTCATTGTGATCAACATAGATGGTTGCTGTACATGCTGAGTTTGATCAATACCTAAATGAACCAGTGCTGATGCCATCATTCACACTACTGCGGGATTGGATTACCAGCTAATTACCACCATCAGCTGCAGAAACCTTGCACATTTCATTGCCATTTGCCACTACTGGACCAGGTACTGAATCGGCCGGTCCAAATCACATAAATTACTGAATCGGCCTGGATCATTCTAACTCTAATTAGTTCCTTCCCCAGGAGCTGGTGCTGTTGGATCTTGAGTAAAGTTTCACAATGCTTGGAATTACTAAGCTCTCAAGTGGGATAGTGGATATTGTCGAAAAGGTGCCACTCATGTTTACTTTTTCTATCCCATGCACTCTTTTCACCATACATTAATAAGAGCGTCATTCTCCCTTTCCAAGACTGTCTGATTCAAGGAATGCACATGAAATAATACTGGGAGTTACACACCAAAACATCATATTATTCATAATTAAACTGTTCCAGGCAGACTGTCTATGTAATGCATTATACGAGACTATGAATCAGTACATTTCAGCCCAGTATGTCTACGACTGGAATTGCTTCACTGCAAAAAGATACCATAACATTCCAACAGTTTTGAGTGTGCCAATCCATTATCCAAATTCCCCCATACCCTAAAATTACCCTCCTTTCGGCTGGAAACCCCCCACATGCTGAAGACATCCTCGCTGTTGGTTTGCTGATTTGTACTTAACACCATTGTAAGCACATATGAGATAATCTCGTACCATTAAGATAACTTTATTTTCACAAATTTTTACTAGTCAAGCAAGTGGATACTTCATCGATATAACTGTGGAAATAGTATTAATGTCCAGAATGACAGCAGGCTGTATGACAGACCATGCAATCCCCAAACGTAATCTACGGATCACTTATCTGAATGCTGGACTGAGGAAGTAGTGATTACCATGCAGATTATAATATTATGACGAGTTACACAATTAAGGGTGTTCAAAAATTCGGTAACCATTAAACAGTTGCCTTCACCACGACTCAATGAATACAGTAAATATCGCTATATATATAAATCAAGCAAAGACGGATCACAACAACTTACCGACTTGTTCTTGATCAATGGTCACCAACGGTAAGGCATCGATTTGGTCTTTTGACGCTGGAGGAGGACCGCCAGCTCCATCCAGCTGGTTCAGCAACTGCTCAACATACCGTCCATTTATTTTATTACTTACTGAATTACTTAAGTTAGGTTTTAACGTCTTACTCGACATAAAATAGGTCATTCTGGGGATGCTTTTCCCAGCCGATCTCTTGGTGAGGCTGGCCAAAAGATGGATGGGAAAAACACCCCCAAAATGACCTATTTTGTGTGGAGTTGGACGTTAAACATAACTCGTAAGCCAGTAATGAGAAAATAAAATCGAAACCGGGAGAAATAACTACCAAAAACATACAATAAACCTAGTCTAATGGAAATGCACAGATTACAAAATTTTTGTAGTCCGCAGCTTCTATCTTTTTCTTTGAGAACAGACCCTGTCTGCTTACAGGTCAGATGTCGTAAGACATAGCTCCTTAGTTTTTTGTGTTTATTTTGTGTTACTGTTAGATTTTATGTTACTGAGGGCTGATTGTTAGTCGCGCCTCTCGCACGCTGCGAGGTGCGACTTAAGTAGTCACGTTTCTGTCCGTCCATGACAAAAATTTTTTTTTGTCCGAGGCCCAAGTTTTGTAATGCTTTTCTCCAAGCTGGTTTGACCGAAATTTGGCATGATGTGGGTATTAGGGGATAGCAGGGCTTAAGCAAAGTTGGTGAACTTTGGTCCACTTTTTTCGGGAGAACAAATTTTTGATCGTGTTAAGAACCCATAGAGGCGTGACCATATACCAATAGGTATTCTAGTTTTAAAAAATGCACGGCATTGGTTGCAGCCTGTTGTAAAGGACGCCTACGCAGTGATGAAAATAATAACTCATAGAATCCAGTAGAGCATCAGTGTACATACGTTGGTAATGACATTGTCCAGGCCGCCTGCTGTAAAAACATAGTCGCCAGCATTCTGTGACATTGGAGCACTAGTAAACAAACACACACACATATCGCCAATATGTACAGCATTCATATTATAATGTTACACTGGTTCTACGTAACCTATAAATATTCATAATGTTTGCTCGACTAGAATTAAACTGCACTTTCTATACAACTAACACTGCATAACACATTCAAGATTATAATTTTATCACATACATTAATACTTTAACAAAGTCTATCATAATATTGCAAGTTGAGCACTTAAAATGTTAACTAATGTCAGTACAAGAACAATATTTACGTTGAGAATGACATGTGTTGCACATTGTTACTGTGTGTACACTACAGATGTAGTATATTGTGGACCAACCAACAAGACAGGTATGAATTTGTGTGAAATGATATGGTAGTAGAGTTGAATAACTGTTCCGACAGCACGCTCTATTTCCGGTCCATCTAAAACCTGGTATAGACTGACGATCGCTTGTCCATACCAAAAATCTTAATTTCAGTCTACTCTATACCAGGTTTTAGATTGACCGGAAATAGAGCGTTGTGCTGTCAGAACAGCTATTCAACTCTACTCATGGCATTATATACAATTTAGTCTTTATGATATAAGACTGAAGTAGTGTAGATGTAATTATCACATTAATAGTAATGCTGAGCTAAAATAAACATAACACTATAAATCAACTCAATTATGCCACATCAAAAAGCTGTTGCAAAATAATGTTAATCATTGGGAAGAATAACAATCTAGATTACTACAGTTTAACGTCTATAGTTTTTTTTAATAATCGAAAAGCCATTGACTGACTTTAGCCTGACTGACATAATCCTAATCATAATGGCAGCTAAATCAACTATCGTTATAGAGTTGTTAACGGTTAACCAGTCCTAAATCTGAAACCAGTCACGTTTGGCACGGACCGGTTAACCATAATTGTTTCCATTCTGCCCATCCTTCCACAGATCTTGTCTGTCCACTGTGGACTGGACCACGGCCATCGCTATAGCGTAACTGGACTCACTAGTACAGCGTGCTGCTGCTGCTGCTGCTGTACATCGCCATCACTAACGCTGCAGTCGGCCAACTGACTGCTATCAATTTCCCACGCTACTTAGCAGCTACCCTGGATGAGGTCGTGAACCTGCGGCGATGCAATGGTCGCATGCCTTGAGTGGGGGAGGAGGTGGCGGAATCACATTAGCTCTGCTCTCAGTGCTTTGTGATGAGGTAGGTAGGTAGGTGTACTTAATTGGCTGGGGTAAAGGCGGGAATGTCACCTCTGCCGGGTGGCAGGTAATACTGTGTGATCCCATATGGCACTTGAGTTCCCGTAGCGGTGCGGTGCTTGTAGCACAAACTGCTATATGCTTCCTTACCTTACCACATGTTTTGCGGGCGCGTGTAGGAATTACTATGGTCACCAGTCCTTTCAGGCACGGTTAAATGGTCCCAATTAATGGGTGGTCTTAACAACTGTAATCTAATCGTTACACACAGCTCGGTAAAAAAACACCAACTAGCACAGACTTTGCCATATTTACAGTAGCTATGAAATGACAATTTCAATCTAGCAAAGATAAGAGTAATCTGAACAAAATTTTAGATATCACAACGGTGACAGCAATAGTGTACATACAACTGGATGTTAATGGGACCCTGATGCATTGCACCTCCCATCACACTGCCAATAAACTGACTCAAGAACCTACACATCACATAATAAAGAACATCATTAGAACACAAAATATGGTTGGAGACTAACGGCACTTTTAACACAATTTAGGTCATATCGCGCCTTTAAGGTAAAGACTATATTGTAAATACTAAAAATTTAATAGAGATTAATTCTTTGGAGTAAGGTTAATAAAAAAAAGAAAAAAATATATATATATACATAATAGCACTAGAACTACATTGAATGAAGAAGTCATAATTAAATAAATTGTTTGATTAAATAAAGTATAATTTATGCAAGATTTCTTAACTAAAAATTACAACTGATTGTACAAGTTAATCTTTTCAAGGAAATTTAGTATATTCTGGATCGGTGTTTGAAGATATTTTTAACATAAAATACAGAAAAACAGTTAAACATGGATTACTTAAATATCACATATCATCATCAGTCTATCTGTTCAACTGGTGAGCTGAGACAGAGGCGGCAACGACACTTCCTGACTCTTCCCGAGGTGAAAATGAAGATAAGAAAAATAAAAACTGCCAAGTTTACAACCAAGTGTAAGATCGACAGCTGAGCCAAAGCTCTAAAACAGCAAAAATCCAAAAAAATCGCTCAATTATAATCACAAAACACATGCGCTGCAACATTTAAATCTGTCATTCACCAGATTTAAATGTAAAACCCAACGCATGTGTTTTGTGATTATAATCGAGCGATTATTTTGATTTTTGCTGTTTTAGAGCTAAGTAAGTAAGTAAATAAGTAATCCTTTTAATTCTTGACAGTCAAACGCCACCAAGTAGCACAGAAAACAGCATACAGTGAATATGACAATGTTAAAATCTCAGAATTTACTACAACCATGGAAGCCTGTCTGCCAAAAAAACAACTTGATCCATCCAGCCATTTTGATATAATAATTGGTTGGTTCTTGGTTAGTTGGGAGTTTAACGGCACTTTCACACAAACATGGTAATATTGCGACACAAACAAATGGCACTAATCAACATACTGCACAATAATTAGTTTAAAATTAAGTAAAACGATACTATTCCGAACTCAGCAGTCATACTCTTGAAACGGATTGTTGCTTCCCGGCCCCATCCGATGGATCGTGATACGGGTGTGTTGATGTCGGCCACGGTCAGACCCTGTACTCTGTTCCACGGTCACGTGAGCTCCTCCGGCAGCCTGAGATGAATTCTTGTAACAAACACGATCGACAGACTAATATGTACTCACTCCTCTATACTAGGGTGAGTGAGTGAGTAGTTTCTTAACGTCACATAAGCACAATTTATCAATCAATCATCAATCAATCAATTCATTTAAGTCAGACTACTGGGGTCCATAGACACACAAACATGCACACACATAAACACACCTACTCGCCATAAGTGCGTCTGTTTCGGCCCTTTCAAGTCCCGGTCAGGACCCGGGACTGACGGTTCGGGTCTCGGGATTCAAAGAATCCAGGTATTAACATCCCTAGTCAAAGGTCATGGACCACTGCAGGGCAACACAGTGGCTTGCTCATAGACGTAAACACTGCTGGTTACCATGGTGATTAGGCTTGCAGGGTGCCACAAGCGTTGACCCTTTGCAACGAGCATTTGGCTTAGTATAACAGGTTATATTCTGGAAAAGGTGGATAAGAATGACCCAAATAGAACTGGCTGACTCAGGTTCAGCCAGAAAAAAATGGTTGTTAAATGGAACACACAGTAGCATAGTAACTATATCACAAGAGAATTCATTTAAAGTTTGATCGTCTGTTATGTGTGCTGTACAAATTAACCTCTAGGCACTTAAATTTATATTTAATCAGAAATATACCTGTGAACCCGACTCGGAGGTATTTTCATCGCTACAAAATACAGCATGTATTATGATAATAAGAGTCAAGTGAACAGTATTTGATAAAAGCAACTCAAGCAAAGACAAAAATGAACAAATCAAGCAGATAAAAACTGCTGCATGTTGTCAATTATTTTAAATTTTATTTTAACATAAAGTTGCTTCAACATTCAGTTGTGTACATAACAAGACATTTTTCACATTTGCAACTTGCAATTCTGAATATCCAAGCCTTCTCTCTTTTACGATAAGTAATGCCACTGACATTAAGTTAAGAAAATGACGTACATGTAAACAAAAATATACTTCCTTAATTCATTATTATAGCAAGGACTCACGTATAGTTAAATTAGCACATTTATTCCTATGACAACTACTAGGTTAAAAAATTACTCAATAAATCGAAAACGTTAAGCAACTGCTTACTGTTAATCATGTAAATGTTTCACTGCTTTGTAGCGCAAATAAAAAGCAAGCGATCAGACATCATACTTACAATATTGGTTCTATAAAGCCATCTCGACATCGTGAGCAGATATATTCCTACAAAGTACAGATGTACTATATCCTGTTACCCAAATAATATTATAACACATAAAATAAGGATGAACTAGTGAGTAATAAAGGTTGAAGAGAACATTGCCTAACGACTAACCAACCAAAGTGACCATGAATCTTGGGAAACAAGTAGTATACTAACCTAGCCATACAAGTACAGCTGCGATTCAGAATAACATTCAGATATAACACAGCCAACTTAAGTAGGCTAATACCAACCGGTGCTTCAAACACCGGAAGTAGTTCATCATTTTATGAGGATACAAGTCAGGGCACCATAACGACAAGTCTAACCATAACCCTACTATAACCATCGGCTAGT